>ERZ1673702.871-NODE-871-length-37212-cov-8.037113_pt1 | contig 37212 bp, 36 predicted proteins | sample MGYA00580232_ERZ1673702 | MGnify/ENA primary metagenome ERZ1673702 (study PRJEB41218, sample SAMN15661792) | gut metagenome | host: Homo sapiens | place: Canada: London | collected 2015-08-20/2019-03-30 | study: EMG produced TPA metagenomics assembly of... | reverse complement strand
GTTCAGCATCAGGGTAGCGCTGCGACGCGGAAATCGCGCGCCGTTGCCGCGCCCCCGCAGTGCCCGCTTCCCCCGAGAACAATTATCAGTGCAGGTAGACGGCTTATCAAAAATCGAAAATTGCCGGTATGGATGGGGGTCTACGAATCGGCCCCGTAATCCGGCATAGTTTTGAAATGACACTAAAGTAGACACAGGCTAAATACCGATTCCAAGGATAGTTGCGGTGGAATAGTTCCTGGATGCCGGGGTTTTGGCGGAAATCAGGAACTATTTCACCGCAATTGAGGAGGGGCGGGGTGGATGGCGGGGTAGCTAAAAGAGCCCCGTCCCTAATTAGCTACTTGGGCTCGGTCGATGTCCATGCTGGCGATTAGGTTGATGTTGGTGTCTAGGAGGTTCTTTAGCACGACATCTCCCATGCGGATGGGAGCTTCGACGACCAGGCCGCGGATGAGGTCCATGGCTTGGGCGTGGAGTTCTAGCGGGATGGCTTCGGCCGTGCGCACGGGTAGCAGCGCCTCGTCGCCGCCAGATACGGCCACGGTTGTGGTGAGCACGCGCATGGGGCAGGTGAGCTCCTGATGTGCGAACTTATCACCGCGCGGGCATCTGTTGCCGGTCACGGAGCGCACCTCTGCCACGGCGCCGTCTGCGTCACGCTCCACCTCCACGGTCAGGAGGCACTCGGATGGGCAGATGGTGCAGTTGAACTTGAGCGTTTCGATCACGTTATCGCTCATAGTTTATGCCTCCTCGACGGGGTCGACGGATAGGACAATCTCGCTGGCACCCAGGTCGAGTGTGCGCTGAATCACCTTTGCCGGCAGCGGGAAGCTTTCCATAACGCTCGGCTTAAACGCTCGGACCTTGCCGGCGAACAGCTCCTTGCCGTCGGCTAGGATTCGTACGCGGGCGGTGTCGACGGGTCGGCGCACGCGGAAGTTGAGTCTGGTGAGTGTCACAGTCGTAATGCGTCCCGGCAGCGCGTAGCCCGCGATGCCGGCAGGGGAGACAGTGAGCTCGCAGCCTGTGCCCGCAGCGCACGCCTCGGCGCCGCCCAACGCCCACGCCGCCGCTGCCACACCGGCGCGCTCGGACTCGGTCGTCACGTTGTCGGCCAGGTCGTGCACGTGCAGCACGTTTCCACAGGCAAAGATGCCCGGCACGCCCGTCTGCAGGCTTTGGTCCACCACGGCGCCGCGCGTGCTCGGGTCAAGCTCAACGCCTGCGGCAACCGAAAGCTCGTTCTCGGGAATCAATCCCACCGAAAGCAGTAGCGTGTCGCACGGAACAATGCGCTCGGTCCCCGGAATGGGCGCCAGGCGCTCGTCGACTTGGCTCACCTCGACGGCCTCCACGCGGTCGTGCCCGATCACGCGTGTGACGGTGGTGGACAGATGCAGCGGAATGCCAAAGTCGTCCAGACAGTTCTTTACATTGCGGCGCAGCCCGTTGGCGTACGGCATGAGCTCGTACACGCCCTCGACCGAAATTCCCTCGAGCGTGCAGCGACGTGCCATGATCAGCCCGATGTCGCCCGAGCCCAAGATGACAGCGCGCGAGCCGGGCTTGAGGTTCTCGATATTGATGTATCGCTGCGCCAGGCCCGCCGTAAACACGCCGGCGGGTCGGCTGCCGGGGATCTTGATCTCGCTGCGGGTGCGCTCACGGCAACTCATGGCAAGGACGATCGCGCGCCCGGTGAGCTGCAGCATGCCGGCAGGGCTCATGAGCGTGACGGTATGGACCGCGGCGTCTTCCGTAGGCTCGCCTGAATCAATCCCAATCACCATGCTGTTCAGGAGCAGCGCAATGTCGGTTGCGTGCACCTGGTCGATAAAGCGCTGCGCGTACTCGGGACCGGTGAGCTCCTGTTTAAAGTGCGACAGGCCAAAGCCAGGGTGGATGCACTGGCGGAGGATGCCGCCCAGATGCTGCTCGCGCTCCACGATGGCCACGTGCGCGCCGGCCTTTTGCGCGGCAAGCGCGGCCGCCATGCCGGCAGGTCCGCCGCCGATAACGACCACGTCGAAGGCTTGCGTTTGTACGGCTTCTACGACGCCGCAATCAACCGCGCTCGATTTGAATTCCGCCATCCTAGCGCACCCCCTTCAGCGGTCCCTCAACCAACCAAGATCCGGCATCCTCCAACAGCACCTCGCTGGGGTCGCAGTCTAGCTCGCGTGCTAGGATCGCCACCACGCGGCTCTGACAAAATCCGCTCTGGCATCGACCCATGCCGGCACGACAGCGGCGCTTGACGCCTTCGACCGAAACCGCGCCCGGGCGGCGTCGAATCGCGGCAACGATCTCTGCCTCGGGCACCGTTTCGCAGCGGCAGACGATCTGTCCCCATGCGGGGTCGGACTCGATCAGCTCTTCCTTGCGCGCAAGCGGTGCGCGGTCAAAGTCGTCCGGCGCGCGGCGAATTGGCTTCCAGTCCGCCCGCTCGTGCAGTTCCACGCTCGCCTCGCGCATCACGTGCTCCATGCGCTCGGCAATGGCCGGCGCGCTTGCCACACCCGGCGACTGAATACCCGCTGCCTGGAAAAGCCCCGGCACCACGACCGACTGTCCAATAAAGAAGTCGTTCGTTCCCTGAATGACCGGACGCCCGCCGGCAAATGCGCGTACTACTCGGCGCGTATCCAGATCGGGCACCAGCTTGCGCGCGCCGCTCAGCAGCGCGTTCACATCGCTCGCATAGGTCTGCGTGTCGCCCGGCTCGCGCACGGCGGCGGTCGCGGTGATCACGGTGTTGCCGTGTACGGTACCCGTGACGATAACGCCCTTCGATATCGGCGTCGGCACGGGGTAGAGCGGCATGAGCGTGCGCGGCTCCTTGTCGATCACCACGATGTTTCCCTGGCGCCAGACCATCTGGAACTCCTCGGCGCCCGCCATATGCGAGATGTCGGCGGCGCCGTTGCCCGCGGCGTTGATCAGGTAGCGGCAGCGCACGTTGCCAGCGGGGGTCGCCAGCGTAAAGCGCGCGTCGTCGCTCGAGCCCGCGACTTCAATCGCCTCCACCGGCGCGGACCGCATAAACGCCACCCCGTTGGCCACGGCGTTCTCCAGCGCGGCGATGGCAACCTCAAACGGGTCGACAAACCCTGTCGAGGGGCACCACAACGCGCACGTTGCATCGGCACTGGCGCGCGGCTCTAACTCGTGGATGCGGTCGGGTCCGACGATCGACAGCTCGGGCACACCGTTGGCCTGGCCGTTGCGCCGCAGCTGCTCCAGATGCGCGCGGTCCTCGTCGTTAAAACCCAACACCATCGACCCGGTGCGGCGGAATAAAAAGCCTAGCTCCTGGGCCCATGTGCCATATAGCTCGCAACCACGGGTGTTGACCTGCGCCTTAACCGTGCCCGGTGTCGGATCGTAGCCGGCGTGCACCAGGCCGCCATTGGCCTTCGACGCGCCCAGCGCGATATCGTTAGCCGCCTCGACCACGCAAATGGACAGTTCAAATCGCGCGAGCTGCCGCGCGATGGCGCATCCGGTGATGCCCGCGCCGACAATCGCGATATCAAACGTTTCTGTCACAGTGCCTCCCAGACGAGTTGACAGGCCGTCAATAAGACTATCCTACGGTCCGCACACCCCCAGTGCGGCGGCAATGCGGCGAACAGCCCCGCAACACCCGCCAACGGCAGGCGAGGGGAGACCCGGTAATGTCGACAACCTCGTCTGCCGACAACTACGGCAACCGTTCGTCTCGATCTGTAACAGTTAGACGAGGATTCGGGTTCCAGATGTTACAGATTGAGACGTTAGTCTGGCGGGTCCTCCGTTTGTCTCGATCTGTAACATCTAGGACCGGATTCCGCTCCCACCTGTTACAGATTGAGATGTTTGTGTCCGCACCAGCCCCGCCCCTAGCCGTGGTCCCATATAAACAAACCCCGTGGTAAACTTGACCGGACTGTTAATATTCCGAAAGGTACACCCCAATGTCCAAGTACATCTCCGAGCTTATGTCGCCGCAGCTTATGGGCGTCGTCTATGCCTTTGTTGGCTTTATCATCGCCCTGTATGTGCTGTCGGTCGTCTATGTGTTCATCGACGCTCGTCGCCGCGGCGCCAGCGCCTACGTGGCATGGGGCATCATCGCCTTCATCCCGTTTGTAGGCCTCATTGCCTACCTGGTCCTGCGCCCGCACTCCTACGCGTCCGACCGCGAGGAGCAGGAGCTGGACATGGCCCTGCGCGAGCGCCAGCTTGCCCAGTACGGCACCTGCCCGCAGTGCGGCGCGCCCATCGAGAAGGACTTCGTCGTCTGCCCGGTGTGCGATACCCAGGTTCGCAACGTATGCCCCAGCTGCCATCGCCCGCTCGATGCGCACTGGAAGGTCTGCCCCTACTGCCGAACTCGCATTCAGTAGCGCATCCATCGCCGGGCCGGCCGCAAGCCACGGGCACCGTGCGTCCCGCGCAAGCCACGCGCACCCCGCGCCCCGCCCCCACACGATGAAGCATGCGTAGAAAATCGCCCGCCGTGCCATTAAGGTGCGGCGGGCGCTTGTATACCAAGGCAACCTGCCTATAATGATGCAAGTCAAAAACGCCGAGCGCATCGCACGCACTTGCATCAGGCATCCGAGAGGAGAAAACATACCCATGAAGGCACTCTACAATGACGGTTCGGTGGCCGAGCTCCCGCAGGACGAGGTCACACACGTCATCCGCCACTCCGCCGCGCACATCATGGCGCAGGCCATCAAGCGCCTCTATCCCGAGGCCGACTTTGCCTACGGCCCCGCGACCGACAACGGCTTCTACTACGACGTCGACCTGCCCGAGGGCGTCAAGATCAGCGAGGACGACTTCCCCGCGATCGAGGCCGAGATGAAAAAGATCGTCAAGGAGAACCTCAAGTTCTCCGTGTACGAGAAGCCCCGCGCCGAGGCCATCGCCCTTATGGAGGAGCGCGGCGAGAAGTACAAGGTCGAGCACATTGGCGACCTGGACGACGACGCCCGCATCACCTTCTACCAGCAGGGGGACTACATCGACATGTGCGTCGGCCCCCATATCTGCTACACCAAGGCGCTCAAGGCCTTTAAGCTCACCGGCGTCTCGGGCGCTTACTGGAAGGGCGACAAGGACAACAAGATGCTCACCCGCATCAACGGCGTCGCCTTTGCCACCAAGGAAGAGCTCGACGAGCACATGCACATGCTGGAGGAGGCCAAGAAGCGCGACCACCGCAAGATCGGCCGCGAGATGGACCTCTTTATGATGCGCGACGAGGCCCCCGGCTTCCCGTTCTTCCTGCCCAACGGCATGATCCTTAAGAACACGCTGCTGGACTACTGGCGCGAGATCCACCACAAGGCCGGCTACGTGGAGATCTCCACGCCGCTCATCATGAACAAGCAGCTGTGGAAGACCTCGGGCCACTGGGATCACTACAAGGACAACATGTACTCCACCGTCATCGACGACGAAGAGTACTGCATTAAGCCCATGAACTGCCCGGGCGGCGTGCTGGTGTACGCCTCCAAGCCGCACTCCTACCGCGAGCTGCCCATTCGCGCCGGCGAGATTGGCCTGGTGCACCGCCACGAGCTGCGCGGCGCCCTGCACGGCCTGTTCCGCGTGCGCTGCTTTAACCAGGACGACGCCCACCTGTTTGTGCGTCCCGACCAGCTGACCGACGAGATCGTGGGTGTGGTCAACCTCATCGACTCCGTGTACCAGAAGTTTGGCTTTAAGTACCACGTTGAGCTTTCCACCCGCCCCAAGGACTCCATGGGCTCCGACGAGGATTGGGCTCGCGCCGAGGAGGGTCTGCGCACCGCTCTGGAGCAGCTGCACATGGACTACGAGGTCAACGAGGGCGACGGCGCCTTCTACGGCCCCAAGATCGACTTCCACCTGGAGGACTCGCTCGGTCGTACCTGGCAGTGCGGCACCGTGCAGCTCGACTTCCAGATGCCGCTCAACTTTGACCTGGAGTACGTGGACGCCGACGGCACCAAGAAGCGCCCCATCATGCTGCATCGCGTATGCTTTGGCTCTATCGAGCGCTTCATCGGTATTCTGATTGAGCACTTTGCGGGCAAGTTCCCCACCTGGCTGGCTCCCGTGCAGGTCAAGGCACTTCCCGTCTCCGAGAAGAGCCGCGACTACGCTCACGAGGTGTGCGCCAAGCTGGAGGAGGCCGGCATCCGCGTGGTCTGCGACGACCGCGACGAGAAGATCGGCTACAAGATCCGCGAGGCCCGCAGCATCGACCGCGTGCCCTACATGCTCATCCTGGGTGAGAAAGAGGTCGAGGCCGGCAACATTTCCGTCCGCGATCGCTCCAACGAGAACGTTCAGATGAGCGTTGACGAGTTTGTTGCCAAGGTGCTCGAGGAGATTAAGACTCGCGCCTAAGGCAAACTTCACAACAATTAACAAAGGCGACCGTCCACAAAGGGCGGTCGCCTTTTTCTTACCAAAATAAGAAAAGTCGCTGGTTGAGCGGCTTTTTTTGTTGCACAAAAAGGTACAGGTTTTTGTAGAGGGGTATGGAGATGTACCTACTGGATGTACATTTTGCATAATCTGGGCAAACGCTGATTAATTGCTCGTATAATGTCGTCTATCGAAAGATACAAAAACCTGTACTTTTGCGACTGCGCCTAGCTGCGAGCGAGAAGCTTGTTCTAAACGCCCCTGCATTTGCGTGCATCGCAAAGCCAAAAAGAGGGGGCGAGAACATGGAACAGACGGCACGGCGCCAAGAGCAGCTGCCGGGCGCATTTAACGGCGCCATTACCAACAGCCAGCACGGCCGCGTCCGCTGGTATCTGGTCCACACCCCCAATGGAAAAGAGCGCGAGACCTGCGAAAAGGTCCGCCGCATTATCCCGCACAACCTTATGCAGGACGCTTTTGTGATGCAAAAGGAGTTCTGGTTTAAGCGGGACGGCGCATGGTCGCTCCAAACCAAACCCATGTACAAGGAATATTTCTTCGTCGCCACGCACGATGCCGCCGCGCTCGATAGGGCCCTGGCCCAGTTGAGCTTTGGCTGCCGTATTGCCGGCAGCAGGGAGCGGGCGTACATGCCCATGCCGGACGATGCACAGGACTGGTACCGCAGCGTGCTGGACGACGACGGCGTGGTGCGCAACAGCGTCGCGCGCATAGAAGACGGCGTTTTGCACATAGAACAGGGCCCTTTGGTGGGGCAAGAGGCCCGTGTAAAGAAGATCGACCGTCATAAGCGCTGGTGCCTGGTAAACGTGGGCGAAGGCGACTCCGCTTTTAGGGAGCTGCTTGCGCTGGACGTTCCCAGCAAAACGTAAGGGAGACGTTGCACCGGCTGTTCGTTCGCATTTTTTTGAATTTATTGATTGGGGGATCCCTGGGAGACAGGGGCGTACGTTTGACTATGGCTGCTAAGGAAATGACAGAAAGCAATGAACCCGTGGGGGCGGTTTTGATTGCTCAGGCTATGGATCGGCGTGAGGTCGCCGGTCGCTACAAGGCCATGCAATCCATCATGGACTGGGACCGCTCGCGCCTGGCCTACCGTGCCGTGAAGCGCACGTTCGACATCGTGTTCAGCGGCTGCGCGCTGACTGTCATCGCCATTCCGAGCCTGATTTTGGCCGCGGTCATCCGCCTGGAGAGCGAGGGCAACCCGTTCTACAGCCAGATTCGCGTGGGCCAGACCCACCGCGACGGTAGCCTTTCAACCTTCCGTATGTGGAAGTTCCGAAGCATGTACAGGGACGCCGACGAGCGTCTCGCCGAGCTCAAGGATCAGAACGAGATTTCCGGCGCCATGTTCAAGATGAAGGAGGACCCCCGCGTCACCAAGATCGGGAAGTTCATCCGCAAGCACTCGATCGACGAGTTCCCGCAGTTCCTGAACGTGTTCCTGGGGCAGATGTCCGTCGTGGGCCCGCGCCCGCCGCTGCCGAGTGAGGTCGCGGAGTACACCGAGTACGACCTGCAGCGCCTGATCGTCAAGCCCGGGATTACCGGTTGGTGGCAGGTGACCGACCGCAACGACACCGACTTCGACGGGATGGTCCGCCGTGATTTGGAGTACATCGCCAAGCGCGGCCTCATCACGGACTTGAAGATTGTTCTCCTCACGGTCGTTGAGGTCTTTACCGGTGGAGGTGCTTGCTAAATGACTGAACCGGTTAGGGTGGCTCAGGTTGTTGGCAAGATGGTTGGCGGCGGTGTTGAGGCTGTCGTCATGAATTACTACCGCCATATTGATCACAGCAAAGTACAGTTTGACTTTCTTGTCGATTCCGATTCGACGCTTGTTCCCCGTGACGAGATTGAATCGCTCGGCGGCAGGGTTTTCGAGATTCCGCCCTACCAACATGTTGTCAAATACCAGCGAGAGCTTCAGCGCCTCTATAAACAAGAGGGCTGGAATATTGTGCACAGTCACATCAACGCGCTTTCTGTCTTTCCGCTTCGTGCTGCAAAGAAGGCGGGCGTACCTGTGCGTATAGCCCACAGCCACTCTACGAGCGGTAAGGGCGAGTTTGCTAAAAACGTTGTCAAAGGCTTTTTGAAGCTTTTCTCAACAAGGTATCCGACTAATTTGGCCGCCTGCACCGAGCATGCTGGAAAATGGCTATTCGGCTCATCCCGTTTTACTGTTTTTAATAATGCTATCGATCTGAACGTCTTTTCTTTCAATAGATCGATTAGGGATGAGCGACGTACTGAGCTTGGAGCGAAGGACGATACGCTGGTATTGGGAAATATCGGTAGGTTTATCTCCCAGAAGAATCAGTTGTTTTTGCTTGATGTTTTCAAGGCGGTGCATGCTCAGAATCCCGACTCCATTCTTGTTATTTGTGGCGATGGAAAGCTGCGACCGCAGGCGGAGGAAAAAGCGTGCTCACTGGGCATTGCCTCGGCGGTGCATTTTCTCGGCCAAATCTCTGATGTACAGGACATCTATCAGGCGCTTGATTTATTCGTACTCCCCAGTCTGTACGAGGGTCTCGGAATGGTCGCGATTGAGGCTCAGGCTTCCGGCCTCCCGTGCATCTGCTCTGAGAGGGTCCCCAACGAGGTTGCGTTATCTAGTCGGTGCAGCTTTGTTCCGTTGAGCACGGGCGTCGAGGGCTGGTCCGACGCGATTCTTGCCGCTCACAGGGATGTTGTTGATCGCTCCGACCCTCATACATCTCGGGCGTTTGAATCTTATGACATCTTTAAAGCAGCGCCCAAGCTTGAAAAGTACTACCTGAAGCTATCAAAGACGGTGAATTAATGAAAATTTGTATTTTAACGTGGCTGCATAATCAAAATTTCGGCACGCTGCTTCAGGCTTATGCCCTGCAGCGCTTTTTGAAGTTCGAAGGGCATGACGTTGTTGACGCTGACTATCTTCCCAGCGTCAAAGAAAAGCTTTTGAACTGGGCTATCAACCGGAACTCCTTTGATTTGTTTGCCGGTAAGGCACACGAGCTGCTCAATCGTAAGAAGGAGCACGACGACTTCGGCTCCTCGACGGCTGACGTTTTCAGTCGCTTTTTGAGTCAGAATATCGAGACCACTGACAGGATTACCGATACAGACGGGCTGGTCGGTTTGCGGGGTAAATACGATGCGTATGTCTGTGGATCGGATCAGATTTGGTCGCCTTATCTTTTGAACAGGAATTTCTATCTCTCCTTTTTGGGCGACAGTGATAAGCGAATCGCGTATGCGCCCAGCTTCGGTGTCACTAGTACCACACAGAGGAAGAAAAAGATCATTACCGATCTGATTAAAACGTTCAGCTCCGTGTCTGTTCGTGAAGATGCAGGTGCGGATTTCGTCGAATCCCTCGGTCTCGAGCGCCCTTCACAAGTTGTGGACCCTGTCCTGCTCCTGTCGAAAGAGGACTGGGCCCCGCTCATCAACGGTAAATGTCCTGAGCCCGGAAAAATCGTCTGCTATTTCCTTGGGAATAGGCCGTTTTACAGGAAAGCTGTCGATTCGATTTCAAAAGAGCTCGGCTGCGAGGTCGTGACGCTTGTCGGTTCAGGTAAAAATGCTGTCGACGAGCAGCTCAATCCGCGTTACGGGCTTGGTCCCGATGAATGGCTCGCGTATCTGGCGAGCGCGCGGTTCGTGTTAACCGATTCGCTGCACGGTACGCTGTTTTCTCAAATTTTCCGCAAAGACTATTACTGCTTCAAGAGATTTGAGGAGACCGACAAACGCTCTCAAAACTCTCGAGTTGAGAGCCTCTCGAGGCTCTCGAATACCGAGGATCGTCTGCTAGATGGCTATGACAGCCACATGAACGCTACGGAAATCGAGGGCTATGAGAAGCGACTGTCCGACCTGGAGTCGCTCATCACGTTTTCGAAAAAATGGCTCTTGGATGCTCTTGAGCAATAGGGGGAAGTTAGCTTGAGCAAGAACATCGACACAGTTTCTCACCGGGCCTGCTTTGGTTGCGGAGCTTGCGCGGCCAAATGCCCTTTTTCCGCTATTACTATGCGTACCTCGCCCGATGGTTTCGAATACCCCGTGGTGGACGCAGCGAGATGCACCTCCTGCGGTCTTTGCCTGCGTACCTGTCCGGCGGAAAACCAAGTCGACGCGGACTCGGAGACCATTCGCGCCGCTGTCTTGCAGAGTGATGACCCGGACGAGCTCGCGCAAAGTTCGTCCGGCGGTGTCTTCTCCCTTCTTGCGAAACGGATACTTTCGGACGGCGGGCGCGTTTACGGCGCCGCCTGGGATGGCGTCGATCACGTCAGGCATATCGGTATATCCGAGCTTGCCGATATCGCGCTCCTGCAAAAGTCCAAATATGTCCAGAGCGATGCTAGCGAATCGTATCCCGAAGTGCTCAGCGATCTCAAATCCGGCAAGCATGTACTGTTTAGCGGTACTCCTTGCCAGGTTTCGGCACTGCGTCTCTATTTGGGTAAACCGATGGATGGGCTGACAACCGTCAGCGTTGTTTGCCACGGTGTACCAAGCTCTTCCATGTTCCGTTCCTATGTTGACTGGCTCGAGCTTCGTGAGAAGTCCGATGTCACCGCACTGACTTTTAGAGATAAATCGAAATTCGGTTGGGGCCATAACATAAAGATTGAGTTGTCCGACGGCAGGATTATAAAGAGGCCCGCCGCATTCGACCCGTTTTATGGGTCCTATATCAAAGGCATGATCAGCAGATCGTCTTGCTATAGTTGTCCCTTCAGAGGGTGCGAAAGCCCCGCTGACCTTATTCTCGGTGATTCCTGGCGTTCTGATTCCGCCAAAGACTGCGCACATCCTGAGAAGGGCATCTCAGCCGTTATCGTGAAGACCGAGCGCGGCGCCAAGCTGATTGATGAGATAGGCGATTGCGCTGCCTATTCTAACAACGACGTTGCAGCGAATGACGTGCTCCTGCATGAAGACCCTAATAAGCGCTCAGGCCTTGAAGAGAGGCGCGATGCGGTCATCGCTCAGTACGAGGCACTGGGGTCGGGGATCTTTGATTCCGTCTTGGTTCCCAAAGTGACCCTTTTCGACCGTGTGAAAAAAATGCTTCCGCCTTCGATGCGGTTGAGCGTAAAACGTTTGGTCCGATCCATTAAACCTGGGAACGCACATGAGTAGCCTTACCACAGCGATTACGATTTGCGACCGTCCCCATATCGGGGGCGGAGCTTCAAAAATCGCAATTGAGACAGCTTCGGCATTGGCGAAGATGGGGCTTAACAGCTATTTCTTCTCAGCGCTGGGAGATCCCGATCCGGCTTTGGTCGAATCGGGAGTCATATGCGTTAATTGCGGACAGGGCGATGTTTTGAACGGTGGCGTCTCTGGTGCTGTCCAGGGCATCTGGAACCGACGATCGGAAACGGCGCTGGATGATTTGCTCAAGCAGCTTGACCCAGAAACGGCGGTCGTTCATGTGCATTCTTGGACGCACTCCCTTTCTCCCTCTATATTCAGGGCAATAGGGCGACGGGGCTTCAAATGTCTCATTACCGCCCATGAGTACTTCCTTGTTTGCTCTAACGGCGGGCTCTACGACTATGTGAATCATTGTAACTGCGGAATCGCCCCCGGTTCTCCGAAGTGCCTGCTGCACAACTGTGACAAGCGCTCTTATGCCCAAAAATTGTACCGGTCCGTTCGTTTCTCCGTGCAGAACCATGTTTTAGGCTCGCTTCGCCCGGCGGTTGCCTTTGTCTCCGACTCCAGCCGTCGGTTGATCGAACCTCATCTAGCGTGGAATTCTGAACGGTATGACTGCTTAAACTATGTTGATGCGGCTAAGTCTCAAGATGATTCCGAAGGAGATTCTTCGGCATACCTATTTGTCGGCCGTTTAAGTCCAGAGAAAGGCTGTGACTTGTTTTGCGAAGCGGTCTGTCGGGCGGGCGTGAATGCGATCGTCATTGGCGACGGTACCGAATTGAAGAGGTTGTCGGATAGCTATCCAGATATCAGATTCATGGGTTCCTTGCCTCATGATGAAGTTCTTTCCGTCATGAGGCAATCTCGCGCTATCGTCATGCCTTCTGTTTGTCGAGAGACGTTCGGGCTCGTCGCTTATGAAGCAATGATTGCCGCCGGCCTGCCGTGTATTGTTTCGGATGTCGGCGATGCGGCCTCCTTTGTGATGTCAAAAGGTCTCGGCGAGATCTTCAGCGCAGGTAGTGTGGAGTCGCTATCTGACGCAATGGTCAATATGCTCGATTCTGATGTTTACTCGCGTTACAGGGAGGCAGTTGAGAAGGCGGACTTCAGCTGCCTCGAAAAGACCGCGTATGTAGAACGTCTTATCGGTATTTACGATCAACTAATGGTTGAGCTTTAATTGGATGAAGGTTTTTAATGGTTACGGTTGTGATGTCAGTTTACAACGGCACGCGATATCTTACTGAGCAGCTAGATAGCTTAAGACTTCAGACAGTGTCTCCGGACCGAGTACTAATCGCGGATGATTGCTCGACGGATGGCTCGTTCGATCTTATTTGCAGATACATCGAGAAATACAGTCTCAGTAATTGGACCCTCAGCAGAAACTGTTCGAATTTCGGCTGGCGCAAAAGTTTCCAGGCACTTCTCGACCTTGCGTCTAAAAACGACTGTATCGTATTTCCGTGTGATCAGGACGATATCTGGGATTCGGATAAAATCGCTGTGATGTCCTCGATTCTCCAGAAGGATCCTTCGATTGACGTCCTATGCTGTGCCGTCGAGCCGTTTTATGAAGATGGCGGTAAAAAAGTAAGAGTATATGGTGCAGTTGATAATGCCAAATCTGTTGATGATTTGGATGCTCCGTCTTTTGACGAAAAGTTTATGGCAGTACGTCGACCTGGATGCTCATATGCTGTTAAATCGAACTTTATTAGAGAAATCTTGCCATATTGGCAGGATGATTTTGCGCATGACGGAATGCTGTGGCGATTCTCTTTGTTGAAGGGAACCCTCAGGCTCTTGAATCGGCCCTTGATTCGATTCCGTAGACATGACTCTAATGCAACCGAGATGCGTTACCTTGATAAAAGATCTCGTATTGGTGAGATAGAGATGTGTCTGAGGTTTTCTAATGCTTTAGAAGAATACTGCAGTAGCAATCCTGGTGATTATCGTGGTTCTTCTACACATATAGAACATTACCGTTCTGTTTTGGATGCCCGTATGCACTTGCTTGAAGGCGGTCTAAAAATTAGCGATCTAGGCATCATTTTAAAATATCGTGAGTATGAACTGTCAAATTGTTCCCTGCTTGGTGATTTAAAGGCCTTAATCAGTTCCGGTGACAGTAAGTAGGTGTTTAGAATGCTTGAGCTCTTAACTAACGAATTCACTATTTTGATTTTCGCCGCAATCCTAAGCGTTATTTCTCCTGTTAAAGGGTTATTTTTTATAGTTCTAGGATTGCTCGTTTTCAAAGAAGTTCTTTCTGGGCGTCTTTATAAAGTTCTTTTAGATAACGCCATTCCTGTTGCCGTGTCGGGCGCGATAATTTTCTTTTCTGCCATTGCGTTTGCGTCCCGAAGCATGGATGAATCCCTCCTTACGGTCTGCTCGTACTTCTTCTGTATTCTTCTTGGTTTTATTTACGGTAAAGAAAAGAACGATGGCTGGGTTGGGGCTGCATTGCTCATGCTTCGCAATATAACCGTGTTCGCCTGCCTATTTAGCTTTGTCCTTGAAATTGTTTTAGGTCAACGATTAGTTACAAATGGTTCTTTTTCTTTTCTGCAAACTATAACGATTGATAATCCATCTCTGTATCGACTGCGTAGTTTTTTCGGACATGCAATCGTATTTGGTCAAATGATAGTTATTGCGGTGGTAATCAACTTTAAATTGGAGACAAGCAAAATGAAACGTCTCTTATACTCTGTGGTTCTTTTGGTCGCTCTGCTTCTGACAAAGAGCCGTAGCGCTTGGATCATTCTCACGGCTTCAGCATTGGTGTACCTGGTTTTTCGCCTAAAGAATCCTGAGTATTCTAAATGGAATTTAATTGCCCTTTTAACCCCAGCTGTATTGCTGCTCGTTTTCATGCTTTACAAGTCTGGTCTGTTTAACTTTGTTGGTTCACGATTTGGTGAACTTGAAACTGATGTGTCATATAGCCAGCGCTCTGGAGCGATTTCCTACATTATTCATAGCTTCCTAAGCAAACCGCTGTTTTGGCTTACTGGAAATGGTTATGGCAGTAGTCGTATAACCATGTTGGACACCACAGTTGAAATCAGTGGTTTTTCAACGGTAGACAACGGTTTCCTTGCAATGCTGTATGAATATGGTTTTCTTGGAATTTGTAGTTTTGCATCCTTGCTGATTTCCGCTGGCATCAGTTCGTTCAAGTCAGATTGTGAACTTGATCAAGTGCTTTTTTCCGTTTCCTGTATATGCTGTGCGGAGTTCATGTTTTACTGCGAGCTTGGTTGGTGGGTGCCAACGGTGATCTTGTTCGCTACCTGTGGACTCGCCCTGGGCAGAGCGAGTGCTCGGCATTTAAATTTGTGTGAGTCAGGGCCTATTTTGATTTCTGAATAAATCAAGGTTGATAGTTTAATCAAACGAGGTCAAATGAATTATTCGTCTATTGCACGCAACACTATGATTGCGTTTGCTGCACAGTTTATTTCTCTATCGGTCAGTGTCGTCATGTCGCTGCTCGTGCCGAAAATCGTCGGTGTTGCCGATTATGGTTATTGGCAGCTGTTCATGTTCTATACGACCTATTCTGGCTTTTTCCACCTTGGCCTGAACGATGGTGTCTACTTGATTAACGGGGGTCTCTCTCGTGAGGAAATCGATAAGAGCTCGATCAAATCTCAATATATCTTCGGTGCTTGTTTTCAAGCAGTGATTTGCCTCGGCATCACTTTAGCTTCTCTGCCTCTTGTCGATGATGCAAATCGATTTTTTGTTGTCGCGTCATTTGCGCTTTACACCGTCGTCTATAACCTGACAAGTTATTTGGGCTTTGTCTTTCAGGCCATGAATGAAACTAAGCTCTTTTCGTTCTCCACAATGCTAGACAGGCTGGTGTTCCTGGTCCCTCTCCTTGTTCTAATTGGATTTAAGGTTTCGGATTACCACCCCTATGTCTATGCGTATCTCGTTTCGAAGATTATCGCGCTCATATATTGTTCCTGGATGGGCAAAGATATCCTGCGCGTTAAATCGATGTCTTTTGGCAATGCACTTAAGGATGGTACCCGCAGCATCGTCGTTGGCGTAAAGCTGATGATTGCGAATATCGCCGACACACTGATCCTCGGCGTATCCAGGTTTCTTATCGATCATTTTTGGGGTATTGTCGCCTTTGCAAAAATTTCGTTCTCCCTTTCTCTGGTGAATTTCTTCATCACTTTCGTCTCGCAGGCGAGCATGGTCTTATTTCCTGCCCTTAGGACAGGCTCTGATGATGAGAGGGTTCGTTTTTACATTGGCATAAGAAATTCTATCGAGCTTATCTTCCCTGCGATCTACTTACTCTATTTCCCTATGGTTTGGTTTTTGGGGGCATGGCTTCCTCAATATTCCGAAAGCTTTAGATATTTTGCGCTCTTACTCCCGATATGCGTCTTTAATACAAAGATGAGCCTTTGTTGTACTACCTATTTCAAGGTTCTTCGTAAAGAACAGCTGCTCCTGAAGTTGAATATCGTTGCCGTTATTTGCAGCACCGTCTTTTCGGTATTCGGTGTTCTCGCTCTCGATTCACTCGATGCTGTCCTGTGTGGCGCTGTAATCTGCATTATCGGAAGGTCGCTGTGGTCCGAACTATATTTAAATGAAAGGTTAAGTGCTGCGGGTTCGTCCAGGCCGTTCCAGGAGATTTTGCTTACAGTTGCCTTCGTCTTATTTACCGAGCTCATGCCCGGTGGAGTGGCGGCACTCCTGTATTCGATAGTTTATTTTGGCTATCTTTTACTTAATCATTCTGAATTGAAAAACGTCGCTTCGCGTTTGAGCAGGCTTAAGCATTAGTAAATGTCATTCAATTAGATTGGATTAGGATATGAAAGGCATCATCCTCGCCGGCGGGTCCGGCACGCGCCTGTACCCGCTCACGCTCGTGACCTCCAAGCAGCTGCTGCCGGTCTACGACAAGCCCATGATCTACTACCCGCTGTCCACCCTCATGCTGGCGGGCATCCGGGACATCCTGGTCATCTCCACGCCGACCGACCTGCCCAACTTCGAGCGCCTGCTCGGGGACGGCTCGCGCTACGGCGTCAACCTGTCCTACGCCGAGCAGCCGAGCCCCGACGGCCTGGCGCAGGCCTTCACCATCGGCGAGGAGTTCATTAACGGCGAGCCGTGCGCCCTGGTGCTCGGCGACAACATCTTCTACGGCAACGGCCTCAGCCGTCACCTGACGCGCGCCGTCCAGAACGCCGAGTCGGGCCGCGCCACGGTCTTCGGCTACCACGTGGACGACCCCGAGCGCTTCGGCGTCGTGGAGTTCGATGCGCGGGGCAGGGCCGTCTCCATCGAGGAGAAGCCCGAGCGCCCCAAGAGCTCCTACGCCGTCACCGGCCTGTACTTCTACCCGGGCGACGTGGCCGCCAAGGCGCATAGGGTCGAGCCGTCGGCCCGCGGCGAGCTCGAGATCACAACGCTCAACCAGATGTACCTGGAGGAGGGGACGCTGTCCGTGGTGACCCTCGGCCGCGGCTACGCGTGGCTGGACACCGGCACCACGGAGAGCCTGCACGAGGCCGCGGAGTTCGTCCGCGCCGTGGAGCACTCACAGGACCTTCCCGTGTCCGTCCCCGAGGAGATCGCCTGGGAGAACGGCTGGATCACGACCGCCGAGCTCGAGGAGGCCGCGAAGGCCTACGGCAAGTCGGTCTACGGCCAGCACCTGAAGAAGGTCGCCGCCGGCGAGATCGTCAACAGCCCGCGCGAGTACTAGGAGGAACCCCTCATGTCCGAGATTTTCGAACCCAAGAACATCATCGTCACGGGCGGCTGCGGCTTCATCGGCAGCAACTTCGTGCACTACGTCGTGGACAACCACCCGGGCGTCCACGTGACCGTCCTGGACAAGCTGACCTATGCCGGCAACCCCGAGAACATCGCCGGGCTGCCCGCCGACCGCGTGGAGCTCGTCGTCGGCGACATCTGCGACGCGGAGCTGCTGGACAGGCTGGTGCCGGGCCACGACGCCATCGTGCACTACGCCGCAGAGTCCCACAACGACAACTCCATCGCCGACCCCGAGCCGTTCCTCCGCACCAACGTGGAGGGCACCTTCCGCCTGCTGGAGGCCGTCCGCAAGCACGGCATCCGCTACCACCACGTCTCCACCGACGAGGTCTACGGCGACCTGGCGCTCGACGACCCGGCCAAGTTCACCGAGGAGACGCCGTACAGGCCGTCCTCTCCCTATAGCTCGACAAAGGCGTCCTCCGACATGCTGGTCCGCGCCTGGACCCGCACCTACGGGCTTCGCGCCACGATCTCCAACTGCTCCAACAACTACGGCCCCTACCAGCACGTGGAGAAGTTCATCCCCAGGCAGATCACGAACATCGTCGACGGCGTCCGCCCCAAGCTCTACGGCCGCGGCGAGAACGTCCGCGACTGGATCCACACCGAGGACCACTCCTCGGCCGTCTGGGACATCCTCACCAAGGGCCGCACGGGGGAGACCTACCTCATCGGAGCCGACGGCGAGAGGAACAACATCACGGTCCTGCGCATGATCCTCGAGGCCATGGGCCGCGACCCCGAGGACTTCGACTGGGTCGCCGACCGCCCCGGCCACGACCGCCGCTACGCCATCGACAGCACGAAGCTCCAGCGCGAGCTGGGCTGGAGGCCCGCACACACCGACTTCGCCGATGGCCTGAAGCAGACCATCGACTGGTACGTGGCCAACGAGCCCTGGTGGCGGCCGGCCAAGGAGGCCACCGAGGCCAGGTACCGCGCACAGGGCCAGTAGGAGGGGAGAGAGACATGGCAGACATCGCATTCGAGAAGGACCTCTCCGTGGCGGAGACCGGCATCGGGGGCCTCAAGGTCGTCGGCCTCGCCGTCCACGGCGACTCGCGCGGCTGGTTCAAGGAGAACTGGCAGCGCGCCAAGATGTGCGCCCTCGGGATCCCCGACCTCAAGGTCGTCCAGAACAACATCTCCTACAACGACAGCCGCGGCGTCACCCGCGGCATCCACGCCGAGCCCTGGGACAAGTTCATCTCCGTCGCCCGCGGCAGCGTATTCGGCGCCTGGGTGGACCTTCGCGAGGGTAGCGCCACCTACGGGAAGGTGTTCACCTGCACGCTCGACCCGTCCAGGGCCATCTACGTCCCGCGCGGCGTGGGCAACTCCTTCCAGGCCCTGGAGGACGGCACCGCCTACACCTACCTGGTGGACGCCCACTGGTCCCTTGAATTGAAGAAGACCTACACCTTCGTGAACCTCGCCGACCCCGATCTCGCCATCGAGTGGCCGATCCCGCTCGACCAGGCCACCGTCTCCGAGGCGGACAAAAACCACCCGATGCTGAGGGACGTCGTCCCGATGGCGCCCAAGCGCACCCTCGTCACCGGCTGCAACGGCCAGCTGGGCCGTGCGGTGCGAGAGCTCGCCGAGGAGCGCGGCGTGGCGAAGGACTTCGACTTCTGCGACATCGACACCTTCGACATGTCCGACCCGGAGGCCTACTCCAAGTACGACTGGTCGCTCTACGGCACCGTGATCAACTGCGGCGCCTACACGGCCGTGGATAAAGCCGAGACCCCCGAGGGCCGCGCCATCGCCTGGAAGGCCAACGCGACCGGCCCGGCGCTGCTCGCCCGCACCTGCGCCGGGCACGGGATCACCCTCGTGCACGTGTCCTCCGACTACGTCTTCGACGGCACCGCCGAGGTCCATACCGAGGACGAGCCCTTCTCCCCGCTGTCCGTCTACGGCCAGACCAAGGCCGCCGGCGACATCGCCGTGGCCGGGTGCCCGCGCCACTACATCATGCGCTCCAGCTGGGTCATCGGCGAGGGGCACAACTTCGTCAAGACCATGAAGGGCCTCTCCGACCGCGTCGCCGACCCGGACGACAAGCTGGAGCAGGTCACCGTCGTGGACGACCAGCTGGGCCGCCTGACCTTCACGCGCGACATGGCCGAGGCCATCTTCCACGTGCTGGGGACGCACGCCCCCTACGGAACCTACGACTGCACGGGCTCCGGTGCCGTGAAGTCCTGGGCGGACATCGCCCGCGCCGTCTTCGAGGCCGCCAACGACAAAGGGGACAAGGTCGTGCCGGTTTCGACCGCTGACTACTACGCGAACGCCTCGGGCCCCATTGCCCCGCGCCCGGTCCACTCCGCGCTCGACCTGTCCAGGCTCGAGTCGGCCGGCTTCCACATGCCCGACTGGGAGGAAGAGCTGGGGGAGTACCTAAAGAATATGATCTTAAGTACGGAGGCCTAAATTGTCTAATAAAAAGGTAATGCTCGTCTTCGGCACCCGTCCGGAGGCAATCAAGATGTGCCCGCTCGTCAACGAGCTGAAGGCGCACAAGGATGAGTTCGAGACCGTCGTGACCGTGACCGGCCAGCACCGCGAGATGCTCGACCAGGTGCTGCGCGTCTTCGGCGTTACGCCCGACCACGACCTGGCGATCATGAAGCCGGGCCAGACGCTGTTCGACGTGACGTGCGACGTGCTGCTCAAGCTTAAGGTCGTCCTCGAGGACGAGAGGCCCGACGTGGTCCTGGTTCACGGCGACACCACGACCAGCTTCGCCGCCGCACTCGCATGCTTCTACCTGCAGATCCCTGTGGGGCACGTCGAGGCCGGCCTGCGCACGCACGACATCTACAGCCCCTGGCCCGAGGAGTTCAACCGCCAGGCGGTAGACATCGTGAGCGAGTACTACTTCGCCCCCACGGAGGCCAGCAAGAAGAACCTCCTCGCCGAGGGCAAGCCCGAGTCCAAGATCTGGGTTACCGGCAACACCGGCATAGACGCCCTGCGCACCACCGTGCGCGAGGGCTACTCCCACCCCGAGCTCGACTGGGCGGAGGGTTCGCGCCTCATCCTCATCACGGCGCACCGCCGCGAGAACCTGGGCGAGCCCATGCACCGCATGTTCCGCGCCATCCGCCGCGTGATGGAGGAGCATCCGGACACCAAGGCGATCTACCCTATCCACATGAACCCGCTCGTCCGCAAGGCGGCCCACGAGGAGCTCGACGGCTTCGACCGCCTGCACATCATCGACCCGCTCGAGGTTCTCGACTTCCACAACTTCATGGCCGCGAGCCACCTCATCCTCACCGACTCGGGCGGCATCCAGGAGGAGGCCCCGAGCCTGGGCAAGCCGGTGCTCGTCATGCGCGACACCACCGAGCGCCCCGAGGGCGTTGCCGCCGGCACGTTAAAGCTCGTCGGCACCGAGGAGGACGTCATCTACCGCGAGTTCAGCCGCCTGCTCTCCGATCAGTCCGAGTACGAGGCGATGAGCCATGCTTCGAACCCCTACGGAGACGGGCATGCGAGCAAGCGGATTGCGAACGTGCTGGCACAGTAGATTTCTCTGAACCGTTTAATGTAGCTGCTCTTTTCATAGTTATGAATGCACACCTTGAACTCACGTGTATGCGGAATCAAGAGGTCGCTATCGCCGCAATTGCCTCGTTTTGCACTATTGTATTTTCATGCGACAAGTTAGAAGGCGCTGGTTATAGACCTTTTGATCCACGTGATTGTGGCAAGAGCAAGACATTTAGCAGATGAGATTTATAGCTTACTGGCTGCGTCGAGCATCTTCGTTCACCGTACGACCGATGAATGCGTTGATCCTAGCTTTGATGTAGATGTTCGCGTCGAGTTGAATTACTGAATTCTGGTGACTTCTCTGATTGAATAAGTTGATTTGCGATATCGTAAATTTTGCTAAAGGTTTACGACAACGCCATCAGTTTCTTGTTGAATTCAGCATTGCCTTCATCTGGAATCTGCTGGGCATTCTTCTTCCGACAATTGCCTGTGGCATATTGCTTCAAATCTCTGGGCTCCAGTCTTTTTGTGACTATTTATTGAGCGATCTGAGCAAGGCGGCTTTTAGCTTTTCTTCTGCTTCGCTTCTATGTGTTGATCTAATTCATGGCAATTGTTCATAAATCCATTCGGGTATTAAATGGGGCGTTGGAATACTCTTATTAATGCTATCGCTTTTGTTGTCTTGTGGGCTGGCAGTCAACCAGATACTGTTTGAGTCGTCTTATCTTAAAGAGCAGGCGAGCATGTCTCCTTTCATTAACTCGCTGGTCGCACTATCCGTCTCAGCATATTTGGCAGCTATGTCTTGTGCCGGCAGCGACATGAGCTATGAGCCAGATGAATTTGTGGAAGATGAAGCGAGCGATGACGGGTACATTATTAGTGCCGATGATTTGGAAGCATTGATTCGAGATGTATGGAGCCTCGGTCGCAGCGAGAATGGCGATAAAGATTGAACGCACTAGAGTTTTTAATTTCATTATTGACGGGCCTATGTACGCTTTTGTCAGTGCTTGCGGCCTATAGGGCTGTACATTCAGCACCCAAATTCAAAATGAGCGCAAAAGCTCTTCCGCAGTTAAATGACTGCTATCAATCCAATGACGGCTCTCGTATCTTTTCCGATCCAGATGTAATCAAAACGATTGGGATTATCCGCAATTCTGTTTCACGTCTGAATTCGGAGCTTGCTGAATCAAGCAAAAAGAACGAATGGTATTCGTCATTGATGGATTCCGAGTTCAAATCCGCTCTGCTAAGTACGGTTTCCAAGTGTCTGCGAATTCCCACTAACGAGTTATCAAAACAGATAATCGAAACCCTATTTGTAAGTACTTCCAGCTTTTTACGCGCGGCAAAACTTCTTGATCTTAATAAAGATGTGCAGAGCGCCATCGCCGAATATGTTGAGATTTGCTCCATTGCTAAATGTAGGGTCGATTTTTGCAACGCTTATGTAGAGACCGATTCAGCAGTTAATAATGAAAGCACATATAACCGCGACAGCAACTTTGCTAATAGGCAAATTTCCGACAGAAACATTTTAGTGGGGTAAAAATGAATGATAATTCTATCCAGGACCTACCGTTAATGGATTTGTTGATGCAAAATATGGAATCTAACGATGTGAAGAAATTTATCAACTCTTTGGATGTGACCAAAGATGATGACTCTGCCATACAGGAACTGAAGAAGTCCTACGAGGCGTATATTTCGAATGAATCGTTATCTACGGGGGACGTTGTCTCTTGGAAACCTGGTATGCGCAATCGTACGCTGCCAAACTACAGACAGCCTGCCATTGTGATTGAAAAGTTGCAGTACCCGATTTTTGATGAATCGCAAAACGCTGGAAGCCAGTACTTCCATGAGCCCCTTGATTTACGAGTGGGCTTTTTGGATGACAATAATCGGTTCGTTATCTATTTTTATGATTCTCGTCGATTTGAAAAATACCGCGGCTCTCTTTCTGACCTCGAGCGTTATCTAGCATTGCTGAAAAACAAGGAAGCACACGAAGAACAAGAGAAGTCTGGCGACTAAACCCTGTATCAGCTGTCATGAATTATTATCTTGCGACCGATTTCCTTAGTGACTTGTTGGTCAAATCCTTTGGGATGAGAACCTTGTCCGGCGAGGTATTAGACATTGCTAAAAGGCATCATATCCCGCGCGGATATCTGAACGACAGGTGTTCTCATAAGCCGCCCATCAACAAACTTACCGCAGATCGATTAATTATATTGTTCGGCGCTGTTTTCTCCGAAGCATCAAGTTCTACTAAGGCCCAGGCTGTTACTGGGCTGTGCGCAGTTCTAGCCAATTGTTTTGCTTTCTCTGAGAAGCAAATTAGTGAGGTTGTCGACACCCTAGACGAGGATTCCGGCAATGAGTTTCTTATTGATCTTCTTCAGACTGCTTTAGAAAAGTTTATGGCTAAGCATAGCGTATGGCCCCCGCTTGCCATCTCCACAGGGATTCAAACAATTCGTTATTACAATTTGCCTGTTACCGTTCCCATCCCTACTGATTACTCTGGAAATGCGTTAATTCTAATAACCGACATTCCAGAGAGTGGCAGGGTCCCCATGCTCAGCCTTCATCAAGCGTAAAACCGTCCACGACCGTCTGGGTGCCATCCGCCGTTGCGTACGGCTCACCGCCAATCGACTCCCTTATGATGGCCCCATCCAAATAGATGGAGGAATCGAAAGGGGAGCGCAATGAGCATTCGAGGTCCATAGCAGAGTTTAGCAAAGAGGATCGATTTAGCAACAATTTAATAGAGCATACTCGGATGCACGTACATCTTGTTGGGGGACCACAAGGCGGGTATGACTGCTTATATTCTAAGGTGGTTAAGATGGATGCGTCATGGGTTATTGAATTCGTAAGCTTCGTCAGAGAGAACTGGAAGTGGTGTGTCGCTGCCATAGTAATGTTACTCTGCTTGCATCATTTGATGGGAAACTCTGGTAGCGAGCAGGGAGATAACAATGAGTCGAGCTCTCAATCTAATTCGACTGGTAATAGCTGTGTGACAACTGTCAGTCCGGTAATCAACGTCCCGTATTATAGCGTATCGGACAAAAAGCTCAGGTCCGAGCTCAATCCTTCCGACAGGCTCAACTTCGACAGAGTCGTTTCCAACAGCCGAAATTTTGTCGATTACGGCACTCATTATAGCTATGGTAATGAACGCTTCGCCAAGGAGCTAAAGACCAAAGCTTCTGCTTTGCAACAGTCCATTATGGTTAATGACCCTTCTTATTTGAAGGGAATGAGCTTTGAACAATGTTTGGCCGCTTACCGTTTGTCCGTTATAACCGGCAATGCCCTGCATGAGGCACGAGTCAATTTGCAGCAAACGTGCGCATCGGTTTCGAAGGATAATCGGTCGCAGCCCAGCTATAAAAAGCTCGTAGACCTTGAGAAGGATCTCTTTAAACGTGAACAGGCTCAGAATCACGTGAGTGGGATCATTCGCGACTATGCCGGGGCATCATTTGGCGCCCGCGGTAAGCGCTGGTACGCTGAAAATCGTAAGCGTGTAATCAACAAAAAGGCTAGAGCGGAGTAGACCTCTGCGTTTGCTTAGCACTATTGCTAGAAGATAATGGAACAGTTTGGAATTGGTTTGATTGTGCCGAGCCATATTGGGCTCGGCACAATCAGTGTATTTAAGGGCCTAGTCAAAAAACAGCACCTTTCACCTCAAATCTGGACGCTATAAAGCAGCTTTATTTTAGGTTGGAATTCGACTTGATCACTAACATGGATCGCGAGCATCTTTTTGAGGCGACTACTGGCGCCGATAGTTGTCTAATTATTATTGGAAACGGATTCGATCTTTATCATGGTCTTGCAACTAAATATTTAGATTATCGTAACTGGTTGAAAAACCATGATGCACGAGTGGCAACTGACTTCGAATCATTTGTCTATGAGATGGATTGTTCCGGTCGTGTGAGTAACTCTAACTGCGAGCTCAGCTCCATCGATGGTATCGATCCCCGCTGGAGCTCTCTTGAAGAATCACTCGGCATTGAATGGGACGACCTTTGTTATGAAACGCTCGATCACACGTATCCAGATGTAACCGAAGACAATCCAGGATGGGACGATTTCTGGATCGAGTTGCACATGCGTCTTGAATACCTGAAGAAGCTCACCAGGGATCACTTTCGGGAATGGGTAGAGTCTATCGATGTGTCTAAAATTAAGCCTGTACTTGATTTGCCAGACACTGCTTCGTTCGTTACCTTTAATTACACTCCAACGCTGGAGTATGTCTACGGTGTTCGTCCAGACAGGATCCTCCATATCCATGGTTGCGTCTTGGATAAAAACGAGCTTCTTCAATTTGGCTCTCCCGACAATAATCCTATCGAGCTTCAGAAGATGCTTGAAGACAAATATGGAATGGATGATTTTTACGGTGCAACTATTCAGCAGGGTGTAACTGTCGCATGTGATCGCTGCGCAGATACATGGAAGAACATTGAGGGCAACTACGACGCCCTAAACCATTTCTTGGACACCCTTGCTAATGTTAATACAGTAATTATCATGGGCAATTCGTTCGACAAAGTCGATAAACCGTACTACCGCGACGTACTGGCTCCACGCTACCGCGATGCCGAATGGGTCTTTTGCGAGTACGAGTCCAACGAGGATAAGCAGTACGGTATTGACAAATTTTGCCACGAGCTTGCCATCTCAAACTATCGCATGACAAGTTACATGGAGTTTGACAAGGGGTATGACCAGTCGATAGATAGTATCTAGGGTGCTGAGAGCCGCTTCACGACTTACGTGAAATTGATAGGCAGCGTATCGTCTAAAAATGAAGGCCTGTCATGAATCTAAGATAATTGAGTCATAATCAAATTGTTTCCCAACGGTTTTCCAACTGACAGCCTTCGGTAAGTCTATACTTCAGTTATGTTAATTGGTTAAGTTAGGGAGTGCTGTATGCCCATTTGCCATGACGGATATATGGGCACTGCCCCCGACCTCTCTGGAAGCATTTCGAAGAATCGATTCAGAAACGAACTTTTTTGGGGTATCGATCGTTTGCTCACATGTTTGGATTCCGGAATTGATTCATTTGCTGTTGTCTTTGACTATCGTTGCGATATAGAACTACATTTAGACGATCGCTATGAGTTTTATCAGGTTAAAACCGGCGGAAAAGGAACATTTGGAGTCACTTGGGCTACACGGCTTCCAAAAAGGGGCATCTCAATTATCGCTAGACTTTATGAGCTTGACGATGCGTCTCAGGATTGCCCTATAAAACTTGTGATAGTTGGCAATAGGCCCTTCGTAAAAAAGGGCGGTTCATTCGATTCACCAGGAGAAGTTCTGTTTGCGACCCTTGAACCCGAGGATAAACAAAAGATCGAACAGGCTGTCACGCGCGACAACAAAGGGATGACTCCTGATTTAAATAAGGCGTCATATTTACTTGTCGCTATGAACCTTGATAAACCGCAGGATTCTGTTCGCGGACACCTTCTGTCTACTTATAATAAAGTCATGGGATGTGAGCCCAAAAAACCTATGGCGCTATGCGAAGCGCTTGAGGGTTTAGTTTCAGATCGCGCATGCAATGAGAAACAACAGCCTGATTATGAATCTGTGATTAGTAATAAGGGTATTAGCGGTGAGGAAGTCAGGAGGCTCTTCTCTATTTATGAAGATAGGGAAGAAACTCCCCAAGGCCTCGTAAACGAATGGATAAAAGAGCAACCCCCTCTAATGCAGAATTCATTACGTATTGCATTGCAAGAGTACACTTCAACAGTCATGGAGCCACAAGCTGAGTCGATTCTAAATATTGCAAATTCGTTACTTAAAGAGGCCGATCCGTCGATGAGCCCTAATGAGATAGCTGAGACGGTTGGACCTCAGCTTATATCCAATGTAGGTCCTGAAATTAGCATAGAGCTTGCAAAGATATATGTACTGATCGCTACGTTTAAGACTGCTCTAGAAGGGTAACACGCTATGGCACGAATTAACTTCATGAAACTTATCATTGCGTCCCCTTCGGAAGAAACTGCAAAGATCATTTGTTTCGAATCAGACTTAAATGTCATAACGTCAAATAGAAAAAAGGGCAATGATCTTGGTAAATCGGTCATCACTAAAAGTCTATATCACTGCATGGGCGCAGACTGCAAATTTGATGACAAGTTCGACGTAAACAGTAAAGTATTTATTTTAAAGTTCTCTTATGGTTCTGAACTATATACGATTTTCCGAAGCCGTGGACAATTCAAGTTATTTGATGAGCGGCTCGAATTACTTTGGACTGAGACTCACAGGCATTTACTTGCAGAAAAGCTATACGATCAATTTGGTTTCGCCATTTGGTTGACCTCGCGTGCTTCGGGGAAAACTGAAATTGCATCGCCCGCTTATTCCTATGCGCCGTATTTTGTAGACCAAAATCATTATGACGGTTCGCATTTCAACTCGTTTAATAACATGGGGGAGTACAGTTCGTATAAGTCCGATTTGATTTACGAGTTTGCAGGCGCCTATGATCACACATACCTTGATTTAACTGCTCAGAAAACGGATATTGAGCACCGCCTTGCACAAATTGAAACAGATTTGAAAGGCAATCGTTTAATGCGAGAGCGTATTCAAAACGAGCTTGAGCAGCTTGGCTACAGCGCTGATATGCCCTCACTTAAAAGGGATTGTGACGAATTTGAAGATGAATATAAACGCTTGGCTACCGGCCTATCTAAAATCCGTAAAAAGTTGTATCAACTAAAATCAGATAAGACAGAAACGGAGATGGCTTACGCCGGTTCCCAAAGAGTAGTTCGTAAGCTATGTTTGAATGCCAAATCGCTTCGGACGGGAAAATGCCCTCTTTGCGAGCAAGATATTTTTAACACCCTAATGGTTCGGGTTAATTCCTCGATTTCCCGCGAAGACGCACTTCTTTTAAGCAATGATCTTGGGCGCGATATTAACGAATTGGACCGTAAGATAGCCACTGAAGAAGAGAGATATGAATCGAAATTATCCGAGCTTGCTGTGCTGAAAGCGAAAATGAACCTAGTGAAGCGCGATAACTTAACAGCAGTCCAAATCGAGGGTTTCGTTCAACTGAACAAGCGACTTCTTGAAGAATGTGCTGAATTCATTACCACACTTGAAGAAAGCCGTAACGATCTTGATAAGATTAAAAAACAACTCAATTCTTACAGCAGTAAGAAAAGCGAAATCGACAAACGTTTTGTTGAGTTAACACGTGAGCATATAACGGAACTCAATCTTAGATCAATTAATAAAGCAAAGATTAAAAATGTTAATTCAAAGATTGAGGCGGGCGGCAGCAATGCCCCCTTAGCCACCCTTGCATGGTATTTGACGCTATTGGATTTGAAGAAAGAATTTAATGAACAATTGGTAGAACTTCCGGTTGTTCTAGATAGCCCGTTGAATATCGAAGCGGATGATGAAAAATACTATCGACAATACAGCCTGATATTCAGCACTTTTATTTACCAGGGTCAGATGATCGTGTCAGGGCTTAATTTAGCCGACTCTGAGGTTGTCCCTCGGAACGCAAATATCATTATTCTCAATAATGAGAAATATCAACTCCTCAACAAAGAGGATTATTCTGATTGCAAGAGTGTAGTCTTTAAATGCTTGGAAAAGAATTAGCTTACGAGCCAGTCGGAAAAGACTTCTTCCTTTCACCGATTGGCAAAACGATTTACACCTAATTGTTGGCACAGCTCAGAGGCATTTTCTTTGTTTACAGCTTGATCTCGCTAAACTAATAACTGCTGCTACCAGGGCATTTTCTGGTGCACATTCTATTGGCTCCTGCGAAGATCGGAGCGGGTATGTTTGCTGCAAAGTCCTACACCAGCCGTCATTACATTGCGATTGTTGCCATGGCCTGCCTATGCGTTTTGCTTGGCGGGCCTTCTTATGCCGCGGGCGCGGAGAGCCTCATCATCGCGGGCGCGACGTACCACGAGCCGGGCGTGTCGGGCCCCGGCTGGGCCTGGACCGATGCCGACCACCTGGAGCTCAACGGCTACGCGGGCGAGGCCATCGGCGCCGAGGGCGACCTGGTGCTGACGCTTGCCGGGCAAAACTCCGTGACGGAGTCGCATGCGCCCGATGCGGACATCACGCTGTGCGGCATGGAGGCGTGGGGCAACCTGACGCTCCGCGGCACCGGGACCCTGACGGCGACGGGCTCGCAGTGCGGGATCCACGCCTCGCAAGCGCTCGTGGTGGACGGCTGCACCGTCGATGCCCGGGCGGACGGGGCCGATATTACGGACGAGGCGGTCGCCGGCGTGATCGCTGGCGACATGGCCGTGCGCGGCGGCGGGCGCGTCGTTGCCGCGGGCGCCGGGTCCGGTACGGGCGCGTGCGCCTACGGCGTGTATCTGCAGGACGCGGGCCTTGGCACTGGCGCGACCGGCTGTAGGCTTTCCGTTGACGCCTCGTGGCTCGATGCGGCCGGTGCCGATGGCGGCGTTGCTTGTCTAGGTGGGTCGCTTGTGTCTGCGCGCTTTGTGGCACCTGCTGGCGGGGTCTTTGGTGCTAGTGGCGTGGTGGATGCCTCCGGTGCGGTAGCACCGCATGTGGTGATTGAGCCCGATGCGGCCACGCCTCCGGCGGGGGAGACCGACGGGGTCGTTGTGCCTGGCGATAGCGTGGATAAGTCTCCCATCGATGCTAACCCCGCTGCCGGAGAGCCCACCACGGGGCCCACGGCAAATCCCTCGCTGAAACCCGCGGCCGCGACAACCAAGACAACAACGACAATAACCAAGACCACGGTCGCCAAAGTCCCCAAGCCCAAGCCTGCTACGACAACGACGTCGTCTCTCCCCAAGACCGGCGACAGCAACTGGATCGCCGCTTCTGCGACGCTTTTCCTGCTGGGGACAGTGCTTCTAGGTGCCGCATATCGCTGTTGGGGCGTGCGGCATACCTAGCTGCAATACAAGATCCCAGTTGAAGCTTTAAAGGCAACGCTTTCCGAAAGGGAGCGTTGCCTTTTTACTGCATGCAATGTATGACGTGCCGTACCACTAAAAGGCTTAGTTAATTGATTGTAATTACACAATCTACTAGTGTATGTGCGTTATACTAAGTTTGCACTCACACGATTGGAGGGTCCAAAATGGCAAGCTCAACATTAACCATTAGGGTTGACGATGACCTCAAACGCGAGGCAGCAGAAGTGGCTGATTACTATGGACTTGATTTGTCGTCCGTGACGCGCGCATTCTTCAAGCAAATGGTCAACACCCATCGCATCCCGTTGACTTTTGCCCCTGAGGAGCCCAATGCCGAAAGCCTTGAGGCCATTCGCGAGGGGGACGCGTTTCTTGCATCTGGCAAAAAAGGACGTTTTGACAATGGCGCCGATCTTATCGCTGCGGCGATGGCACAATGAGCACGTTAACCGCAGAGTTCTCTGCAGCCTTCTCCCGCGATTTAAAGAAAAAAGCAAGGCGCCGTAAATGGGATCTATCCGAGCTTCAAAAGCTAATTGACCTGGTGCTACAGAATACACCCGAGTCAATGGACATATTAAAACGACGTCATAATATGCACCGGCTAAGCGGCAACTGGGCAGGGCGAAACGAATGTCACGTAGCAAACTCTGGCGACTGGCTTGTCATATGGTCATCAAACGAAGAGGTAGCTTTCTTTGAACGCACCGGCAGCCATGATGAGCTGTTCCGATAGCTCCCTTAATATCGACACCACCAAAGCTATCCGGATTTCAAGCAAATGACATCCTATTTGTTCAACATTGTTGGAGATTTAGCTGCGCAATGATGATTGCCTCCCATCCTAGGCTGGAATATCGTCTCCAAACCAGGCCCTGGCAGCGGTTTGCTCTGCAAAAGGTTGCGCAATGTGCTCGCCGGTAGATCCTGCGTGTGGCCATACGCTACCAGACTCTTCCTTTTCATCGACAGGTTCCTTAAAGCGATGGCCCAACACTGTCGATGAGCGGAATGCGGCAAACTGCGCCCCCGCGTTCTCTATCGAGGTACGTCGATCCTAGGTACGAGGGGTTCGCCCAGATCGAGACGACCTATTAAGGCATCTCTGTCCCTGTCGTCTCGATGAACACCTTCGACCTGACTCATGCCTTACGCGATGTTCGGACAAACTCGGTTATAGCGATTTGCCTTCTCATTAAAAGGGACTGCAAGATGTTTACCGCCATGGCCTGCCTATGCGTTTTGCTGGGCGGGCCTTCTTATGCCGCTGGCGTGGAGAGCCTCATCATCGCGGGCGCGACGTACTACGAGCCGGGCGTGTCGGGCCCCGGCTGGGCCTGGACCGATGCCGACCACCTGGAGCTCAACGGCTACGCGGGCGAGGCCATCGGCGCCGAGGGCGACCTGGTGCTGACGCTTGCCGGGCAAAACTCCGTGACGGAGTCGCATGCGCCCGATGCGGACATCACGCTGTGCGGCATGGAGGCGTGGGGCAACCTGACGCTCCGCGGCACCGGGACCCTGACGGCGACGGGCTCGCAGTGCGGGATCCACGCCTCGCAAGCGCTCGTGGTGGACGGCTGCACCGTCGATGCCCGGGCGGACGGGGCCGATATTACGGACGAGGCGGTCGCCGGCGTGATCGCTGGCGACATGGCCGTGCGCGGCGGCGGGCGCGTCGTTGCCGCGGGCGCCGGGTCCGGTACGGGCGCGTGCGCCTACGGCGTGTATCTGCAGGACGCGGGCCTTGGCACTGGCGCGACCGGCTGTAGGCTTTCCGTTGACGCCTCGTGGCTCGATGCGGTCGGTGCCGACGGCGGCGTTGCGTGCACGGACGGGTCGCTTGTGTCTGCGCGGTTTGTGGCGCCTGCCGGTGGGGTCTTTGGTGCTGGTGGCGTGGTTGATGCCTCCGGCGCGGTGGCACCGCATGTGGTGATTGAGCCCGATGCGGCCACGCCTCCGGCGGGGGAGACCAACGGGGGCGAGGTACCGGGCGATAGCGTGGAAAAGTCTCCCACCGATGCTAGCCCCGCTGCCGGAGAGCCCACCACAGGGCCCACGGCAAATCCCGCGCTGAAACCCGCGGCCGCGACAACCAAGACCGCCAAAACGACGGCGACCAAGAACGCGGTGTCTACGTCCTCCAAGCCTAAGGCCACCAGCGCGACCGCAGCGACACTCCCCAAGACCGGCGACAACAACTGGATCGCAGCTTCCGTGACGCTTTTCCTGCTTGGTACGGTGCTTCTAGCTGCCGCATGTCGCTGCTGAAGCACCCATTTCGATAAGCAATGTAGAAGACTATATTCGTAACGACGCATTAGTAGAATAGTTTATTACGACAATTGCTCAGGATTTATCTAACATGAACCACGAATCGGATCATACAGTTGACGCTGCCAAGAAAGAATTAAACGCCGGCCTTCTTGAGCTGTTCGAGCGTTGCAGCTATCTGTACAACGAGGCATTTTATGCCAACACGGAACTAGCAATCCTTCGCAAACTGTCTAAAGCATCTTCCGACTATGAGAATGAAGTAATTTGCGCTGGCTGCTTCTTCAGCTTTACACAACTTGCATTAACCGAATCCTGTTTCATGAATTGCGCGCGGTTATTTGATACCAAAAGCGACGTCAGTATTGGGAAAGTGATAGAAGACGTCTCGTCTCATTCTGCTGAAATCGATGCACTTGCAATCTCTATATTCAGTGATCGACCAAACTTTGACAGGCTTAATCCAATCGTTCACCCATTGGCAGAGGACGAGGAGCGTTTTTAACCCAAAGAAGTTGAGTCTCAACGCTCATATGAAAAACTGTTCGGAGATCATTACGAAATGGTTACCGTGTGTATAACCACTCATGACCTTTCCAATTTGTGGAAAAAACGACTCAACGGTCTCAGTAAACTAACTGACATGCTTCGCGATCAGCGAAATAAAGTTTTCGCCCATAGCGACATAGAAGCACTGAATTATGATGAGCTTGTTAGGCGACTTCCTTTAACTTTCAGCGAAATTCAAAAACTAATCGACTTCGCACTCGATCTAACAATCGAATTATTCGCCAAAATTACTGGTATTGAAAAAGATCGATTGCCCAAGAACTACAACGATATACAAGGCCTCCTAAAATATGCGGAGGTTGGCATGGAGGCTGTTGAGCAGCATTTGGGTAATCTATGGGATTCAAGCGCCTGCAAGTAGTTAAGCATGCGGGCGCTTGAATCGGAAGACGATCCTTGACATAAAGTCCGACTTTCGCACAATGACGGTTTTCCATGCCAAAAAAGACACTGAAGTGTGAGATAGCTCAAAACTCAACAAATCAAATAATCAGCAGTTCAGGTCTTATGGAAATAATTCGATTCGCATCACGTTGCATCTAAGCGGCTGTTTATACTTGGATATAAAACACTAAGGAGGCAGCAATGCTTTGGAGCTATGTTCAGCTAGATGACGGCACTCAGTTTGCCTACTCAGAAACACGAGACGACGGGACCGTTCGCGTAGCCGTCGAGCGCCCGGTTGATTTTGGTTTTGACCATGCAGAATGCTTTCTACCTGCGGTCAAATGGTTTAACGTCGAAGGATTTTCTACTGACGATCTGGATTTTTTGACCGAGTTCGTTAGATCAAACGCTCCGTTTATCTTCGAGCTTGCAGAACGGCAAAAAGCTGGACCTGCGGTGGCATAATGCCTCGAATTCTTGTTTTTGGACAGTATGTTCTGTTCTTTTGGATCGCGGAAAACGGAGAACCCGTTCACATCCATGTAGGGGTAAAGAGGGCGGCTGCTAACTCGACTAAGTTTTGGCTCACTAAAAATGGCGGATGCACACTTGCGAACAACGAGAGCAAGATTCCGGCTAAGGATCTCAGGGATCTTTCAAAACTAATCACCATGAACCATCGATACATTTGTGACAAGTGGCGCGAAACCTTTGGTGATGATTCCCTGACATTCTATTGCTAAACCGCAATTGAGCCATGATTACGCTTGTCGACATATCCACTGTCAGCTCTCGCGTGTTACCTCGCTACGACGTCCATGAGGCATATCTATTTGGATCCTTCGCTCGTGGCGAGCAAACACCCGAAAGCGATATCGACTTGCGTCTAGTCTGCGACGACACGATGACGTTCGGCACGCTATATGAACTTTCGCTTGAGCTCGAGATGGAACTTGGGCGAAAGATTGACATAATCACCAACCCACCAGAGCTCATGCGCCCAGCCTTCCGCAAAAACCTCGAGCAGGATGAGGTGCGACTATATGAAGCGACGTAAACGGAACTTGAGCTAACGAGCATGGTTGCGAGGTTTCTAGGCACGGCTTGCATCGCTTCTCCTTCATTAATATGCTTGTCTTAGAGTTAGGCCGTAAGGCGCGACCAACGAAATCAAAAGAAGGCCTACCGAGAAGATCTTGGTCGCAGGGCACGACCAACGCAATCTAAAAAATGCTCGCCGAGAAGACGCTTTCGATCGTTCTGGTTGGAGGCGTCTCTTTTTCATACGATATCGAGCCTGCAGTGGAGCCTGGAATAGAGTCGACGATTGTTTTTCGTAAACGAGTATCGCTCTAACGATAGTATGTTAAGCTATCGTTAGAGCGATACCAATTAGGAGGCTCACATGGTACTGTGGCATGGTTCTCAGAAGATTATTGAGGTTCCCCAGTTTGGCCTAGGGAAAGTCCATAACGATTATGGACAGGGATTCTATTGCACAGAGAGCCTTGATCTTGCAAGGGAATGGGCGTGTTCGGGAGACGCCGATGGCTTCGCAAATCGATATGAACTCGATATGGCAAACCTCAAAGTTCTCGACCTTTTATCGCCGGATTATTCAGTTCTGCATTGGATAGCGTTGCTCGTTGAGCACCGTTCCTTTCGTAAGGACACCGCTATCGCCGTGGGGGCGTGCGAATATCTCCACAATCATTTTCTACCTGACACTAGCGCTTGCGACGTGATAAGGGGGTGGCGTGCAGACGACTCGTACTTTAGCTATGCCAGAGCTTTTATCAACAATACAATCCCCTTCGAGCAGTTGGGTCGAGCCATGAAGCTCGGCAACCTGGGGGAACAGATTGCACTCAAAAGCGAGCGCGCGTTCAAGAGCATTCGTTTTGTTGGATTTGAACGTGCACCGCTAGCTCTGTATGGCCCATTGGCCAAGGAGCGAGATGAAGCGGCAAGGGCGCAGTATCGGGAGTTACTTGCCGAAAACCCGTTTGAGGGAATTCGTATCGTCGATATCATTCGAGAGGGGATGACGGGCGATGACCCACGCCTACAGTGAGATGTATCTCGAGGATGCCATGAGAACGCTGGGCGAGGCGGTCGATTTTGCTCTCTGTGACCAAGGGTTGAATCCAGCCGAGCTGACGGCGATTCTGTCGAACGCTTTTGAGATGAAACAGTTTGAGCGCGGCATGCCTCGCGTCGTCTGCGGCATGTCGGGCGACGAACTCGCGCGCGATATTATCGCCCATGCGGGACTGAGCCCCGTCGAATGCAGGGAGACCTATCCGTTCGACCGTTCGCCTCAGTATTGGGCGGGCTGGGTTTTGGCCTATACGCAATGGATGTGCAGCCTGGGCTTTAATGAGCTACTCGAAGTCGCTCCGCTCGATTGGACCATCGGCTCGTACCTTCCGCTCCACGAGGCCCCCGAAGACAAATTCGCCCAGATTGTCATTGATAAATGGAACAAGGCCCAAGCGGACAAAAAGGGCCTCAAAGCAGCACGTAAGGCGGCCGGTCTAACACAAAAACAGTTAGCCACCCAATCGGGAGTCAAACTCCGTGCCATACAGCTCTACGAGCAGAATCAACTCGACCTACGCCGTGCCTCGGTCTCCTCGGCATTAGCGCTCGCCAATACGCTAAACTGCACCATTGAAGACCTCATCTGGCAACCGATTACTTTGGAGTACGATTCGCGGGCTATTCTTTCACTCGACGATGTCGGCTCACTCGAGTCATCCGCTTGCCGGCTATGAAATGGATTGGACGCCACATGGAGATACCCAACACCCTGTGCAGCAATGTGTACGACTTCGCGTTTTGCCCCGAGCCCTGCTACGAACGCCTGGCCGACCTCGCCGACCCTGAGGACTGGGGTCCCGGCAACCGCATCCTCAAAAACTACCTGTCGTTTTCGTTTAGCCGCGCGGCATTTTTGACCGAGCGCGACGTGGACCAGACCGCGCCGTCCAACCTGCCGCTGGTGTTCGACGACGACCGATGCCTGTTCAACACCGGCCTGCACACGCGCCGCTACGAGACCATCTACGGCCTGTTTGAGCCCAACACCAAGCCCGACGCGCGCCAGCGCTGGTTTTTGAAGGGTTTCTTTAAGGAGAGCGACCCCATGCTGGTCTCGTTTGAGTACCTGCCGTGCCGCGTGCGCTTTGCCGAGGACCCCTCCGAGCTTGTCTTTGACTACCGCCTTCCCATCCGCTCCAACATCGACCACATTCTGGGCGACGAAGAGAACCTGACTCGTATTCCCGCCAGCCTGATGGGGGAGGGCAACTCGCTGCTGCTGCGTCGCGCCTTTGAGGGCGCCGTCGTCGAGGCTGCCCGTCGCGCCGCCGCCAACTACACGCTCGCGGTGCCGCAGTTCTACGGCAGCCGAATCCAACTGCTGCTGCCGCTGTGCCTAACCGGCGACAAGCCTGAGCTGGCGCTGACCATCCAGCGCGAGGATGGCTTCTACGCCGCGCGCACCTGCCTCACGCTCGACATGGCCTACAACAACGCGCGACTTATCTGCCGCCCCGAGACTTCGTGGATTAAGCGGTAAATGGTGGTTTAGCTGCGGTTTTGTCGATTGCTTTGGTTGCTTTGGCTTGGCTAGCACCCACGAATTTAAAATCGGGGGCAAAAAGTTCTTGGTAAACCACGTACGGCTATGTTAGTATCTCTTTTGCCGAAAGGCGACGGGCGATTGGCTCAGGGGTAGAGCATATCCTTCACACGGATGGGGTCACAAGTTCGAATCTTGTATCGCCCACCATCTAAAGCATAGGTCAGAGGTGTTAAACCTCTGACCTTTTTCTTTTTTGACACCAAGGGTGACTCCAAAACGAATCGTAGTCGTATAAGGCGTCTTTTTTTTCGCACCCTTTTTGCTAACGCCATTGCATGTTTTAGTTTAAAAACACAATAAAAATCTGATTATCCGCTAAAACACAGTATCTATCAGCATTTT
>ERZ1673702.867-NODE-867-length-37275-cov-9.689038_pt1 | contig 37275 bp, 40 predicted proteins | sample MGYA00580232_ERZ1673702 | MGnify/ENA primary metagenome ERZ1673702 (study PRJEB41218, sample SAMN15661792) | gut metagenome | host: Homo sapiens | place: Canada: London | collected 2015-08-20/2019-03-30 | study: EMG produced TPA metagenomics assembly of... | reverse complement strand
TTTTTCTAAATTTTTAGAATTTTTTTGAAATTTTTCAATTTTTTTGAAATCTCTTTTTTTTCCATCTATGTAAAAATCTCTTTTTTATAGCGTCTTGCTAGTTTTATAAACTAGCAAGACACGCATTTTGTGACACAAAACGCCTCTTGCTAGGGAGATCCCTAAGACCCCTGATAATAACCCTCGATAATTTGAAAAATTTCAATTTTTTCTAAATTTTTAGATTTTTTTGAAAAATTTCAATTTTTTCAAAATTTTTAGAATTTTTTGAAGTGTTTTGGAGAAACAAATATGCTTCATCCAAGCTATAATCCGGCTGTTTTTTCTGTAATTCACCTTCCAGATGCATCCATTCATCAAATTCTTTCATAAGCTCATCCATGCTGAAACCACCTTTTGTTAATGCTTGCTACGTACTTGATCATAGCCTTCGATCGTTCGCAGCTTCATTTCACACAACAAGTCATTGACGTCCTTCACATGCATATTTTCAATCCGACTGCAGACCGGATGCATTTCTGCTTCGTAGCCTTCAGCATGCAATTTCTTCAAAAAATCTTGAGCAGCTTGTCGTCCGGGATCATCCATATCCAAAGACAAATAGATCTTCTTTGAACCATATTCTGAAAGATATGTATAGATCGGCTCCATTGAAAGCATCCCTAACGCAAGCATATCCGATTTATCATCCGGATATAATGATTTATAACTCATCAAATCGATGGGAGCTTCAAATACGATCAGGCTTTCAGCATCCATATTTTGTGACTGGACGAGGAAACCATAATTCTTGTCAGAACCATATGTATCTCCTCGATATTGTCGATCAGAGATTGTTCCCCGGATAAAACAATGTTTTACTTCCATGTTTTTATCATATCCAACAAATACCGCATTGTGCTTTCCTGCTTCCTCATAAAGAAGGTGCTTATGCAAAAATTCACTCACAATATCCGGATTGATTCCTCTTGACTTTGTGAGATATGCAAATACCCGACGGTGATTATCATTTTTCTCAGGAATCTTCAATTCCTTTTTACTTCGCAAGGATTGGTAATTTTCATTCTTATAACCTGTATTACTGGGTGAATCGATAAATGTTCTTGAAATCTCAGTATTGATATACGTGATTGCATCTCCGATGTTACAACCCCGTTCACGCATTACAAAATCAATTCCTGAACCGCCGTTTCTTTCATAATAATGGTAAAAAGAATTTGTATTAGTAAAAAACACCAAGCTCTTTTCACCGTCAGCAAAATAATAATTTCCATGCTGTTTTAATGAGTAGCCGAAGTGTTCAGCAATTAAAAGAATAGAACAATTCCTTGCTGCAGCTGTTTCATTTTGCATTTGTTCCCGTGTTCTATATGTCATCCATATTCCTCCATCCAAATAAAAAAGCTACCAGCTCATTTGCTGATAGCTCTTAACATTTACATAATTTATGGTATACTTAATATGTATAGTCAAATCAGAAAGCAGGATGTGATTTTCCGATTATTTGATGATGCCCTCTAGTTTTACAAAGGAGGGTGATGCCCTATGAACACGCTTGAAGTTCTAACTTTATTGCTCGTTGTTTTCGCGGCTCTGTCTTACATAGACGATCATAATAAAAAGAAATAGCATCCCAACCCGTCCAAAGTGAGGATGCTATTTCTTTATAGCTTTATACTTATCTGAGGGCAAATCGGACTCACATCCGATTCACTTTCTAAATAGATTATACATGAGGGTGCTTGTATTTTCAAGTACCCTTTTCTTTATACTAAAATTTAATTTTTGCCTTTATGAGTGACCACGATTCCGGTGTCAGTTTCTCCTTCCAGATCACGGCATCATCGACCGCTTTCATATAGATGAAATCAACCGAATTTTCCTGTCTGAGGAGCAGCTCATTCACATCATTCGCAAGATGATTGTTATTCAGATCATCAAACAAAGCTGCATAAATCGCTGTTTTTACTGTGATTTCATACGCTTTTGCGTAGAACTCTGTTCTTGAAATGAGTTTTAAGTAGCAGAAATATGTTTCCTGCTCATATTTCAGTTTGTCGTATAAATCGTCGAACATTTTCTAAACCTCCTATTCGTGTTTTCCATTTCCAAGTATATATCCACCAGAAGTATACATATAATATGTATTCCATGCAGTTCCAGCACGTGCACTCCAGGAGTCCGCCGAGAGATTAACATTAAGATTGATTGTCGTAATGTTCCCTGAAGAATCCCTGGCTTTTATATTTGTAATGCCTCCATAACAGTAAATGAGTGGATTTACACTCAAGCCATTGAGCTGTGTGCGCAAATGGCAATGCACACCTGTTGAATTTCCGGTACTTCCTGCATACGCGATCTGCTGACCGGCAGCCACCTTCTGACCGACCGCTATATTAGTGAATGAATTGTTATGCATATATGTATGCACAAGCGTACCATCTTTGGTCTGAGTGGATATAGATACATAATTCCCCATCGATGAACTATATGCCTTGGCTGTCACCGTGCCTTCTGCAATAGCATATACCGGCTCATTGGCTCCTACATTAAAATCAATGCCAAGGTGATCTCTCGATGCAAAACTAACATTTGGTTTCCTCCGTCCGAAAAAAGAGGTAACCTCTACATGGCTGGAGTCTACCGCCCACAAATATTCTCCGCCTGCAATCATGCTTGAATCGATCATAACCGCACTGGCTTCGAGCTTTGCTGCCCACTGCGAACCATAGCTTTTTGTTCCATAATGTCCGCCCTTACTGTTGGAAAATTCCGTTGAGATGTCAAGCGACCATTTCTCGTATCCCTTTTTCCTGCTCCAATCCAGAAACCCGGATCCATAGTTATATCCCTGAGCAACCATGGTTAGACCATCAACATCCGATGCAGATGTCACATTCCATTTTTTGAGTAGATCATAAAATACCCTCGTCCCAACATCGATCGACCGTTGCGCATCTGACCATTCTGCAGGCATCTCTTTATTCCAATAACTGCCGGCTGCACTACATTGCATTACATCGCCATTTACACCGGCTGCATCGGCTTTTCCTCCGGATTCCTGATAAATCGTTGTAAGTATCGCATCCACGAATAACGTTAAATCCACATCGCTGTTTGGATCGTTATTCGCGCTGCAACGTTCCGTTACAAATGCCCGCCATTGTTCGACATCGGCAGGAAAATTTGTTGACAATATATAACTCTGTTTCTGCTGATTCTTTGCTCGGTTTGCAGCATTGATATTGTCCGTGACAAGCATCGCAACTACAACTATAATCGGAACTAAAATACATAGGTATATAGCAAATGGAGCAAGCAGCACGCGCAAAAATGACCATACAGCCCGAAGCGCCATCTTAAAAACCTTCACGATGCCAGATACGATTGCACGGATACTTGCTTTTCCTGCCGATTCTACCATACTGGATGCATCTCCGGAGGATACGACCTGTACGATCCGTTTCATACGGACAAACTGTATCAATGCATCTTTTCCCACATTGCGCATCTTTTTGGTCGATATACGAATGCCCTTCTTGTTAGATTCACTGATCTGCCGGAATGTGGAATCTGCTTTTATCCCATACTTCTGTTTTTCTACTGTGCTTATCACAGATTTTTGTTGAGCAATCTGACGGATTGCCGACGAATTACCGGATACAACATCCTGATCCGACTGCTTTTGCAGATTCTGATTGCCCCATTTCTTTAATACTTCCTTTTTCTCGGTCTGGGCATGCTTTTGTGCATTCGAGCGTCTGGCTGATTTTGCATTTTCCATCTGCTTTTTACTGTCATTTGCAACCTGTTGTCGAATATTCGCAGATGCATCATCTGCAGCTTCTCCCTTATCCTTCTTAATTTGTATAAACCGTACATTATCTGATGCTAGTTTGATTGCCGTATTTTCAACTGTCTGAACTACTGCAGACGGTGCTTCATGAACAATCTGCTTATTTTCTACGTCAATTCCATGATTTTCTTCCGGCATATTATCATCACCCCCAATCTGTTACTCAATCTGTTACTGCTGAGCAACAAACTTAGGTTTTCTCTCTGTTGCATCTGCATCACGATGGAAGTTCTTATCAAACAGTCCAAAAAGCTCCGTACCCGGTTCAAGCATCAACGATGCCGGAATAATCACAGGACCACACCGAAGAAGTCCTTTTGCACATCCACTTTCTTTTGTGCAGTATTTGATCAGTTCTTTTGAAAGTCCTAGTTCCTGCTCCAGCTTCTCAGCTGCACCCGGCTGCTGCTTTAGAATTAGGACAAACTCTGAATTATCAAGCATCGCCTTTGTAGTATCATTCAAAAGCACATCCGTAACATTCTGTGTCATGGCTGTACAAATACCACCAAGCGATCGCACAAGCATCCACAGCGACTTGATATACTGCTGAGAGTAGTCCGTATGCAGTACTTCATGGAACTCGTCAATATAAAGCCATGTAGCCCTTCCTGCCTTAGCATTCTGCATAATTCGCTCTTTCACACACTCAAGCATAACAAGCATTGATACATCCCGGAGATTTTTTCCCATATCCTTTAATCCAAACATAAAAAGCCGGTTACCACCTACCTGCACATTTGACTGCTGCGCAAATATATTGAAGGAACCATGTACAAACAGATCAAGCGCCCATTGCAGGTCAACCGCTTCCGGTTCTTCGATTTTGCTTAATGCTGCGTACAGATCTGTCAAGGTCGGCATATTCCCTGTTAAGGCAGCCTCATTATAAATATATTTGAGTGCTTTATTCACAATCGAGCTTTCCTTTGCGGATAGTGGCTCGCGTTTGCACGTTTCTACAAGCGAATTAACCAGCTCTGCTTTCTCATCTGCGATATTTGATCGCGAGCCATCATTAAAGTATTCTAACGGATTGTAATGGCTTGGGCTATTCGCAGATACGTTCACATATCCGCCCCGCAGCCATGCACATACATCTTCATAGTCATTTTTTGGATCGATCACTATAATATCATCATCCGTTTTCAGGTACACCTGCATCATTTCCAGCTGACAAGCGGTTGTCTTTCCGGATCCTGTTTCACCAAAATAAAATGCATGTGGATTCACAAGCTTTTTCCGGTTTGCCAGGCATAAGTTCTTCGATACAAGATTGGTTCCATACCACATACCGCCCGGCATTGTAAGCTCCTGCACATTGAATGGGAATAACGCTGCAAGACTTTTGGTCTGCAGGTTTCGTCCATTGCTGACCTGCCGTACGCCGATCGGCAGGATGGTATTCAGAGCTTCCTTTTGTTTCATATACGAATAATCGAAGATGCAGCTTAAATTCTTTGCAGTCTGGATCACAAGATCACAATCCTTTTTGAGCTGTTCCAGATTATCCGCTACCACACAGACATTCATCTGCGTATAGAAGAAATGCTGATCCTGTTCCTGTTTTTCTTTGATTAAGGTTTCGATCGTGTCCTTCTCCATTTTTACGGAAAGGGAAATATCTGAAGAAAAGTCCATCTGCTTCACTCTTGTTTTGTTCTGCTTACGAATTCGTTCTTCAATACCAAGATAGATTGATTTCAGCATGTCATCGACATCCTTGTCCGCAATTGGAGAGTTATCAATGGTGTAAATCATTTTAACCGGCAATTTAGACAGTTCTACAATGAATCGATCTGTCAATTTCCCCGGAAGCTGCTTCAGGTACAGACAGGAACAAACCTTGTTATCCGTTTTAAAGTATGTTTCTGCAGAAAAATCCAGCCGGGTATTGATGATTGCATCTTTGAAATCAAATCCCTGCGCAACAGCATTTTTGAAGTTGAACTGAAAATACTCTTCATTGCCAAAGCGATAGAAATCATGCAGAATACGAAGTCTCTCCGTCGCATCCAAAGGTGTCAGTGTACTTCCAATCTCTCGAAACGCTGTAACCATAGAATTTTCAAGCGTTGTGAAATATGCTTTCGCATTTTCATACGAATTTGACACATCGTAGCGTACAGTGATGTACATTTCCTGCTCAATGCCCTGTCTGCCAGCTGTAATGCATTTCTCAATGCTTTCGTTAAAATAATCCCGATACACATCGTATTCATCCAGCTTCTTATGCAACAGAATCTGTTCACGCAACGTAGCCATGTTCTTATTTTTGTTATTAAAAGTAATCTTAAAAGGTGCCGAGTTGCTATTCAGCCACCGGCACCAGCTCTCCAGGATTGCAATCTGTTCATCCACAGATGCAGTCGCATAATTGATATCCGAAAACTTATATGTTTTAGTGAAGATTCCTCCACGACCAACTTCGAAAATTCCATTTTCGGATATTGCTTTGATCTCAACAAGATCCTGCACGGATTTCGGTGCTGCCACGCGAAAATCGTCACATTTCTTATAGACCGCCCACTTGTCCATCCTTATCGTCCTTTCCTTTTCGTATTTTTCTTATTTTCCGAAGAATCGTGAACAACGTTGATCCTTGGTGGTTCACTTACATAAAAAAATACATTCTGACCTTCGGTATTTAGTTTCTTGTGTCTGTAATATTCAAAGAAATCCAAATCATTTTTCTTAAAGATACCAATGTATCCCGGCACAACAACCAGCAGCGCACAGATAATGCCATTCAACGAAGAATTAAGTTTTCCTCGAAGTACGATTGTAAATACGATTGCAATTACAAACGAAATTGCAATGCATAAATATTGCCACCATTTGCGCCCACCGAGCATATTCTTGTTCAGATCCTGCGGATCCGTATTGATTGGTAATTCCATAACATCCTCCTATCTGCCTAATACATAAGCTGAAAACTGTTCTACTTTCTTTACTCCTCCTGTACATAGGAAAATTGGGAATAAAAATTGTAGTATCGTGAAGAACACACCTGACCATGTGAATGCTGGATACAGCTTTATCGATACAGATTTGTTTTTCAAATCATCTGAGCCGACTGCATTACTTAAATCGGTGAACATTGATAATAAATCTCCGGATGCTTCTAACACCTGACCATCCGAAGTGACTATGCAGCCGTATTTGCTGATTGCTTTATCGCGTCCTTTTCCATTTACAAGTTCCTTGACCGCTTGGCTTATGTTATCTTTTTGCTCCTTCAATACACTATTTGCACTCGATGCATCTCCTGAGATTGATACAAGCAGATAGGCTAGTTCCGCGCCATTTACAGTTATCGATTCCGATGCTTCCGTCTTGGTTGCCGGTATCAGCTTCTGCATTGTATCTCCAATCAGTAGCGAATATGTAAAATTGAGGCACACCATAATGATCAACGCTTCGATGGCTGTCGAAAGAATCGACTTCAGATAACTATGGAACACTTCATTTCCGCGGTTCCCGTCTCCCATCACAAATGTCGTGAAGGATATTGTCGAGAACGGAATCAATATAAAAATCTTAAATATCCGTGTATATATCTCTACTGCTATCATCACGCCGGATGCAATGATTGCAATCGCAGCAATCAAAAATACTAGGAACATCAGAAATCCTTTAAATCCGCTGACACCGTATTCAATATAGGCGGACTGATCCGTCGCAAGCTTCAGTTTGCTATAAACAACGCCCTGGGAATCTGTACCAAACATCACTACCTTTGCCAGCTTTGAACCAAGCTGGAATATGGCAGTAACGATTGGAACTGCATTGTTCACCAGGGCGATTGCCACGATCATTTTCGCGCATTTTTTAATTACACCGAATAGATCTAAGTCGTGTCGGGAATCCCAGGTATCTGTACACATATTGATCAGAAAAAGTAAAACCATCAGTGTAGATGCTATAACTCCTAACACGCTTCCAACATTATCTACCACCGCCCAGAAATCAGCGAATTCTTCACTATGAATGTCCTTCGTCAGCATATCTGCTGACGAAAAAACAAACTTTGAAAATACTTCTAATGCGCCATTCACTATATCTACACAGCTTGCTCCGATGTTCGCGAAGAAGTTAGTCACGGTGGATATCGTGTCTAATACCCCCATCTACGTCCCTCCTTTTTATACGCCAAACAACTTAACAAGCACCTTGATACTGATCATCAACAAAGCTGCAGCAATCCCACGACCAGCATGGAATATTCCGGAATTATCCTGCTGCTGAATCGCATTTACAAGTTCTGTCACGCTCTTGATAAGCATAAGTACACCTACGACTGCCATGATTGATGTCATCACATCTGCAAGACTATTAAGCGGGCTTGTTACCTGCTTTGCGACTTCATCTGCAGACTCCGCTGCATACACTGCCGGTGCATAGGTTGCAGCCAAAACAGGCACCGCTACGACCACCTTCCAGCCGGTTTTCTTTACCTTCTCTAAAAATTTTCTCATACGTTATACTCTCCTTTTTCTGATTTTTGGCATAAAAAAAGAGCATGCCCAAATGTCAATTGGACATACTCTTTTTTTATCTGCTTTACAAGTTCTTATAATCTCTCTTTGAATCTCTTCTGGATCGATAATCTGTACCCTTTCTTCCCCCTTTCACTAAATATAATATCAGGGCTGCAATCAGCACAAGTCCGACGATCACACCAAATGCAATCGCAACCTTTGCCGCTACCGGCAATGTTTTTTCGGTTTTCTTCTGCTCCGCTTCATCATAATACGCCGTAGCCTTCACGGTGTATGATCCCTTTAGATTCTTAAGATTCTGTATATCGTCTGCACTCAATTCGTACGTGTTTTCAGCCGTATATAATGCCTCTTTCTTTTTATCATGCAGGGTATAATATAATCGGTATTGCCGGACATATGCATCTACAGATATAGTGTAATCCCTGCATGTTTTGTCTGCATTGACATAAGGTTCCCCGGCAAATGAGACATTGCTGAAGCGATAAGTGTCTGTGTTGTATCCTTGCGCCGCCACATACGATTGCAGATCCTGAGTGGAAAGTGTAGTAAGCTGCGACGGTTCTATCGCGGTCGAACCTACCATGATCGTAGGTGCATCATAATCGTAAATTGTCCCCTGAATCGTGTATCCGGATTTCCATCCTTCAAAGATTTTTTCTGCATGATCGTACGATAATGCGTAATTCTTCCCTTCATACTCATAAGATATTGTATCCGGCTTTGCCACATCATCCAAGGTTCCAATCGTATAATCGGAATCTATATAGCTCTGCAGATCTATCGGTTTTTCTGAAAAATCTTCACTTTCCAAAAAAGAACTGCTTTTATATCTATATTTCAGACCATACTTCTCGATTGCAGACTTCTCCGGCTTATAGCCGTCCTTTTTCTCGATTTTATCTTCTTTTACTACTTCCGTAGTTGGAATCTCCGTATCACCATACTTTTCTTCATATGCGCTGATTACTGAATACTCAACATGATTCAATGTATAGTTCTTGCCGGATGCTTCAACGTTCTTCTGAAAGTCGAAAGAATAATCCTCCGGATTGTCTGATTCTCCCGTCTGTTCATCCTCAACGGAATATGCATACAGATTTCCATCTGCATCTGCCTGGGAAGCTGCATATACAGGAATGCCGGATGCAAACATGCACCCGGCAATCACCAATGCTGCCATATTCCTAATCTTCATGCCTCTTGTCTCCTTTCTTCTTTTTGTAGATCATAACACCAACTACACTGCCTGATACCAGCGCAGCTCCAAGAAGCAGGAACAGCTTCACCGGATCTCCAGTACCCGGTCTCTTACTAACCTTGTGTCCCTGTCCGCCTGTGTGAAGATCGATATGCATATCGATATATCCAACGAAATTGTCATACGTTACTGTCTGATCTTTATCTTCGATATCTTCATGCACGGCTACGAGATATTCTTTGTCATCAACAACCAGATAAAGCCGCTCGTAACAGACAAGTGATTTTCCAAGCAACTTGATCGTATCGATCTCAGGGAATGTAACCTCTACGGAAGAATCTGATTTCTCTGCTGTAAATTCTACACTCGCCAGAACCTGCTCTCCATCATCCTTCAGGAATGGATTCTGTGTGTCATAATCCATAACAACTCCATCGACGCGGTATTTTGCACCTGGTATAAGATTCTTTGAATCGACAATATCAACGATAACAGCGTCATGCCTTCTTCGTCCATTATGCGTGAGACTTACTGCATCCTTCGCAGTTGTATGAATCTCTGGATAGTGAATCGTCTGATCCTCATTGTTCAGATCGCACTCACTCATCACAAGTCTATCATTTACATAAATCTCTTCGAAAGCTGTAATTGACTTTCCTGCCAGCAGGCTGGCATTAAACTTAAATGTAACATCGACTGTGCCGGACGGCTCTTCCGGGATAAAGCTTACTTCCTGAACTAGCTCTTTCCCATCTGCATCTACGATTGTATCCCCGGTATCCTGATATTTTAATGTTGCCTTTGCTTTACACTTGATGCCTGGAATCAGATTATTATACGCAATCTTGTCTGTATGCTTCACTTCTTGATTCGGATATGCAATGTGTGTGTTCGAAACATCATCCAAGAAGGTCGTCCCCATACTCGGATAATGAATCGTCTGATCTTCGTTATCCAGATCACACTCACTCATCACAAGTCTATCATTTACATAAATCTCTTCGAAGGCTGTAATTGACTTTCCTGCCAGCAGGCTGGCATTAAACTTAAATGTAACATCAACTGTGCCAGACGGCTCTTCCGGGATAAAGCTTACTTCCTGAACTAGCTCTTTCCCATCTGCATCTACGATTGTATCCCCGGTATCCTGATATTTTAATGTTGCCTTTGCTTTACACTTGATGCCTGGAATCAGATTATTATACGCAATTTTGTCTGTATGCTTCACTTCTTGATCCGGATATGCAATGTGTGTGTTCGAAACATCATCCAAGAAGGTCGTCCCCATACTTGGAAAATGAATTGTCTGTTCTGCACTTCCAAGGTTCTCCTCAAAAGCAACAAGTTCATCCGGATATGCCTCATCGGTCAAATACTCGAAGATCACGACATCCGTGCCAAGCAGTTCATCCGTCACATCAAACTTCACATCTACTTCCACATCCATCTCTGGATCTGTTGCTTCAAACTCTTTTGTATCCTCGCTCAGATATGTTCCAAGCGCTTTTGAATAAGCTTTCATCGTAAGCTTATAGTTGTGTCTTACTTCTAGCTTCTTTAAGTTTACAGCGTCGATGCCGTTGAACGTATCGGAAAGACTTGCAACATTCGTCCCGGTTTCCGAATCGCGCACAGTTGTTTTAAGTGTCGGGAACTTCTCATTGATGATGCTTCCGATGTTGTAAGTCTTTTTATTCTCGGTTACTGAGAAAGTCACTGCTTCAATATCCTTGTATTTATCTTTATTTGCTTCGCAACGCAGCTCCTTCAGACTATACGTACCATATGGAAGCGCGCCGATCGTATCGTCCAGATCCTCTTCTCCAAACCAGATGCCGGATCCGGCTTTGTCGTTGTTTGTATCTTTGCTATGCTTGATATAATCACTTGATGTCGAGTAATATCCATTCTCGTCTGTCCAGATAATATGGCTTTCGCCGGTATCTGTATTGGTCAAAGAGAACTTGACATTCGCAAGCTTTTCCCCGGCTTCGTTAACCTTTGTGAACGACAGATCTCCACGGATCGTATCTTCCGTTACTTCAACTTCGTTAAATGTAGATATACTCGCATCCACACCCGGTGTGATCTGCCGGACATATACGTCTGGATCCAACACATACCCTGTCGGTGCGCTTGTTTCCTGAATTGTGACGGTTCCTTCCGGAAGTGCGGTTGCACCGAAAAAAACATAAAATTCATCACCGGATACAAACCACTTCTGGTTATTACTAAATCGAATTTTTCCTGTCTCGTCCGTCTTAAAAATCCAGCTTCGGTCAAGTGGTACACCCGCTGCAGCCGGATCCGTATCCATCTTGACACCCTTATAATACTTGATTATATATTGCGCTCCAACAACCGGCTGCGACATCTTGTTTTTCTTTGTTAAAAGGATTGAAACCGGATCCATCGTTGGATGATCCGTTACACGCAAGGTAACCGGGATTGCTCCAGTAGTCACGTGATATTCCTTTGTATCCACTGCAAAGCCCTTTGGTGCAGATTTTTCTTTAATTGTATAATCTCCGGCTGCCAGATTCGACACGGTTGCTGTACCACGGTTGTCCGTTACCAGCTCTGCTACAACCTTCCCCGAAGTCGAGTTTCCCTCATATACACTATATACTGCACCCTCCAGAGAGTAGCAGGCATTGCCATCGGTAATCTCAGGCATTGCAGAACTCTTAACTATACTTAATTCCGTAGTAGCTGCCTGCAGAGTCATATTCAGTGACACCGACGTCTCTGTTACACACAGCAGCGGCTGAAGATCTCTCGTGCCGGAGTTTCCAGTGATCTTTGAAATTGGACGGAGCCTGTATGCTGGACCAATGTAGTAGCCAGCCTCGTTTGTGCCGGCGCGCACGGATGAAAATGTTATCTGTGGTGTCTGACCTGCGACGAACTCGAAATAAACCGTTTCGCCGTCATTAACTCTCATATCTCCGCCAGTCTGACCTTCTTTGAAATCAGAAGATGTTCTGTTTTTATAATAGATTTTTGCTCCGCTAAACTGAATACGAGCCTGAATGCAATCATTATAGTCGCTCGTCTCGGTAAAAACCTTAAACTCCTCCGTCCGATAAATATCTCCTACCCTGTTGACTTTGATGGTTGTATGCTGTACACACCCATTGGCATTTGATAAAACTGTTGTTCCATCAAGCCGGCAAATCTTAAAATTGTTTGAATCCGGAAGATGAAAATTTGTATACTTTGATCGTGTTGTTAAATAATTGATAGAAAAATCCTGTGCATCGTCATTGGATAACTTGATATTTGGATTTCCACCACGAAACTTATCCCAAAATGCGCAGCGGATATTTCTTCCTTCTGCCCCCGCAGTAAACTGATCCAGATTTGCATCAAATACATAATATCCACTTACATACCCAGTTTCATATGAAAACGGAGAAGCATCATTGTGGCTACCACAATACATATACACGTTATTTCCATTGATTGCCGTAGTCCTTCCGATGGCAGCGTTTTGTTCATGCTCACAATAAACCTTTAAGCCACCAAGGTCATACTCTTGGTGCTCTCCAATAGCATATACGGAAACTAAATTTTCTACAAATGTCTGAAACTTCCATTTACCCTTTATATTTGGTTCTCCATCTAAATCTGTGGCAGTTGCAGATGCATCTGCAGGTGTTCCTATTATGATTTCTGTCTCTTCTGGAACAGCCTCTGTCGTCTGCTCTTGCGTTGTCCCTTCCGTATCAAGATCCGGACTTTCCAGTTCTTCATCTTCATTTTCCAATTCCGACTGATCAGAATTCTGAGACGTAACCGTTATTCCTGCATCCTGAGCGCAGGCAAGCGCAGCATCAATGAACTTTGATTGTCCGGCTACTCCCTCCACATAAATGTTCTCTACATCACCACCCTGAATGGCATCCATAATCGCAACATACACATCAGACACCTTCTTATCATGATCCGCAATGAGAATTGATAATGTTCCTTCTTCCGGAGACAGAGATATCGCAAAGCAATCTTCGTTTGCTTCTATACTCTGTGCTTTATCGTAATAATACGTATAGGCGCTTCTAGTCTCTTCTTCAGACACGAACTTTAATATATATGTTGTATCTGAAACCTCTTGTACAGTTGTAGTCGGTGTAAATGTTTCTGCATTTGCTTTTACGAATAGTTCACAGGTTGAAAAATCCAAACCCTCATCTTCAATCTGTGCCTGTGCTACATCATTATAACAGCGATCAAACGTGATCTCTGGCTCTGAGGCGGGTGTTTCTTTCTCTGCATCCGTCTCTGATGCTACTGCATGTGCAAAAGTTCTTGGGGCATAATAAAAGGCAGTTGTTATAAGTAATACAACTGCCATCGCCACCGATAATATTCGTTTCCTGTTCATCATAGTTCTCCTTTCCTGAAACGATCTTTTTTATATAAACAGCCTGCTTTGATACAGACTGGAGTTTTCTAGCTTTCTAAGCGGTTAAAAGAAAGCATCAAAAAAGGAACAACCACCAGATTGTTCCTCTTTCACGTTCCTATATTCTATTTTACTGCCATTCCCAATGTCCGACTTCATCGTGATGGATGGTTTCGGTTCCTGTTTGTTCATAATATGTATCGCTGTACCAGCTTGCCACACATGGATGATTATCTATGTCTTCCTGTGTGTACATATATCCACCACATCCGGTACATATCCATCTACACTTCGTCTCATACACCGGACGTTCTTCATCATATGCTGCCTGATCGACTACCCACACTCTTTGCTTCTGTGGTGCCTCTGTCGTGGCTTCGGTTGTTTTTGGTACGGAAGGAGCAGTCACTGTTTCCGTCGTTTTCGGCTTCGTAGGTTCTGTCGTATTCTGCTTTGCAGGAGCTTCCGTTGTCTTTGTCTGTCCTGTCTGCGTATTCTCCTTCTTTGTCTCCGTCTTACTATTCTGCCCGGATGCTGCTTCGGTTGTTTTCGGTTTATCTGCTGACGATTCAGTTTTCTTTCCGGATGCCGATGCTACCGTCTCTGTCACCGCCGGTTTCTTGTCCGCCTGCAGCTTCTCATCCTTCTTCCCGTCTGTGGCTTCCGTTGTCTCTTTTTCCTCTGCTGCTTCCTTCTTATCCACATCCACGGTCTGTGCATCAACTGCAGCAGGAACACCGCTACGCTCAGACTTCTTGGCTATGCCTTTCTTGACGAAAACTGCTACGCATGTGCAGCAACACAGCAAAAGCACTACTACCAGTACGATTCGTTTCTTATTTTTTTCTTTCTTCTGATTCTCCATAGCAACCCCTCCTTGTTACATTTATTACATTATAGCATACTTTCTCTAATTTTAGTATATATCTGAAATCATATTTTGTCAATGTATTTTATCAATATTATCGTATTTTTGGCGAAGTTTCTCTAGTTCTTTTTCTTTATTGTTTTCACTAATCAACGATATATTGCGGAACCATTTGTCTTCAGATATCTCATTCCTTACAAGCTCTCTTTCCGCTTGATTACAATCGGCTACATACCGATCATAACTATTCTTTATAGAAGCACGTTTTATTCGCAGCTGCATAATCGGCTGCACGATTACTTCCATCTTAGAATCTAAGGCTTGTTCCAAAGCATTCTGTTCACTCTCGTCTGCATGATTGTATCTGTCCGCCCATGATTTAAGGTCTGTATATAGCAGCTCAAATTCCGGATAAAAAGAAATAAATAACTGTTCAAGCTCTTCATGACATGGCTGCTTTCTATCCTTAGCTTCATTTTTTAATTTGGTTAAAGGTTTCTCTACCTTACGATATAATCGACCTACAATCTCTTCGTTCTTGATCCGGACAGTTCTTTTTTTGTACCTTTTTCCATCACAGACGTAGATGTATATATGCTGTCCCTTCACGGCATCTATACAATCCTCAATAAATTCTTTAAAACTAAAGTCACAATAAAGGGCAAGTGCACTTATAGACACACAAATTATAATCAAGGCTGTTTTTATTAGTGACATCATAATTTCTCCTCATCTGTTGTAATTCCATTCTTCAACGCACTTCGGTGAGTGTAAATGCCTACGATACTTCGATTGATTTTATCGTTAACCTGTCCAAGCTCATACTCCAATTCAGACAGTCTCAGGCTATCACTACTCATTGATACTATTGCATATTTCTGGCAGAGCACTGATAGCTGTGCAAGCGCAGTTAAGATTGCCTCCGCCTCAGAGCGATCCATACATATCTGTTGCATCATTTCTTTGCTATTTATCATAGACTATGTCCTCCTGTTTTATATCGCTTCCAGCTGTCATCTCTTTTTCCTTTTTGGCTAGGAATACTTCTACAATCTGCTTTAGCGCGCGAGCATCCTTTCCACTGTCAATCATGTCTTTCAGTATCTGATCAGACAGACCACACTTCGCAGCCATTGCAATCACATCGAGCTGGGATGATGAAAGATTGCTCTGCATCATATATGTGCTGATATCGAAATCCTTTGGAAGAGGAAAATTTCTGCTGAAACGCTGTGGTGATGTACCAGGCACCTGTTTTTTTGACTTTTTCCCGGTGAACCATCCTCTCTTTTCTTTCTGTCGACCATTGCCCGGATCCGCTCCATGCTCAAGCATATCGATTCGATGATACAACTCTTCCATTTCCTGATTGCGCCGGTTTTCAGAATCGTACTCTTTCTTCTTTGCTAAAAACATCTCCTGGGCAATCTTCTCTGCCTCCATCTGGATGAGCTGCTCCTTACTTTTCTTCTCTCGTTCTGCTTTCTTTTCCTCCTGCAGATTAGCAAGCTCCTCTTTTGCTTCAGCAAGCTCCATATCCTTTTCTTTCATCTGCTGTTCATAAGATGCTATTTTTTCTTCTGTCTCTTTCCGGTATTTCGCCAGATCTTCTTTATACTCGTTCACAAGCCGCGACATCGTATTGAGTGGTGCGTCCAGCATGTTGACAATCGCGCTCTCAACCTTCGTGGCATCATATTTTGCCATCATTTCCTTATATGTTAGAGTCGGCTTCATATCTGTGACCATTTCTTCGCTGCATCCGGAAAAATACATAAATTTGATAACCTCGCGTTGCTCATAGTTATACTCCAGAGATATCAATCGTTCTATGTATTTTCTTGGAATCTTCAGCTGCAACGCTGAATTGATCTGGGCGCGCACTTTCTTCCACTCTTCATCCAGATGTCCCAATCCCTTGTTCACCTCACAAAAGCGGTCATATAGATACGTTATATAGCTTTTATATGGAAGCTTGTCTATATCACCTTCTGTTTGATCTCCTTGTTCTTGCACATGCTGCGGCTGCGTCGTCTGTGGCTGCGTATTTTCTTGTATCGCAGGTGTTGTAACCGCTTCTACCGGAGCAACCGAATCAGGTTCTATATTATGTGTGTCTGCTTCCTGCACGTCCGGATCTGGATCCGGATTCTCATCTTCGACATACAAATCCTCATCTTCATCCATAAATTCATCTGTGTAATTTTCGTCCATTGTTCTTTTCCTCCTTAACGATATATTCCCAGTTGTAATGCTTCAGGTACCGGTTTGCTCTGCGCACATAAAAGTGTCCCAGCAGATCTATCGCGGCAAATCCCGCCAGCATGATGATCTCGTACCTATGCAGCGCGCAAAAAGCCACTACATCCGGCAGAACTCCCGCGGTTCTCCATTTGTATATCCAAAAAGCGGCTATCACCGCTATGATTACAGATAAAAAGCACCAATAAAATGAAAATAAGGCATCCAGCATGGTTAGAATCACCCTTGCGATTGCCTTACCTATTCGATATATTACCGGCACATTCCGATATTTGTGTATGCCTAGCGACATATCATATTTCTGCCGGCGAACCGGATCCGTTAAAATGTAATATGCAGTTTTATATTGCTCTGCCATTGCAGGCGTAGCATGCTCCATCTTTTCATTATAAGCTGCTTTGATCTGCTCCGTCGTTGCATTGATTGGAAGCTGCAGCAGTTCATAGTGATTCACGACAAATGCCATTTGCTTAATCTCCTGTTATTAAATTGTTCCTCCGCACCCACTCTTCACCTTTAGCAAGGCAACAAAAAACCACGAATGAAAGTTCGTGGTTATCATTGCCCTATTAAAGGAGGGGAAAAGAAAAATGCTATTAACTGGAGGTGCTACAAAATTGCTGAGTTTGTAAGGAACAATTCTGTATGAGGGTGTCTCTCATCCACCTCCAGTGATTATAATATAACATACTTGAAAACAGGGGTAAATAGACTTTCCTGTGTTTCTTGTGGTTCTTGTGGTTTTTGTGGTTTTTGTGGTTCGACATTTCTGTATAAGTTCAACATCTTTTACACTCTAAACCTACCAAAAAACCTCCGGAGCCACTCCTGCATTTTTCTTTAATGGCTACCTCCGGGCAGACTCCCCCTGCGAAAATCGCAAGAGCGTCAACCATGCCTCCTGAATATCTGACTTCATCCACATGATGATCATGCTTCCGACACACTTTCTACAAGCTCCACCGCCTAGTATTCCACTTGCTTCATCTTTCGATTGATCTGTGCGCCCCCTGGGGTGTATTACCATCTCCCCCAACGGATTACCTTCCGCAGGATAGTTTTAACCAATGTACTGTCCGTCCGGATAGCCGTCCGGACAGGTTAGGCTTATTGAGGTCATTCTTCTGCATCCAACCCCTGACGTTATCAGTATAGGATATTCTTGGTCTACACTGAGCCGAGTGCATTTATTATTTATGCTGCACTACACCAGCTAGATTATACAGGGCTTTTGTTCCTGTGACACGCCGGCATGGTAATCTGGATATTCGTCTCGATCCGGCTGTGTCCTCCCATTTAAGATATGAGCATCTAAGAAAAAAGGCTGACCTTAACTAAGCCACGCGCATTTTCCATTTTTTGAAGCTGCGCCCGCCTGTTTTCTATTTTTCAGTTAATCTATGTAGCACGCCTGCAGATCTAAGCGACCTCCTGGCGAACATAGCACAATAAAAAAGTCCTGAGCGGATATCCTATAAATAAACTGCCCAGGACTTCTCTTCTGATTCAACCAGCCGTATAAATTTTCGTTTTATACTTGATTTTCTCAGCATAGTCTGTTATTTTATTTATAGGTTATAGGTTGTATAGGTTGTTTATAGGTTGTATAGGTTGTTTATAGGTTGTATAGGTTGTTTATAGGCTTATGGGTAATCTATTTCATTTACTTGTTTGATATCGTATTTGCCGATGCGATATCGCAAAGAACGGATGAGTTGTAGCTCATCCGTTTTTTCTATGTACTTTTTTCTTCCTCGCCGGAACTACTTACGTTCTTCTCCTGCTGCTTCTTCAAGTCTGCAAACTTTGCTGCATACTCATTCAAGACACCATTGCTGTTTTTCTGCTCGATGTCGATCGTTATCTTATCCATGCTTGTCTCCTCCTTTCCTGGAATAATATGTAATGGCTTCTGTGATATATTTAATCGAATGCTTTATGCATCCGGACCATCCATTTAGGATACTTGGGATCTCTCTCTTTTCCGTTTCTTCCGTTTCTTCGATTTTTTATTCTTTGGCTGTTCATATTTTTTTATGAGATCAGACTTCTCTCGGTCAGAAGCCATCATAACATCCAATACTTCAAATGGAGATTCTTCAGTTGAATAGACCGGGGTTTCTTCCTGAAGTTTCTGCTCTGCAGCCGCCATGTCTGCCTTATACTGCGTCTCCTTGCGCTGAACTGCTTGCATTTGCTCAACAACATGTTTTATTGCAGCGCCAAGGCTCCCGTTCATTTGGTCATTAAAAAGCCCCAGAATTCTCTCTTTTTCATCCTTATTTCCAGTCTCAAGAGCTTTTTCCTTCATCATTTTTCCCCATGCATTTATAGCATCTGCAACCTCCTCAAGATAAGGTGATAGTGAATAATATGTAGTAACATATTCCTGATGATAACTCGTCGTTTTGTCCTGTGTCAGTTTCCACGCATCTTCGATGGGGGTTAAAACATTTTTTGCGATCGTGTCGTCTAGGCTCAAGTCATCAAAATAAGGGATTTTTAATTTTTTTGTTCTAGTTTTATCAGCATATTTAAGAACCGGAATATAATCTAAGTTTTCATGCCCTCCCAAAAAATAGCCATCAAAAAATATGTCTATAGCTCCAAGGAACATATATCCAAGACCCATTATGCTACCTGTAAAAGTAATTGCTTTAGTTAGCAGGGAAACAACGTCCATTATATTGGGATCATCGGAAATTGCGGAGATTTGTAGAAGAACATTTCTAACAAGAGCTTTTATAAACACAGCTCCGAACATAAGAAATATTCCATATCCAAATTTTTTTATTCCATTATTTGATTCCATACTCTTTCCTCCAGTTTTTTATATTTGTGTAGTCTTTAATCTCGCTGCCAATTTTGCAGTTATCATTTCTTTATCGGAAAAGAATAAAGAGACACAGGTAAGATGTATTTGTGCCGATATAGAACCTCATTTGCAAATCTTAAATCTTCATCGCTGATTTCCGCAGCATTCATAGCTCCTATCTTTTGCGATAACTGTTTTATGTCACCACAATAATTGATCGCAATCCTTCTTCTACTTCCGCGCACAGCTTCCCGATAATTCCAATTCTGCACATCAGCTTCAATCACATAAATCCAATTTGACAGTTTTCTCCTGTCTTTTTCCGACATTTCATATAACTCTGTCTGAGACTGTATCGGGTAATGTTTCTTAAACAAAGATGAATTAAACATGATTTTCTCCTATCTCTTTGAATATTGTTTTCCCAATATCTTCCTCCGAAAAATATATCTCTTCCCGCTTTATCGTTTCCGCGTGATAGGTTATGCTTTTCTCCCTGGTGATTTCTATGTCTTTAATAGATGCCTTCTGAGCTTCCCCTGCTTTCAGTTGGTATATTTCCTGCCCTATCTTCAGAGCTGGTAATTCATACAATTTTTCTGCGTTTTTATATTTTTTTCGTTGACGATACCCAGCACGCAAAATTGGAAGCAACATGATGAGTTCCAGCACAGACACGATATATATTATTTGCTCCAAGTAAATCACCCCTCCTTAAACTGCTCTTTTCCATTTAACATTAGCTCTATTTATGCGTCATGCTTATCATGCTCCCTTTTCCAATACCTGGTGTATTCGACTTCACCATATTGTTTTGGACACATGTCCTAATCCGGCACCAAATACATATAAAATATTCCAAGCATATTATCCTTGTTCGTCGCTCATATCCTGATATGGAAACTCATCCCAAATAATTTTATTCATACGACCAACGCAGGAATCGCAAATCTTAAAAGGCATCCCTGATGTTACATTTTCTTCTTTCCCAAAATCTCCGTCTTGTTCACTATTCGGCAAATCAACAAAGATTTCCTTTCCAATCTGCTCGTCTGTGAAACATATTTCATCCCCAAAAAGAGAGCCAGCACTATACTTGACTAGGGTATCTGGATCTGGAGATACAGAAATTTTATAAACACGCACAAGTATAATGGTGGAGACATCCATTCTCCAATATACAACTTGTCCGGGCTTTATTTTTACCATACCAAGTATTCTACTCGCCTCATCCCATCTCCTTTTCTCTATATCAGCAGCTTCTAATGTCCAGATGCCATATAACAAAATGAACAATCCCATAATTTCTGCGAACAAAATAATGTTACTTATTCGGTTCGCAAATCCAACGCCAACGGCGTATATTGTAGCGATCATTATTAAAATAGCTCCAACTGCACCTACTCTTAATCCTCTTGTCAATTTCTTTTCCCAGGTTTCCACTTACATTACCTCTAAATTAACATCCTTGATTCTTCTTTTCTTTCATCCCTATTTACCTCTTATCGATTCCGAAATCTAAATCTTTAACTCCGATATCCCCACTATTTCTCCCCCGTCAACGACGGATCCGTTCTCATCGTAGGTATTTTTCTCTATGAAATATTCCTGAATCCCCCATACTTCGTGATCCCGGACAACATCGTGATGAATGAATGTTGGATATCGACGCAGCGCCTGCAGCGCATCTTCTTTTGTCGCGCAGATCATTACCGGTTCCGGCTTCCTGTAACCGGCATTCACAGCTGCTCCTTGCTTCACATCTTCGCGATTCTTGACTGTGATCAACGCTGTGTGAATTTCGTATAGTGTATTTGTATTCTCAAGTTCAATAAGCTTTTTGTACGCATATAGGGTTGCCTTAACATCCTCTAGGCTGTCATGCGCATTAAATTCGTATCCAAAATAGCCGGCACAGGTAGTCAGTTTTTGCCATTTATAATTCTCAAACTGATCGTTCCATTCGCCATAGACCGGTGCGAAATGCTCCATCACATCATACCTTTGTTTCGTGTCGGTTGAGATTCCCCAGTTATCCAGCATCCGCAAGTCAAATTGAATGTTATATCCGACAAGCAGCTCTGCGCTTTCGATGATACCCGCAATCTTTGGTATCAGATCGTGTGGATATTGTGCGGTCTGAAGCATGTCCGGGGATATATTGTTTACCGCCTGCGCTTCCGACCATGTTTGTGTCCAATATGGTTTGACGTACTCATTGATCAACACGTCTCCGGATCCATCGATCGCACTGATCTGCAGAATCTCATCATTCTCGAAATCAAGTCCGGTTGTCTCGACATCCAATACGACGATCTTACTCAGATTCTTGCACGGAATCACATGCATGCTTGCCCTGTTGATCAAATCATAAGCAAGCGCACGGCTTTTTCTGCGTTCGTCATTTTCTATCTTTTCAACCTCGTAAGCTACTCTTTCTTCAATTTCCCGTTTTAATTCTGCAGCTTCTCGTTTTTCCCTGGCGCATTTTGCATCGTGCCGCTTGTCTCTTAATTTCTTTTTATAGGCGGAAAGTTCTTCTTCAGACATATCCCGCACTTGATCTGGTCGATAATACATGTATACTGCATTGCAGAAATGGTTCGACCAGAGACAGATTCCATCTTTTTCGTCAATAGGCGATTGCCCTTCTTTCTCCCATTGCAATTTTGTCTTTAACCCCATATCTGCATATTCTTTCGAGGTTTTGCACGGCATAGTAGTATTCATATATATCTGCTCCCTTCAAGCTATCTGCTCCGGTAACGTACCTGAACCTCTGTAATATCCTTTTTGCATCCAACGATATAATAGTTACTGCCATTATATTCAACCCTTGACGCAGCCCAGTATGGCTTACAGCGGTCATCGTCGGAATCATAATAATTTTCATCATCTGTACAGTAATACTCGATGCCGCAGCCGGAGGTGAACTCGTGACCATTCAATGCATACCTACCGTTTATCTTTCTTGTAAGCCTTCCTGTCGCTTCTACCGGCTTGGTTAAGTAGTCCATCGTCAAGGATACATCCTGCAGCTTCTGCATCACACCGATAAACTCCTTCATAAACTGCAGCTTGTTCGGATCCTCCGTAACTGCGTCCCAATCTTCAATTCCGGATAAATCGTCGTACCAATCAAATTTGGATGCGGAAACAAGATACTTGATATCATTGTCGAGCTTAATAAGTTTTGCTGTTAAATCTTCTAATTTCATTATGAAAATCCCCCTTTTGTTAAGAAATCCAATGCCTCCTGTGATACAACCAGATCCGTTGTCTGTAAAGGTTGCTGCTCCGGATCCACGGATTGATCATCTGCTTCCTGCTCTTTTTGTTTTATCCCGGCTGATAGTTCCTGTGTCTGCTTCTGCGCTTCCGGTTCTGCCGGTTCCTGCATGAACTGAGACTGCAGCTTTCTGCCATTTCCTGTATTCTGCCTGCTATCTCCTGTGTTGTGCTGATTGCGTTCCGGCGAACCATATGCTGCAGACTGCTCTAATGCAGATATTCTTCCACAAAGCATCTCCAGCATCGTTTTGATCTCGCTATCTGTCCCGGTGTCCTTCTCCGGAGCTGCTGCACCTGCACTATTATCAAGCAGCGAACGTAACAGTACGTCTTTGATCAGCTTGTTCCTGGCGGATGTCGTCTGTTGGATTGCAAGAGTATCATACAGCCGGTGATCCAGCGGATTGTTCATATCCAGCCGGAATGTGATTGTCTTGTAATTTGCTGCCATATCCGATCAGCTCCCCTCTATACATTCTTGTATTTTGCATCCATTGATTTCGCCAGAAGCTCGTATCCCTTCGCGTTCACGCAGATATCCTCGATGAATGTGATATTATGTTCCGAGCCAAGCATAGCTCCCCCAAAACGTTTGATCACGCCGGCACCACCACCGACGAAGAACGTCTGCACAAGCTCAAAGTTAACTTTATTTTGCCGGAGTAGCTTAATGGCTTCTTCTGTCCAATCACGTATTGCATCCTCGCATACGGTGATCACGGAATCCGGCAGTCCGGCATTCTGCGGCTTTCCCATAATTACCTGGATAATAGAATCCTCCGGAAGTGTTGAATTGTATTTGTTTGAAATTCTGGCATTGACTGACGCAATACAGTTGTTAATTCCAAACTGTACTGTCTTTGCCTTTCCGAGATCAACCGATTTGTCTGCGTTGATTGGCAGAATCTCGGTTGTACCAGTTCCCATGTCTACGAGATAACATGGTCCTTTTATATCGTTTAATCTGTGTGCAATAGCTGCATACCCCTGTGGAAATACATACACGCGCGGACTGATAATACATTTATATGCTTTATCCTCGTATCGAAATTCCACCGCATCATGCTGCTTCATGTAAGCAACCAGCTTGTCCTTCTCAGCACCGTACCGCATGAGCGGTACTCCTACTGCAAGCACAATCTCTGCATCATATATACCGACAAGCTTCATTTCCTCAGCGATCGCAGCAAGCGACAAGATGTAGTAATCCTCATTTACAGTCTTATCCTCTGTGATTCCGTCATTTGCCACACCTACCTGATAAAACCGGTTTTCAAACTCAACTACACGGTTCATCATCGGCGGGCGATCCGACAGGTGTGCTACACCCGATGGGAAGCTTGTATTCTTCGTCTTTACATATCCATATCCTGCATCAATTCCTATAATCATAAAAACACCCTCCTGTTATCTGTTATTTTCTTCCTCTGCTCGCACTGAATTCGTTTTTATCCAGCGCATCTATAAGCTCCTTACTCAGCTTGTTCTTTATCTCTTCGGGAGAAAGCAATGTTGCATCCTCTCCCTGCAGGTCGGCAATCGTGAGCTGACTGACCATTTCGCACATATTGTTGATCATTGCCCGAAGTGTCTTGTGTGAACTTCCGTATTTCGTTTCGAGCGACCGAAATCCGGATTCTTCCTTATACGCTGTTTTGTTTTTTTCTCCGTCCTCTCTCCGATACAAATATTCCTCGCAAATACCATAATGAATTGGATATGGAATTGCGCACATGTTGAATATCTGCAGTATTCGATGAAGGCTATTGATATTGTCTTCTATTCTATCCAAACACTGCATAAGTTTTTTCTGGCGTTCAAATATATTCGCCCGCGACAGTCTCGCGTGTTGATTGTATGCGGCATCTGTAAACCCTGAAGATCGGATTCCTAAATTATCCTGGCTTTCTCCGCCCGGGAATACGATTGCTGCTTCCTCTGCCACCAATTCATCGATCTGCTCTAAAATGTTTTTTTTAGTATTCTGATAAATACCCAACAATCGTTTCCGATTCATAATACAGGACTTGACGTAGTTAACATCAATCTTGGTTGTTGGATAGTTGCTTCTCACATCATCCGGATTTATCACAGCCTCTTATTCCCCCTTTTCCGTTTAATCGTCTGAAAAATCGATTTCCTGTTTCTTTTTAGCTGCTGCTTGTTCAGCAGATAAAAAAGAATCGATGAAATAAATCCTTGTCGGCGCTATTATGTTGTAGTCAATAATACTTCCGACTATCATTACTCGCTTCCCAAGGTTTTCTGCGATGATATATGGTTGAATTGTTTTTTCGATCAGGTACCGCAAATTCGTTGCTATGATATAGTTCATTGGCTTTACTCCGCCCCTATAAAGGAGATTGAATACGGCGGTTCCATCCTTCTGGTAAGCGGCAGGCGAATTTACGGTACCTAATATTTCAATTGAATTAAAATCTGCCATTTCTGGCTCCCTCCATCATTACTTGTCCTTCTGACAATCTGCAGACAAACCTGCAGATTGAACTTTTTAAGAGCATTTTGCATATTCCTCTGCCAGAGCGTCGGCAACCTTATCCGTCAGCCTCTGCTTGATTTCTTTCTGCTGCTCTTCTGGCAGCTCCTTCAGATCTACCCATTCTCCGTTGAGTTGGACTTTGTATATGTACTGCATGCGTTTCACCTCCTGCACTGTTAGAATATAGTATTCACTTGGATTCAAACGTGTGCTTGCTTAGGGCTATCTGCTGAATCCCAATTATGCTGTTTTTTCATCCAATTCCTTCGCCATCTGAAAACCAATGATGATATTCTTGATGTCTCTTTTCTCTGAATCGCTTAAGCACGATAAAAGCATCATTATTTCGCTGATATCTTCTGTTTTTATTGTCAACTCATTTTCATTTCTTTTCATGGTTCTCATCTCCTTTCTTTGTTTCTTTATTCAACATAATAGTATCTCTGGAAAACTTTGTCAATAGTTTTTGTTTCTTTATTCAACTTTTTGGTTGCAAATCAGAAATAAAGATGGTATTCTTACTATGGAAGGAGGTTTTTCTCTTGAATATAAATGATAGAATTCACGTTATTCGTACAAGCTTAAATTTAACAATGGAAAAGTTCGGTGAACGATTAGGGGTTCAGAAATCTGCAATTTCTAAAATTGAGCATGGACAATGTTCGGTTTCTGAACAAATCACTAAATCTATTTGTCGCGAATTTGGCGTAGATTACACGTGGTTAACTACCGGATTTGGAGATATGCTCACAAATGCCCCTCAAGGAATCATTGATGAGTTGGCTATGCAATACGGTCTAACTGACTTCGATAAAACTATAATTGACATGTATATATCTCTTCCCCCACGTGCAAGAAACGCTATTAAAGAAATCATTCTGCAAAAATTGGATGAGAAAGGTTGGAAAAAGGAAGAACAGATTTCCAAGTATGATTCAGTGCCAGATACTCCTGAAGAACTTGAGGCTCTCTATTTGAATCATCTAATCAAGAAAAACGGAACCGATGGAAAATAATTTAAGCAATAATTTAATTTTTGCCTGTCCGGGGAATACTTGATTCAGCTTGGTACATATGTTATAGTGTAGACGGAAGCTATTTGTGTAAGTTATAGTAAACACCAAAACGAAATCCCCAGTAGTTGTACCTATTGGGGATTTCATTGCTTTTATAGATCGAGTAAATTATTTTTAATAATTGCTTTGTATACTATAATTTTTACCTTATTGGTATTATCATAATTAACATTATAATAAAGCGTTCGGTTTATATTACAATAAACAGCATATATTTCTGTATCATTGTGAAATGTACACTTCCTTATCATTTGAATCTCGTCTCCTTTCTCCAATGAGGAATTTATGCACACATATATGCGCAAATTTTTGTACGTAAAAATTTAGCGGAGTACATAATTAGTAAGACGAAATCAAATTGAAAAAAAGTATGTCGACGTGAAATATGTACATATGTACTACCCTCCTTCGTATGTCCGTAGACGATTTCGTCTTTAGATTGCCGTTGGGGGTATAAAACAAAAAACAAGAAATAAAAAAATGAATAATGAAGATCTTAATAAAAGGAGCAAATGAAAAATAATTAAATATTTGCCTATCCGGGGAATACTTGATTTAGCTTGGTGCATATGTTATAATGGCATCAGCTAAAAGGATATAGTACCACGTGTACACAAAGCGAAAGCCCCAGAGCGTCACCTCTGGGGCTTTCTTTTCGGCTAGTTGTCACTATCGCCTCCATCTAACCATTTGCAAACATAGTAACTCACAATATTTGCCATAATGGAAGCTAAAAAGGATATAATAAATTCCACGTGTACACCCCCTTTCCGTTGTCGGAATGGGTGTGACAACGCATCAAGTATAACAATTTCGACTTATTCTGACAACCATAGATTGTAGCAAACCCAGAGAATGCCCTTCTCTTTGTTGGTCGTCTCCTTTTCACCCCTTAATTGGGGGGATTTTATGTATTCGCATGTATATGTGCGATTTTTTATAAGTAAAGATGCGAATTTCAAAGCACATAATTGGTGCGACGAGATTCCGTTCAAAAGTTTACCCTTGTTGGTCTTTATTCAGTTCTTTTTGATAAAATAAACTATTAAATCTGCTGCAACTTTTGAAATTATTGTGATTATAAGCGAGACTAATATTTCCATACAAACTACCCTCCTTTTTCATAAAGCGATCAATATATCCTTTGTTGACTGATTTGAAACAAAAAATGGACTACAAAAATAGTAGAACGAAAAACATATAAAAAATCTTACCGAATCTCAAATATTATCGAAATATTATGGAAATATTATTTTATGGTTGATTTTAGAGGGAAAAATGGTATTATAGAATTATAAAGGAGGAAAGCTAGATGAAAAAAAATATTACATCCCATAAACTCAGCATTGACTTAAGTGATCAAAGTAAAACTATACTTGAACAGTTAAAGGCATGTACTCTTAAACCTTTTGGTCAAATCATAAATCAGTTGATCTCTATTACCTGTTGTATGCCAGATAGCACACGCGAAATCATTCAGTCCTCTCTAGAGAAGGAATACTTCCGCTTGATGAATGAGCTAAGTGTGACCAGTGAACGTTTCTTTGTTAATGATGTTAAAAGCAAGCAGGAACATATTCTTACATTTCTTCAATTAATTAATGGAGGGATATATTCGCTTCCAAATGATAAAAAAAATATTCGACTTGCGGATGGATACCTTACGATTCCTACTGATTGGGTATTGACTAATGAAGACCAAGCAAAACTTAGCTATAATGCTGTAGTTATCGAATGTCGGAACGGGCGTAAATATAAAGTTGATATTCCACACTTTATTTACTTTTTCGATGGAAAAAGCGCGAACGATTTAACAGAACAACAGGAATTTGATTTCTATCAGCGTTGCATAGAAAAATGTCCTGAGTTTGAAAATATTTTACAACTATCCAAAGAAAATAAGTTGATCACTGATCCAAATGCTCCATCACGATATCTAAATATCGAAGAACACATGGATGCCCCACAAGTAGGAATCTTCTATATATCTGACGCAGGGGAACACCCATCTGGGAATCCTCCATACGGCGCAGTTATTGTTCGTGACAATCCTAAACAGTGAATACAAACCTCGTGCGGGAACACGAGGTAGCCCTGCTGGTTACACATAGAAAGGGGTTTTTATTATGAAATTAGTATATGAAGCAATATTTACGCCATTTGAAAATGGTAAAGGTTATACCGTTGAGGTTCCAGATCTTCCGGGATGTGTCACCGAAGGAGATAATCTGGCAGAGGCTATTGAAATGGGACAGGATGCCGCATCTGGCTGGATTCTCGGAGAACTTGAAGATGGTCATAGTTTCCCACGCCCAAGTATTCCATCCTCTATCTCTATTCCTGAAGGATCATTTGCAAATTTTCTTGTATTAGATATTGATGCTTATTCAGAACGATATGGAATTAAAACCGGCACCTAACTAGAAACCACGAGATAACAAAAAATCCCCCGTGCGGGAACACGAGGGATTCAGCAGTACATCAAGAGCCTAAACCTTTGATATAATGCCCTAAGCAAGCATATTATATCATAAAGGCTCTCGATTGTACAATTCAAATTGTATAAAGGAGTGATATTTTATGAAGACTGTATGCGCTTATATCAGAGTTTCTACAGATTCGCAGGAAGAATACTCGCCAGATGCCCAGATCCGGCTGCTGAAAGAGTATGCTGCATCCCATGACATGATCGTTGTCGATATCTATCAAGATCTCGGTATGTCCGGAAAATTTGTGAAAATACGTCCAAAATTCAAAGAGATGATTGCTATGGCAAAATCGAAAGACCATCCATATGACGCAATACTCGTTTGGAAATTTTCTCGATTTGCAAGAAATCAGGAAGAATCTATCGTGTATAAATCGCTGTTGAAAAAGAATCAAGTCGACGTGATTTCTGTATCAGAACCTCTTCCGGATGGTCCGATTGGCAGGCTCATTGAACGAATCTTTGAATGGATGGACGAATACTACTCTATCCGACTATCTGAAGAAGTTCGGCGTGGCATGACGCAAAAAGCACTTGCTGGTGGATACAATTCAAATGTGCCGATTGGATATACCAAAGAAAGGGGACCTGATACCATCCCACAAATCGACGAATATTATGGTCCTATGGTTCAAAGATGCTTTCACATGTTTGCAATCGAACATATACCTATGACAAAAATCGCAGCGACCATTAACAACTTGGGTTATCGCACAAGAACTGGAAAGCGCTGGGAAACTCGCAATATTACTGATATGTTTCAAAATCCGTTTTATATTGGAAAAATCCGTTGGAACAGTGCAAGTAGCAGACGTACTACGCCACGAGTAGGAGAAGAAATTATCCGAGACGGAAAACATCAACCACTCATTGATCCGGAGTTGTGGGATGCAACACAGGAACGATATGCAAAAATTACTGCCCGAATGGGACACGGAAAGCGACCGGATATTTACAAGCATTGGTTGTCCGGCTTGCTGAAATGTCCGAATTGTGGTGGTACATTGGCATATCAAAATGGATTGGACACGAAAACAGGTAAACACTACCCCTATTTTGTGTGCTGGAAAAATGTGAAAGGTATGTGCGCAACCAGGAACAGTATATCTGCAGGTAAAGCGGCGCAATATGTACTTGACGGATTGCTGAACATCGTCGAAGATAAAGATATAAAAACAATTGCCCCTATCGTTCAATTTAACCAGGATGAAGCTGCGATTGCAAAACAGATTGCAAGCGTCAAGGCGAAGCTTGGTCGTGTAAAAGAAGCTTACGTAAATGGTATCGATACGCTGGAGGAATATAAAGCAAATAAAGAAAAATTAGAAGCAGAAATTGCTCATCTGAAGGAGCTTGTTGTACCAGAAGTAAAACCCCAAACGGTTACAGTAGATGTCATTCGAACTGTTCACGATACTATCATGAATGCACAGAGTGATTCAGAGAAAGCAACGGCAATCAATTCGATTGTGGATCATATAATATACGACAAAGAAGCTGATACAATGGAATTCTTCTTTGTTCCGTAGTAAAATTTTCCCAAATCCGGAAAATCTCTTGAATTATCAGGCATAAGATGATAATATCTAACTAAACAGAAAGCACCCACTCCAAAGGTGGATGCTCCGAGTTTAGGTTAATGAATGTCCTTAAGGACACCGCCTATCCTGTGGATCAGACAGGATAGGCATTTTTATTTTCGCTTGTTTCTCTTATCGAGAAAGGCAAGCAACGCTACAATCAAGCTACCAAAGGATATTAACAATGCTAATATCCCAATGAAAATCGAGATGATCTCATAAGCCGTCATCGGCGCCACCTCCCTTCCTATGTATTCCGGTTTCCCGGTATCATTCATAAAACTCGGGAGGCTACCACCCTGTCATGGGTACTTTCCTTAGATAGTATCCTAGCATATGGACTGACATTTACGCAAGAAAAAGATACCATCATAAATGCACAAAATGATGCAGATATTCCCCATTAGTAAACGTCTACAGACCGCCATATTGTGATATGATTGCCTGTGCCAGCTTTGCATTTGTCTCCTTGATGTTCACGGGACATTGAAGTCTCTTTTCATAAATCCACATTTAACAACCACACGCTCCTTCCCAAGGCCACGGACCATCGATCCATGCATTCCAATCGTCGCACGTATCCACATCATAACGGTTGAGCGGACCATACTGCTTTACATAGTCAGATACTGCTTCGCACCGCATCATTTTGAAATGATTGTAGGCATCTATTGCTTCCCGGCAGTCTGGATGTGTATCTAAAAATAAGGTAATATCATCGATCATAAAGGAAACCTGATCGATAAACTGTCGAAGCTCTGCTTTACACATAGGTTTCATGATCCGTTACCCCCTCTTCCCGCAGAAAATCAGATTTAGAGAAGGAAAGGCTGTACCCTGACACAATGCCGTCGCAGGATCATACATTTCCTCCCATTTTTGCATTGGAACATAGCCCATGCCAACCGGCATGTGCCGCATATGTTCATTTGGATCTCCGCATCTGCAGTTATTTCTGCGTGGAATGGATGCACACCCGCAATCTGATTTCATCGGCATTTCCTTGCAACCGCAATCCGGCATGGATGGTTTATCACCGCAGCCGCAATCCGACATGGATGATTTATTACCACAACCACAATCTGGCATGAATGGTTTATCTCCACAACCACAATCTGGTGTGGATGGTTTCCGGCACATCGTATCGCCCGGCATCACACAACGACCGGTACCTGAACACGGATAGCAGCTATTTGCGCCGCGCGGATTCATGCCACGGCCTCTGCCGCAGCCATAATTTCTATAAGAATCCAAACTGGTTACCTCTTACATTCTTTTTGTATACTTCATTGTATGTATTTGTGAGAAAAATGTGAAAACAGGAATATATCTTGCAAAGATTGGACAAACATACTAAAATAACGCTATTATCTTTTATTTCCATATAATGGGGGAACAAAATGGACGATACACATCAGTCAGATAAAAATCAGAAAATGGTATTAAAAAGCATCGCAAAATGGCTGGTTATCCTTGCGCTGATTGCTTTTGTATGCTATAAAAATCAGGATCTGATGCAGGAAGCACTGGAAGAAATCCAGATAACTCCTGTATGGAAGCTGATCGTGTGTCTGTTGCTTGGAAATCTATATTTCATCGCGGAAGGCTGTATCATCAGCGAAATGACGAACACCTGCGACCATCGTTTATCTGTATGGCAGGGAATCACCTGTGCATACCTGTGTACATTTTTCCGGATTGCAACACTCGGAAGCGGAACCGGAGTCGCACAGCTTTATTATTATAATCTAAATGGCATCCGCATGAGTACCGCAACCGGCATGTCCCTCGCACAATATACATTCCAGAAAATTACGATTGGTTTATTCGGCGTTGTGTCATTTCTCCTTCTGATTCTGAGCGGGCACAGTGGCATCCGCAAATACGCATGGTATATGTTTGCCGGTGCAGTTGTGATTTCGTTAATCTGTCTGTTTTTGTTCATATTAACGGTTTCCAAGAAATTCTCCGATCTGATCATGAAGCTGGCGCGAAAGCTTGTGAAGCCTAAGAGCCGTCTGTACCCGCTGTTGGATAAAGCACAGGTTTCCATCGACTATCTGCAGGAACAAGGGCGCATCGTATGGAAAGATAAGCGGTTGTTTCTGACTGTGGTCGGATTGGATTTCTTCAAATTCGCATGCTGGTATGCAATTCCGGGAATTTTCTTTGCTGGAAGTTATTCTGTCACAGTTGCAACCTTTCTGGGACTTACTGCCGTCTGCAACATGGTTGGCTGTGTCATGCTGGCACCATCCGGTGTCGGTACGCTTGACTTTGTATTCGCGTTGTTCTTCGCCTGTGTCATTCCGGACGGCGATGCCGTAGCAGCCGCACTTGTAATCTACCGGTTATTCACCTGGATCGTACCTTTCGTGATCGGACTCGTTCCGGCACTGGCGGTACGGAAGAAGGATGAGAAGTAAACTAAATATAGTTGATTTTCTTTACAAGTGGTGGCAAATTGTCACCACTTGATTTTTTATCTTTATAGACTCTTTCCTATTTGAATCGCGGTCGGGGTGGTTGCAAGTCCACCCTGACCCGTTTCTTTTATGTCCGGAGACATTTCATTTCCGATTCTGCGCATCGCGTCGATCACTTCATCCACCGGAATCGCACTCTTAATCCCTGCCAAAGACAACTGCGCCGCACTTACTGCATTGACAGCTCCGGCAACATTCCGTTTCACACAAGGCACTTCGACCAGTCCGCAGACCGGATCACATGCAAGTCCGAGCATATTTTTAAGTGCCAGCGCAGCCGCATTCGCAATCATCTCATTCGTACCACCCTGCAAAAAGCATAACCCTGCTGCTGCCATCGCAGATGCTGAACCAATCTCTGCCTGACAACCGCCGGACGCACCGGCAATCGAAGCATTTTCCGCAATCACGGCACCTACCCCTGCGGAAATGTACATCGCCGCCACCATCTGTTCTTCTGTGCATGCAAGCTTCTCCTGCGCCGTCAGGAACACCGCCGGGATCACGCCGCACGAACCGGCGGTCGGTGCCGCAACGATCCTTCGCATGCACGCATTTCCCTCCGCCATCTTGATTGCCTTCTCCATCACCAGACCTAAGAAGTCACCACAGAGATTCTTCCCTGCCTCGTTATATGCGCGAAGTTTCTCGCCATCGCCGCCAACCAGACCGGATGCTGACGTAAGCTTTGCATCGTAGGTTGCATCCGCATGACGCATCGCCTCATACATGCTCTGCATCTTCGCATAGGAAGCTTCCTGCGTCACGGCGCGTTCTTCCATATCCGCACGTTCGATTACCTGCTCAAACGTCATCTGTTCTTTCTCGCACAATTCCAATATATCCTGAATTGAATGATACGTTATCATCTTGCAGTTCCTCCCTTATCCATAGCTTCCGTATCGTGTCCGAGATACGTGACCTTCTTCACGCCCTCGACTTTCTTCAGCCAGTCAATGCCCTCCTTCGGAATCTCCTGATCGCATTCCACGACCATAACCGCCTCTCCGCCACGGCTGGAGCGGTACAACTGCATGTACGCAATGTTCACGCCTTTATGTGAAAGCATCGACGTTACCTCCGCCACGTGTCCCGGCTGATCCTGATTGTGTACGACAAGTGTTGGATAATCACCGGAGAAATTCGTCTCGATTCCATCAATCTCGGCAATATTAATCCGGGAGCCGCCCAGCGACTGTCCGATGATTTCCAGGCTTCTGCCATCCTGTCCCTGCAGATAAAGCTGTGCCGTGTTCGGGTGCGCTTCCTTTAACTGTGCCTCTCCGAATTCAATCTGCATGCCCCGTTCTTCGGCAAGCGTAAGCGCCTGCGGAATCCGCGCATCGTCCGGCTGCATTCCAAGCAAACCCGCCACAAGTGCTTTCCGTGTACCATGTCCTTTTCCGGTTGTCAGAAAGCTTCCATATAATAAAATCCGTGCGGAGACCGGCTGTTCGCCCAGCAGCTTCCGGCTGATATATCCTATTTTTACAGCACCTGCGGTATGGGAGCTCGATGGTCCGACCATCACAGGTCCTACGACATCAAATATATTCATTGCTTCACTCTCTTTCATCTGTATTATGAGATTTCTGCCTTCAAATTATGTCAAACATACAATAGAAAATTAAAAAAATCAACCGGAAACGACTGGTCTTTTCATTCACTGTTTTTCCGGTTGATTCACTTAATTTTTGTTATTTTATTTTGTATTTTCCGATAAGTTTTTATTGTTCAAATTGCGCTGACGCTGTATCATTTGATTTTCCTTGCGCCGGAGCATTGCCCGGATGCGTGCAAGCAGCTCGCCCATCGCAAATGGCTTCGGAAGATAATCGTATAGGTAAGAATATCGACTAACGCCTCGGACATATATACTTCATCTTCTGCAAGTAATAATTTCATGCCGGATCCTCCTTTCCTACTAAAAAAGGGTACAAAAAAATCGGTGCGACGGGATTCGAACCCACGACCTCTGCGTCCCGAACGCAGCGCTCTACCAAGCTGAGCCACGCACCGATAAAATTGGAAATCAATCCAACATCTGACATGATAGCACAGATGCCCCGAAAAATCAATTCAAATTTCCATAGAAGCAGGCATAATTTTACCAGCCATCAATATGATCGCGCTGGATTGCCGCGAACATCCGGCTTTTCGCCTTCGGGAATTCTTCCTCCATATGTGCTAACATCTGCTTGGCTGCCTCCCGCTTCGTCGCACCATCCACAGGGCACAGATTCTTCACCACAGGAAGCTGATACCGCCGCATAAACCCACGCACCTCCGCCTCGGTCACATACACAAGCGGCCGGATCAGATCAAGCTCTGTACCATCCAGATGCGTCACTGGCGAAAATGTATGTACCCGTCCTTCTAATACCTGTGACATCAGAAATGTCTCCACGACATCGTCTTTATGATGCGCATATGCAATCTTATTACATCCCAGTCGAAGTGCGGCCTCATTAAATGCGCCCTTCCGCAACTTCGCACAGAGCGGACACATCCGCTTCTCCTGCCGCTCCATCAAGATCGGAAATATCTGCGTCGGAATGATCTCATATGGAACATTTAACGACTCGCACAGTTCTTTCACCTTAGAAAAATCCATATTTCCTACGCCAGTGTCAACCGTGATCGCTACGACATCATATTTCTTCGGATAAAATTTTCGCATTCCAGCCAGTGCATACAAGAGTGTCAGACTGTCCTTTCCGCCAGAGATACCGATTGCAATCTTATCGCCATCCTCGATCATCTGGTAAGCGTCCACCGCCTGCCGCACCTTGCTGTATAATTTTTGTAATTCCATATCTGTTTATACTTTTATTCTTTCACCATCTTGTCAGCATTCACATCCAGCACAGACAAGATCACCTCTGATTTTTCCAACAGCTGCTGGTACTGCTTCTGTACCTCTTTCATCCTCCGGCTGTTCTCGTCGTAGTTTTTCTGATCTAAAAATCTTGAACTTTCTTCCAATTGCAGATCGTGAATCTTACTCTCCAACAAACGAATCTGACTTTGCAGCCGCGCATGTGTCTCCACAGGAATCTCTGTGCCAAACAACTTCTTCCGCAGCATCTTTGTCATATTATACACGCAAAAACCTATAATCGTAAATGCAATTTCAAATCCGATCAGACTTGTTACCAACCGGAACCACGCTTCCCATGCCTGCATAAAAAATACATCGATCATGCCTACCGTGACAAGCAGAGACAATACGATTGCAAGCGGCGTATCAATCCACAGGACAAACCCAAGCCGTCTCCGGCTGTATTTCTTGTCCACCTGCTGATCCTCAAACTCTAATTTTGACAGATCAAACTGCAATTTTCCAATATCCTCATGCAGCACATTCGTCGTCCCCGTCTGATCCGGACACGCCAGAAGCTTTTCCTCGAGTTCCGCCTGTTCCTGCTCATTTGCAGCAATTTCCTGCTGCAAGGATTGCAGTCCCGCCTTTAACTGTGACTGCTGCTCCGCCCACGCCTCTGCAACCTGTGTCGGTGTGTATGTGGATAATGCCTGTTTTCCCGTCAGCTCCTGCAAGCTTGCCAACATGCCGTCCGCATATTTCTTCTTTGCCATCTGTGCCTGCTCCGTCTGCTTCTGGTCAAACGTCTGCAGACATTTACCAAATGCATTCTCCCTGTTTAATTCCTGCAACAGCTCATAATCAAACTCCGGTTTTTCTTCCTTCTTCTCCTCAAATCTGCGCATCGCGATTGGAACAAATTTCACACTCGTCAACTGCTTGTCGATATATCCATAGATAAACCCATGTTCTCCAGTTTCGTCCTCATTGATCGGCTCCAAACTTCCCGGATAATATACATGCTGCTTCTCAAATGCCAGATACTGATGCTTATGTCCAAGCCCGATATACCCGAAATTCTTTCCTCCAAAATCTTCCACATCAAACGGACAAACCCTTGC
>ERZ1673702.839-NODE-839-length-38332-cov-11.599263_pt1 | contig 38332 bp, 26 predicted proteins | sample MGYA00580232_ERZ1673702 | MGnify/ENA primary metagenome ERZ1673702 (study PRJEB41218, sample SAMN15661792) | gut metagenome | host: Homo sapiens | place: Canada: London | collected 2015-08-20/2019-03-30 | study: EMG produced TPA metagenomics assembly of... | reverse complement strand
TGACGAAGGATATGACCGTGTATGCAGGCTGGCGCGTGACCACAGTCCCGCAGACCGGCGACAGCAGCGTGTTAGGCTTGTGGGGGTTCTCCCTCTGCACATCTCTTGCCGGATGCCTTGCACTGACCACATGGCAGATCAGGCGGCGACGTCAGGAAAAATCACTGCAAATCATCGAAAAGTAAACAGGCTCACCTTCAGGGGCGCGGGCAAATAGCCCCGCGCCCCATTCGCTGTCTTCCCAGAAAAAGACGGCTGTTCCTCAAAAGAACAGCCGTCCCGTTTTTTTCTGCTGATATGTATCTGAAATCAGACCACAAACAGGTACAGGAGATATCTACAAGTCTGTTTGTCAGCCCATATCGGCGGATAGAGCCTTGCTGATTTGGGCTTGCAGTGCCTCCGCCTGATTCTTTTCCGTAACAGCGCCCACGATGGGGTCGCCCACGATGTTGCCGTTCCTGTCAACCACATAGGTGGTGGGATAGGCAAAGATATTGGTGGTGAACTTGCCGGCCTCTCCATCGGAAGCAAAATACACGTTCTGATAGGTCGCGCCCTTCTTGGCAAGCACATCCTTGGCCTCGGAAATGGCCGTCTCGTTGCCGTCCAGCGTGAAGGTGTTGACACCGATGAGGGCGCCGCCCTTCTCCGCAAGCTCCTTGTTCAGCGCGTCCAGCTCGGCAAGCTCCCCTACGCAGGGGTTGCAGGTGGTAAACCAAAAATTCACAACGGTGACGGCGTTTTTGGCGAACAGCTCGCTGCTCTTCACCGTGTTACCGTCCAGATCCTTGCCCTCAAAGGCGGGAAACTTCTGCATACTGCCATCGTCAGGCGGCGTGGTCATATCGCTGCCCGCCGGGACGCTCGTATTGTCATCACTATCAGGCGTCTCTGACAGCCAGGGATACTTCGTCTCCAGCTCCGCCCGCTGGTTCTCAATATCCTTGATCTTGGTGGCCTCGCCGGTGAGCAGCGTCAGCTCCTCCTCGGTGAACTGATCCTTGGCATTCTCGATGGTCTTGAGCAGAAAATCGCCGTAGTTGCCGCCGTCCTCTATCATGGCCATGCCCTTATCGGCTGCCATAAAGACCTTTTCCCAAAGAGCTGTGTTTTCCGACAGGATGGCATTTTCCTGAGCCATCAGCTGCTCGTACAGCGCTTTTGCCTCCTCGCCGCCATCATTGCCGTCTGTGTCCTCTGCGGGCTTTGTGCCACAGGCGACCATACCGGCGGCCAGCACCAGCGCCAGCAGCAGTGTGATGATTTTCTTTACGTTCATTTTGTTTCCTCCGTTTTTAATGTATTTGCAGGTTCTACAGGTTCTTTTTTGCCGTCTCCAAAGCCGTAGCGGAAACTGACGGCGTTGGTGGGACAGGCGCGGATGCACATCCCACAGCGGATGCACTCGGTATGGTTGGGCGTTTTTGTCACGTCCACATCCATTTTGCAGGCCTTGGCGCATTTTCCGCAGGAGACGCATTTGTTCCTATCCACCTTCATCTGGAACAGGGACACCCTGTTAAACAGCGCGTAAAACGCACCCAGCGGGCACAGCCACTTGCAGAAGGGCCGGTAAAATACGATACTCAGCACGATCACTGCCAGCAGGATGCTGAATTTCCAGGTAAACAGGCTGCCCAGTGCCGCCCGGATGCCGGAATTGGCGAGGGACAGCGGAATGGCGCCTTCCAGCACGCCCTGGGGGCAGAGATACTTACAGAAGAAGGGGTCACCCATGCCTACGTCGTTGACGAGAAACGCCGGCAGCAGGAAGACCATCACCAGCAGCACGGCGTACTTGAGGTACGTCAGGGGCTTGAGCTTTTTTGTTGAGAGCTTCTTCGTGGGGATCTTATGCAGCAGCTCCTGAAACCAGCCGAAGGGACACAGGAAGCCGCAGATGAAGCGCCCCAGCAGTACTCCCAGCAGAATGAGAAAGCCTGTGATATAATAGGAGAAGCTGAACTTGGAGGACCCCACCACCGCCTGAAACGCCCCGATGGGACAGGCGCCGGAGGCTGCCGGGCAGGAGTAGCAGTTCAGCCCCGGCACGCAGACGGTCTTGCCCGCGCCCTGATACAAGCCGCCCTTGAGAAAGTTCGGCAGGTGCAGGTTGGTCAATAAGGCCGCCCCTGCCTGTATCCAGCCCCGAAAACGGGCCAAAAGATGGGACGCGCCCGAAGTATTCTTCTTATCCAATGCCCACACACTCCAGACATAATTTGATCGCTTTGCTCAGCACCGTGGCGGCCTCGCCCCGCCAGACACCGAAGCACAGCATGGCGGCTCCTGTGAGCAGCAGCGTGACCTGCGCTGCTGCCTTCTTCCTGTGACTCATTTTGATCACCCTTTCCTGTTTCTGTGGCCTATCATAGCGCAGGCGGGTTAAAATCTCTGTTAAGAACAGAAATTTAACACAAATCTTATCCGGCTCTGCTATAATAGGAGACAACCTGTTCATTAAGGAGGCGACTATGCACCTTTTGATTGTAGAGGACGAGCGCGCCCTGTGCGACACCGTCGCCCGCAGTCTGCGGCGGTCGGCCTACAGCGTGGATTGCTGCTACGACGGCGAGAAGGCGCTGGAGCTGCTGGAAACGGAGCGGTACGATCTGGTGCTGCTGGATCTGAACCTGCCGAAAAAGGACGGAATGACGGTGCTGCGCACTCTGCGGCAGACCGACAGAGAGACGCCTGTGCTGATCCTCTCGGCTCGCGGCGAGGTGGAGGATAAGGTGACGGGTCTGGATGCCGGCGCCAATGACTATCTGGCGAAGCCCTTCCATCTGGCGGAGCTGGAGGCACGCATCCGCAGCCTGACCCTGAGGCAGTTTACCCAGCAGGATGTGGTGCTGCGCTGCGGGCAGCTCACCTTTGATACCCGTGCGCGGGCAGTTTCCGCCAACGGGCAGCCCCTGACGCTGACCCGCAAGGAGACGGGGATCCTGGAATACCTGATGGCGCATCAGGGGCGGCCTGTGAGTCAGGAGGAGCTGATGGATCACGTCTGGGACAACAGCGTGGACAGCTTCAGCAACTCCATCCGCGTCCACATCTCCGCCCTGCGGAAGAAGCTACGCACCGCGTTGGGCTACGACCCTGTCCGCAACCGCATCGGCGAGGGCTATCTGATGGGAGGGGACGAAGAATGAAGCGGCTTTCCCTGCAGTGGCGCATCACACTGATGTCCGTCCTGCTCATCGGCATCACCTGCGTGGCCATGAATTTGCTGCTGTGCTCCTCCGGTGTGTACTATATGGACACCATTGCAGACAGCTTACAGGGCGGCGGCACGGTGATCCTGAATGATAGCGGAGCGGCGAGCTTTGACCCGCAGCTCATAGCGCCCAACGAGGAGTTGACCATCGTCGTCGATGGGGTGCAGGGGCGCTTCCGCACCACCAACTGGTACATCACGGCGGCGGTAACGCTGCTCAGCGGCATCCTCGCCTATTTCGTCAGCGGACGCGCTCTCAAGCCCCTGCGCAGCTTTACCTCGCAGGTGGAGCAGGTGCAGCTGAACAATCTTGCCGATATGAGGATCGATGAAGACTCCATTTCGGAGTTCCGGCAGCTGAGCCGCTCGTTCAACCAGATGCTGGAGCGGCTGAACAACGCCTTTGCCGCCCAGCGGCAGTTCACCGGCAACGCCGCCCACGAGCTGCGCACACCGCTGGCGCTGATGCAGGCGCAGCTGGAGCTTTTCTCCGCAGAGCACCCCGATGTGCGGCCGGAGACGGCGGAGTTCCTCACGCTTTTGCGCGAGCAGACGGAGCGGCTGACACAGATGACCAAGACGCTGCTGGAGATGAGCAATCTGCGGCAGGTGGCGCGGAACGAGCGGATCCAGCTCGCTCCCATGATCGAGGAGATCTTCACAGATCTTGCGCCGCTCTCAGATAAGCTCGGCGTCACGCTGACGGCGGAGGGCGACGGCATTATGACCGGCAGCGATGCACTGATCTACCGGCTGATCTTCAACCTGACGGAGAATGCTGTCAAGTACAACCGGCCGGGCGGCTCGGTACGGGTTTCTGTCACTCAGGAGTTGGAAAAGGTCCTGCTCCGCGTCTCCGACACCGGCTGCGGCATCCCGGAGGAGTATCAGCGCAGTATTTTCCAGCCCTTCTTCCGGGTGGACAAGTCCCGCAGCCGGGAGTACGGCGGCGTGGGGCTGGGACTTTCGCTGGTGTGGGAGATCGCCGATCTCCACGGCGGCTGCGTCCGGGTAGAGGAGAGTTCAGATGAGGGCACTACTATTGCGGTGGAGCTGCCGATACAGTGAAGCTGCATCTCACATAAAGCAATAAGCCGCGCAGTGGGAGCACCCTTCGGGCGCTCCCGCCTTATCTTAGCATTTTGAATGACTTTGTATTTTCCCAAAGGCCCCCGTTTCGGCGGGGGCCCTTGTCTTTTCACCTTTCGTTTCCCGCTGCGTAGGATAGACTGTACGGAGTCGCCCGGCTCCGCATACTACGGATACGGAAAAGGGAGTGTCTATGCAATCATCTGTCCTTCAGGGGATATTGCTCCCCTTCTGGGGCACGTCGCTGGGTGCGGCGTGCGTATTCTGCCTGCGAAGAGCGCCCTCCGCCGTTCTGCGCCGCGTGTTGGAGGGCTTCGCCGCCGGGGTGATGACCGCTGCCTCGGTGTGGAGCCTGCTGCTGCCCGCTATCGACTGGGCGGACATGGGCCGCTGGTCCTTCCTTCCGGCGGCGGGTGGTTTCTGGCTGGGGGTGCTGTTCCTGCGGCTGCTGGAGCGACTGCTGCCGGAGGCTGTTACCGACCGTTCCACCACCATGACCCTTCTGGCGGTGACGCTGCACAACATCCCGGAGGGGATGGCGGTGGGTGCGGCCTATGCCGGATGTGTGGCGGCAGGAGCCGCCGCGCCCGCTGCGGCGTTTACGCTGGCGCTGGCCATCGCCATCCAGAATGTGCCGGAGGGCGCCATTGTGGCCCTGCCCCTGCGTACCGCCGGTGCGGGGAAGGGGAGAGCCTTTTTGGGCGGCGTGCTCTCCGGCGTGGTGGAGCCCCTGGCCGCCGGCGTGACGGTGCTGGCGGCGGCGCTCATCGTTCCGGCGCTGCCCTGGCTGCTGGGCTTTGCCGCCGGGGCCATGCTCTATGTGGTGGCCGCCGAGCTGCTGCCTACGCGCGGCGACCCCGGCCCGGGGGCGCTGGCTTTTGCCGCGGGCTTTACCGTAATGATGATCCTGGACGTGGCATTGGGGTAGGGAGGAGGGTTGACAACGGCCAATTCCTGTAATATAATGTCGCTGACAAGTAAATAAACAGTCTGTTGATCCAATGTCGCCGGCGGCCGTACAGCCCACCACGGGCCAGGCGTCGGCATAGAAGGAAAGGGGTAGCCAAACCCCGCACGACCGGTACTGTGAGCGCAAGGATGCACCGAAGCGGCGTAAGCCGCCGGGACGAAAGTCCGCCATTGTGGGTAAGCCCATGAGAAGGTAGGCTGCAAACGAGGTGGGAGGGCTGTCCCCCGCGGCGCGAGCCAGGAGAATTGCATTGTGTAGGACAAAGTTGCAGCGGGCGCGCTCTCCGTGTGCGGGAATCTTGTACCACCATGTAGATGTACCACGCTGACCTCCTGAACGGGAGGTCGGTGTTTTTTGCACCGCCTTTTTCGCGGCCGGCCCTTTTGGGCGGGCGGCGGGGGCGGCGACGTCTTTCCGCGGTGCAGGGGTCGTATCTATTGCGTTCGCTGTCCGGCTTTGCGCCGGGCAGCGTTTCATTTTCGCGGGACAGAGTGCACTCTGTCCCGTTTTTCATGCCCTGCATGAAAAATATTTCCCTTGCCAGGCTGACACGCTGCCATACACAGCGAAGCGGTGCGGAAAACTCGACTGTCAAGCTGAGGCGCCGTGCGCTTTCCATCTGACCGTGAAACTGTGCAGACGAGTCCCCTTTGTCAAGCTGAGGCGGCCATTGGCCGCGTGCTTTTCTATAAGTGGGGCGGGGATGTTGCCGCATCCCCGCCCACCCCCTCACGTCGACAAAAAATTTACATAAAGGAGAAAGAGATATGAAGAAGAGAGTCATAAGCTGGCTGCTGACCGTCGTGATGGTCGTCAGCATGCTGCCCACCTCCGTATTGGCCGACACGCTGGCCGCGGATCAGGAGCAGCAGATCCAGCAGGAACAGATAGCTCCGGCGGACACGGAGAACACCGTCCCTGCCGGGAATGAGGAGACGCAGGAGCAGCAGGACCCTGCTCCGGAAACGCCTGTGTCCCAGATGGCCCGCAGCGGCGGTGCGGCGCCGATGCTGGCGGAAGGAACTGTCAGCTCCGCGAAGGATTTTGCCGAGATGGAGCCCGGCGGCAATTATCAATTGACGGCGGATATCACCGTCACGGCGCCCTATGCCAAGGATTTTACCGGCACCTTTGACGGCAACGGCCACACCGTGACGCTGGCACTTGAGAATGAAGCAGGCGAATGTCAAGCGCTGTTTTCAAAAATTGCGGCTTCCGGCAAAGTCCAGAATCTTGGGATTGCGGGAACCGTTACAGGGAAAAAATATGTTGGCGGTATTGCCGGAAAAAATGCGGGCAGCATTGAGAATTGTAAGAATACCGCTGCAATCAAAGGTGCCAGTGCTGATGGCAGATGGATAGGTGGCATTGCCGGAGAAACCTCCAATGGTTCCAAGATTTTAAACTGCTACAACATTGGCACGATTTCCAGCGATCGAAGCGGTAAGGGTGTGTGTTTGGGTGGTATTGCTGGAAATGCTCCCAGTGCAAAAATCAGCAACTGCTATAATGCTGGACAGATAGTAACAAAGTCCACGACAAATTATGGCGCAATTGCTGGTTATGGTTATGGCGTTACCGTTTCTAACTGTTATTTTATTGCTGTTGACAACCTAAAAGGTGTATATGGTACTGAAACGGAGTCTACTCCAAAATCCGCCGAGGAGATGAAATCCCCCGCGTTTGCAGCCTTGTTAGGCAGCGCCTTCATGGCCAAGACCGGCGACTATCCCGCCCTCAGCTGGGAGACCCCCACCGCGGCGGTGACGTTTGCCATTCAGCCCGAGAATGCTGTGCTTACGATAAACGGCGGCACTTATACCGGCTCCACCACCGTGGCGCTGCCTGCCGCCGATGCACCGTATTCCTATACCGTGTCCTGTGACGGTTACACCACAAAAACCGGCACCGTGACCGTGAGGAACAAGGATAATCCCGTGGCTGATCCTGCCAATGTTACTGTTACGCTGGCGGAGGACACCTCTGCTTGGGTGAACGTGACCTTCAATGTCACGCCCACGGGTGCGGCCCTGACCGTCAAGCGGGGCGACATGACTGTTGAGCCGCAGAGCGACGGCAGCTATAAGCTGCTGAAGGGCGTCGAGTATACCTATACCGCCGTCAGTGACGACGAGGGCTATGAGCCCGCCGCCGGCACCGTGACGCCCACCGAGAACAGCACCCAAACCGTGGCGCTGAAAAAGGTGCAGAGCATCGAGGTGACCAAGGCTCCCACAAAGACGGAGTACTACAAGGGCGATGCCGAACTTGACCTGACCGGCATGGTCCTCACGGTGAACTATGATGGCACCAATGAAACCCGCACCATTACCGATGGCTATGACGCCGCCGGTGTGACGTTTGAAGGGTTTGACACCAGCGAGCCGGCGGAATCGAAAAGTATTACCGTCAGCTATAGAGGCAAGACCGCGAGCTTTGCGATCGAGGTCAAGGACAAGCTGCAATTCTCCGATTTCTTTAGTGCCATCAGTGACAGCGTCACGGCAACGAATAGTACGTCCCGTCCATTTGAGCCGGTACAATCTGAGGGATGCCTACAACCGGCAAGTAACGCGAGTTCCTATTCCCCCTCAACGATAACGATTGCGGCTATCAAGAATGTAACTGTATCTTTTGACTATTGCGGCGGTACAGGTTATACGGACTTCTATGTCAAAAAAGGCAGTAGTCAACTGTTAGCCTCCTATTATAGCTCCGAGTGGAAGAATTTTTCTGCTGATCTGAGAATTGGGGAGACACTGACGCTGAGTTATGGTTCCTCAAGCGGACTCAAGCTCAAAAACTTCACCGTCTCCCCGCTGTACACGCTGACCATAGCGCCGAACCAGACGGACGCGACGGTCACTCTGAAAGATAAGGAAGGCAAAGCCGTCTCCGGCAGCAATGGCGTATTCGCCGTAAAAGCCGCGGCGGACTACACCTACACCGTCACCAAAAAGGGCTATGAGCCCGCCACCGGCAAGGTGACCATGAGCGCCGAAAATCAAACGGTCAATGTTACCCTTGTCAAACTGCCGGTCATTACCCTGCAGTTTACCCCCGATGATGCGGCGGTAACACTGAAACAGGGAAACACCACCGTTTACAAGGAGTCTGCGGACAGCGAAAAAGGCAAGAATGTCTATATCGCTGCCAAGAATACGGCCTATACCTACACCGCCACCAAGTTCGGCTATGAGACGGCCACCGGCACGATCAGTGTTGCGACCACCGATGTGAACAAGACCGTCACGCTGACCGAGTTGGCAAAGCAGACGGTGACCTTCAACATCACCAAGCCGGAGGGCGTGAGCGCCGAGCCTGTCGTCACCGTGAAGTACAACGGTACCAAGGTGTACGAGGGCAGCGGCACGAACTGCACCCTCCCCGCCGGGAACTATACCTACACGGCCACCCTGGATGGCTGCGATACCTTGTCTGGGAGTTTTGTAGTCCAGGCTGCCAAGACCATAGGCCTGGAGTTCGTCAAGTCGCTGACCTTTGACGATTTCTTTGCCGGCCTGGACGGTATCACCGCCGAGAACGGCACACGATATGGCTTTGAACCGGTACGGGCTGCTGGCGGGAACTACCTGCATCGAAATGACAGCGTAAGTTACAGCAATAATACAGCCACGATTACCCTGAAAGCTGATAAATCGCTTGTGCTGCAGTTTGATTATTACGGAGGTACGTATTATAGCAGCAGCGAGTATTTTTCTGTAAAAAAGGGAAGTACCGAGATTTTTAAGTCATATAACAGCAATGAGTGGAAGACATATAGTGTGGCAGTGGCTGCGGGCGATGTGCTGACGCTGACATACAAAGGATATGGGGAAAACAGCTATGTCGATCTGAAAAACTTTACCGTTTCCCCCGTCTACACCGTCTCTCTCAATGTCACCGGCGCGGAGGATTGCACGGTCGCCTTGCAGGATGCCAGCGGTGCAGCCATCACCGGCACCGACGGTAAGTATGCGGTCCCCGCCGGAGTGTACACCTACACGGTCAGCAAGTTCGGCTACGAGACTAAGACAGGAACCATCAAGGTTGAAGGCGGGGACGTGTCCAAGGATGTGGCCCTCACTGCCCTGACGGCGTACCAGGTGAAGTTTGCAGCTGATCCGGCGGATGCGTCTGTTGCGCTGACCCACCCCGTGGGCGGCACGATCGCAGCAGACGAGAACGGCGCATACATCGTCTACGCCGGCGAGACGTATGCCTATACCGTCGCCAAGGCGAACTATATCACGGTCAGCGGCAGCTTTACCGCTGCCAAAAACGACACCATCAAGGTAACGTTGACCTATGCCGGTGCGGGCTGGGACGGCACGACCAAGACCGCGCCCAAAACAGAAAACGGTGTCTATCAGATCGGCACCGCCGCGGAACTGGCATGGTTTGCCGATGCGGTCAACGGCGGGCAGAGAGATATCAGCGCCAAACTCACCGCCAACATCAACCTCAACGACAAGACCTGGACGGCCATCGGCACCAGCAGCAATAAGTTCGCCGGCACCTTGGACGGCGATAATTACACCGTTAGTGGACTCGTTACAACCGGCCTTGTGGGGGAACTTGCAGAGGGCGGCGTAGTTGAAAATCTGCGTGTGAATTGCGCGATTGTCAGTACCTCGTCGCTTTTGGGAGGTGTTGCCAATTCCAGTGCAGGAACGATACGGAACTGCATGGTCAGTGGTAGTATCACATTCTCCAGCAATGGCCCTAATGCTGCATTAGCAATCGGAGGCATTGTTGGACGGACCACCGGAAACAGCGTGATTAGTGGCTGCGTTAGTAGGGCTGTCGTCAAGGATGCTTACGATAACAGCACATATGGTACAACCGCACCTTTGGGAGGCATTACCGGATATGCACACGGTGTTGTCGAGAACTGCTATTTTACCGGTACTCTCGCGGTAAAGAAGACGCAGCCGAATAAGATTATCTATCAAAAACGCGGCGGACTTGTAGGCGAACTGCAAGCTAATGCAGAGCTCAAGGGTTCCTATGTGGCAGGAGAGTTCGCAATAGCAGATGAGAGTAAGTTCGGTGCGGTAGTTGGCGTGGTTGCCAGCAGCGCCACCATCACCAACTGCGCTTATCTGGACACCATCGCACCACAGGCCGTGGCGGAAGGCAGCACCAGCGGTATGACTGCCCGCACCGCGGACTATATGCGCACCCCGGAATTTGCGGCGGAGATGGGGATGCACCTTGACAGCGACAACAGCAACGGCGGCTTCCCGGTGCTGCCCTGGCAGGGCGGCACCCCCGTGGACAATGCCGATCTCAAGGCCGCTGCCGCCGCCGCCAACGCCTTGCAGCTTCGCGGCATGAGCGCCGCCGACGCCGCCAAGAAAGCCAAGGCCGACTGGTACGCCGAGAATGTGCTGGGACTCTATAACCTTGAGAACTATAACGATAAGGCCGACCTCTGCGAGAAATACGGCATCGAAGAGCCCGGCGAAGCGGTCACGAACCCGCACGACTATTTCCTGACCGCCCTGCAAAAGCACTTCTATAAGGAACTGGGGCTCGATGCCGAGAATGCAGACCTTCTGAAGGCCGATGCCTCCGGCGTCTATCAGCTCCGCGGCCTTACCCCGGTGAGCGGCGACCCGGAGGAGGAAGAGAGTGCGCAGACCTATACCGGCTTCCTGACCCTGCCCGCGAACGTCACCGTTTCCGTGGAGGGCGAGGAAAAGACCGTTTCCCTCGCATGGACGGCGGATAACGCTCTGGTGAACACCGCCACCGGCGCGCTCACCGCGCCTGCGAAGGATAAGGTCACGGTGACCCTCACCGCCACGCTCCGAAGCGGCGCGGCCGCGAAGGTCAAGACCTTCAAGTTGTGCCTTTGGTCCGAGAATGCGGAAAAGGTGCAGACCCTGGAAGACATTGCCGCCGAGTTCACGCGCAAGAATATTGCCGTGCAGCCCCTGCAAGGTGTGGGACTCTATGATGAAACCAACATCACCGACGCCTTCTGCCGCCTGCTGAGGGAACAGGGCTATGCGGATGTGGCGGACAAGGCCGAGATCACCTATGTCAACGGCAGCGCCAAGGCCAACGGCTTTGACGGTACCAAGGTACAGTACATTGCCGACAACGGCGACATCACCTACTTCACCGGTGACGGCACCGCCCGCCAGACCGTGCAGTACACGGGATTGAAGTTCCGCATCGCCTATGCCGGGGTCACCAAGGAGATCATCCTGCGAGGCACCGTGGGACGCAGCGCCGATGCTGTGCAGCAGCTGGTGGAGAGCGCCGCCGAGTCCCTGAACTGGGAACTCATCCGCGGCGAGAATACCAACGGGGCCACCCAAAGCGAGGTGGCGGGCTGGACGCTCTACACCGTGAACGACCGCATCACCTCCAACCTCACGCTTCCCTCCGGCATTGCGGGGCGCTATGATGTGAAGGTGCAGTGGGGCACCCGGAACACCGAGTGGCTCTACATCACCAACGGCACCAACGGCACCGGCGTGGGCACCGTCAACCGCCCCCTGCAGCCCGCCGACGGCACGGCGCTGCCCGAGAAGGCCGGCAAGTTCCGGCTGATCGCCCGCGTGACCTATGACGCCTTCGATGACTACACGCTGGCGCACATCACCGGCGACAACGGCGTGGAGGTCTATGCCGATGTGCTCTTTGACGCCACCGTTGCGCCCTTCGACAGCAGCGTGACCAGCGAGATGCAAAACGCTCTGGCGGAGAAGTATCAGGGGCTCCTGCGTGACTTTGTGGATAAGACAAAGCCCGTGAAATTGGATGCCGTCAGCGACGATATGCAGATGCCCAGACCCGCTCTTCTGGAGGAAAAGGGCATCATGAGCGACAGTTATAACCAGAAGGTCACGATGGTGAGCCTCACCCCCGATGTGCTGGACTTCAACGGCTATCACGCCATGGTCTACCGCCCGCTGCCCGGTGAGAAGCCGGTGGAGGCGAAGTATGTGGTGATCATCACCACCCGCAGCTCCGGCCTTCTGCTGGCGCGGCAGGAGTTCAGCTTCACCATTCAGCCTTTTACCCAGCCGGAGTTGGATGGCGCTGCCGCCTTTATGACGGAGGCGCGGACCGAGAACGCCTACTGGGACGGTATCAAGAACAAGAATACGGTTAAGACCGAGGTTACCTCCGACCTGTATCCCTTTGCGGAGATCTGCAAAAACGAGGACGGCACGCTGAAATACGTCCGCGGCACGGTGAATATGACCTTCGACGGCATCGAGGCCGACGATATCCCCGGCTGGCTCGATACGGAGAAATACCGCTGCTTCCGATCCTCCCGTCCCTCCGTCATCGAGAATGAGCTCCTGCGTGTGCACCAGCCGGAGTACAATACGACAGTTACGCTGGACAGCGTCCTGACCTACACCAAGTACGCCCAGTATTGGGAGAAGTTCGGCATCAACGGCACCGAGGAGAGCAAGGAACGCTACAAGAACTTTGCCCAATTCTACAAGCAGCCCATCCAGATCGACCTGACGGTGCCCGGTACCACGGGGCAGAATGACCCCAACGAAAATCAGACCCTCACCGTGAAGGTCAAGGTGGACGGCTACAACAAGAACGGCCATACCTTCACGGGAATCTCCGACTTTACCTTCACCGGCAAGGCCAACGAGGATCCCACCGCTTGGGACGCTGTGAAGGCGTGCCTTGACAGTGCCAAGTACACCTATACCGGCAGCGGCGCCTACATCAAGAGCATCACCGATGCGGCGGGCCACACCCTCAAGGAGAAGGGCGACGGCAAGTCCTCCGGCTGGATGTTCGGCCTCACCTTACAGGGCGGCACCGAGACCTTGCCCAAGACCACGCTGGACAACACCTATCTCAAGGACGGCGACACCCTGCGCCTGTTCTTTACCGACACCTATATTCCGCTGGATCCGACGGATCCCGTGGTGCCCGGTACGGAAGTGCCCGGCTTCGATGAGGCGTATGCCGGCGCCAAGGCGTATATCCAAAGCGCGGTGAGCGCCCCGGTCGTCAGCTATCTCTTCGGCGAGTGGGCGGTGCTGGGCCTGGCCCGCGCCAAAGTGCCCCTGTCCGAGGCATATATCGCGGCTTATTATGAGAAGGTCGTGGCCTATGTAAAGGCGAACATCGGCTCTGACGGCATCCTCCGGGCTCCCGATGATAAAAACACCCCCGTCATCACCGACAATGAGCGTATTGTCCTGGCTCTTACCGCCATCGGCAAGGACCCCGCCAACGTGGGCGGCGAAAACCTGCTGAAGGCGCTGCAGAACAAGGATATCATGAAGGTCACCGATACCAGTAACACAGATATCAACGGCCTCGTCATGGGTCTGCTGGCGCTCAACAGCCGCAATTACACCTCCGACACCTCCTGGCTGGTGCAGGCTGTTCTTGCACAGCAGAACGAAGACGGCAGCTGGAGCTCCAGCGCCGACACAAAACCCGTCGGCGACGTGGACATGACCGCCATGGCGCTGCAGGCGCTGGCACCCTACCATAAGGACAGCGGCAATGAAACCGTGAACACCGCCGTGGAGAAAGCCCTCAACTGGCTCTCCGGCAAGTATCGAAGCGGCTACGACTCCTCCGAGAGCTGCGCGCAGGTGGTCATCGCCCTTTCCGCCCTGAATTTGGATGCCAACACGGACGCGCGCTTTACCAAGACCGTGGAGGGGAAGACCCTGAGCGTGCTGGGGAACCTCCTGCAGTACCGCGTGGCGGAGAACGGTGGCTTTAAGCATCAGTTCGCAGACAAGGCCGTCAACGAGATGGCCACGGAGCAGGCGCTTTGCGCCATGGCCGCCTATGCGCGCTTTACCGAGAAGGCCAACGCCCTCTACGATATGACCGACGCCGCCTGCGCCCATCGCTTCGGCGAGTGGCAAGTGACCGTGGCCGCCACCTGCACCAAGGACGGCGTCAGCCGCCGGATCTGCTCCATTTGCGGCGCCGTGGAGGAAAAGTCTGTTCCCGCGCCGGGACACAACTTCGGCGCATGGACGGTGACCAAGGCGGCCACCTGCACCGAAAGCGGTATCAGCACCCGTAAGTGCAGCGTCTGCGGCACGGAGGAGACGATGATCGTCCCGTCTCTGGGGCACAGTATGACTGCCACGGCGGGCAAGGCTGCTACCTGCACCGAGGCAGGCAACAGTGCCTACTGGTCCTGCTCCCGCTGCGGCAAGTTCTTCAGCGATGCGGCGGGCAAGACCGAGATCGCCAAGGACAGCTGGGTCATCGCGGCCCTGGGCCACGATGGGGCCACCCGTGCGGCGGTGGCGGCCACCTGCTACGCCTCCGGCCGTACGGCGGAGACCTACTGCAAGCGCTGCGGGCTGGTTATCACTGCCGGCACGGTCATTCAGGCTACCGGAAAGCACACCTATGAGAACGGCGTCTGCACCGTCTGCGGCGTCAAGAACCCGATGGCCAACGTCAAAGGCGATGACATCAAGGTGGACAGCAAAGACAACAAGACCGCCGCGGGCGGCGGCTTGGTCATCAAGGCCGACAGCACCATCACCGACGAAGTGCTGGCGGATATCAAGGCGGCGGTGAGCAGCGGCGCGATTACCGTGACCGTGGCGGATACGCTCCAGCCCACCAACGAGCAGAAGGCCGCCGACGGCGGCAAGAGCGCCCTGACCGAGGCGGCCAAGAACGTCACCGGCGATGCTAAGCAGGAGCTGACCAAGCTGGCCGAGAAGCTGGACGCCCTGCGCGGAGACAAATCCCGCAAGAACGCGCAGTTGGAGAAGGTCGTGGACGTGAGCGTGGCGCTGGTCAAGACGGAGGGGGACGAGAGCAAGACCGTGGCACAGCTTATCGAGCTGCCCCACAGCGTCACCGTGACCATCCCCATCACCGACGAGCTGTACGCAGCCCTTCAGGGCAAGCGCGTCTGCGTGGTGCGCAGTCACACCGACATCAACGGCAACGTGACCACTACCGAGCTGTCCGCCACACTGGGCGGCACCAAGGGCAATTACGTCCTGACCTTCCAGACGGACAAGGCATCTGCCTTCGCCATCGTCTCCTATGAGACGGTTTCCTCCGGGTACTACTACGGCGGAAGCGGCACGGCCAACAGCGGCAAGAAGGACTCCGCCAACACGGCGGACGACAGTCAGATGGTGCTGTGGCTGGGCAGCGCGGTCCTGGCGGCGGCAGCCGTTGTGGCGCTGACCCATAAGCGGAAGCGCGTTTCCAAGTAACAACAGAACAGCCGACGCAGAGGCGCGAAAGCGCCTCTGCGTATGGCGCTTTTATGAGGAATGAGAGATATGAAGAAAAACCACCGATTTTGGCTGTTGGCGCTGGCGCTGTCCCTGCTGCTGACCTGCGCCGCCTGCGGAAAAAAGACCGTATCGTACGCCCCCGGCAACATTCCCACGGCAAAGCAGGAGCAGACCGCGGACACCAGGAAGGACGACACAGCTGAAACGGGCACCACCAAGGCTGACGGCAAGCAGAACGCGGCAAAGACTGAGGATAAGACCGCGGACGATAAGAAGCCTGACAAGCAGAAGTCGGCTGATGATGCCAAAAAGGCCGAGGAGGACACCAAAAAGCAGGAGGAAGCCAAGCGCCTGGAGGAGCAGAAGCGGCTGGAAGGAGAGAAGAAACAGCAGGAACAGGAGCAGCCTTCTGCGCCGGATCCGGACCCTGCGCCTGCACCTGACCCTGCACCGGCGGCATCCGTATCGCTGTACATCTCCTGCGCCACGGTGCTTGATAATATGGACAAGTGCTCCGACGGCGTGAAGGGCCTTATCCCCGCCGACGGCGTGATCCTGTCCACCACGGTGACCATCACCGAGGGTGAGTCTGTCATGTCCGTACTGAAGCGGGCCTGCGGTGACGCGGGTATCCCGGTGAGCTCCAGCGGCAACTATGTCAGGGGCATCAACGGCCTGTTCGAAAAGAACGTAGGCAGGAGCTCCGGCTGGATGTACTGCGTGGGGGGAACCTTCCCCAGCTATGGCGCGGACAGCTATACGCTCTCCGGCGGCGAGAACATCCAGTGGCTCTACACCTGTAATATGGGTGCAGACGTGGGCAATACCTACATGGGCTGACAAAAGGGCGGCTTTTGCCGCCCTTTTTCCGCACGCAGGATTGACGTATCCCCTGGCGGCAGGGTATAATCAAAAGGTTAAGACATCATGTATGCAGGAGGTGATCCCATGGACGATACGCTGCGCACTTGCCATCCGGCGGTGAGCTTTGCCTATTTCGCCCTGGTCATCGCCTGCGCGATGCTGCTGATGCACCCGGTGTGCCTGGTTCTGTCGACGCTGGGCGGCGGGTGGTATGTTGCCCGTCTGCTGGGCGGCAAGGGCCTGCGCCGCCACCTGCTGTGGCTGCTGCCCATGGCCCTCCTGGCGGCGGCCCTGAACCCCGCCTTTGTCCACCAGGGCGTCACCATTCTGGCTTATCTGCCCTCCGGCAATCCTCTGACGCTGGAGAGCCTGCTCTACGGTCTGGCCGCCGGCGCCATGCTCAGCGCCGTGGCGCTGTGGTTCGTCTGCGTCACCGATGTCATCACCTCGGACAAGGTGGTGTACCTCTTTGGCCGCGTCATCCCGGCGCTGTCCCTGCTGCTGAGCATGATCCTCCGCTTTGTACCCCGCTTTGTCCGCCGGCTCCGTGCCGTGGCCCAGGCCCAGCGGCATCTGGGCCGTGATACCCAGACCGGCGCCCCGGCCCGGCGCGTCAGAAGCGCCCTTCGTGTGTTCTCCATCGTTGTTACCTGGAGCCTGGAAAGCGGGCTCATCACCGCCGACAGTATGCGCTGCCGGGGCTATGGCCTGCCGGGGAGGACATCCTTCTCCCTCTACCGCTTTGACCGGCGTGACGGTGCCGTCGCCCTCTGGCTGGCCTTCTGCGGCCTGTATCTGCTGGGCGGCGGTCTGGCCGGCGGCCTGCGCTTTCAGTATTACCCCATGCTGCTCAGCGGCCCCGTCACACCGCTGACGGTCAGCTTTTTCGCCGTTTACGGCCTGCTCTGCTTTACGCCGGTGCTGCTGGACGCCCTGTCCCGGCGCCGCTATCTCGTCCGGAAAGGAGGGACGCCCCGTGCCTGAACTGCTGCGTTTGGAGCATTTTGGCTTCACCTATCCCCAGCAGCCCTGCCCCGCGCTGGCGGATGTGTCCCTCACGGTCCGTCAGGGCGAGTTCTGGGTCCTCTGCGGCGCCTCCGGCTGCGGCAAGACCACGCTTCTCCGCCAGCTGAAGCCCGCCCTGCGCCCCCACGGTGCGGCCGAGGGCCGTATCCTCTTCGACGGTCAGCCGCTGGATGACCTGCCGCCCCATCAGCAGGCCGCCGATATCGGCTTCGTCCTCCAGTCTCCGGAGGAGCAGACCGTCACCGACAAGGTCTGGCATGAGCTGGCCTTCGGACTGGAGAGCCTGGGCTGTGACACGCCCTCCATCCGTCGCCGCGTGGCGGAGATGGCCTCCTTCTTCGGTATCCAGGACTGGTTCCATAAGAAAGTGGATGAGCTCTCCGGCGGCCAGAAGCAGCTGCTGGCCCTGGCCTCGGTCATGGTGCTCCAGCCCCGGCTGCTGATTTTGGACGAGCCCACCAGTCAGCTGGATCCCATTGCTGCTGCCGACTTTTTGCAGACTGTGGGCCGCCTGAACCGCGAGCTGGGCATCACCGTCCTCCTGACGGAGCACCGTCTCGAGGAGGCGTTGCCCCTGGCCACCCACGCCGCCGTGCTGGACGGCGGCCATCTCCTCTGTGCCGGCGCGCCGGAGGCGGTGTGCCGTTCCCTGCGGGGCCGCGGCCACGATATGTTCCTGGCCATGCCCGCCGCCGTCCGTATCTGGGCCGGGGTGGACAGCGACGCGCCCTGCCCCATCACCGTCCGCGAGGGCCGCGATTTCCTGTCCGGCTGGTGCGATGAACACCCCCTGTGCCCGCTGCCGCCGGAGCCGGTGTATCCCGCCGGGGATACCGCCCTTGTCGGCGCGGGTCTCTGGTTCCGCTATGAGCCGGACCAGCCGGACGTGGTCCGCGGTCTGGACCTTCAGGCCCGCCGGGGTGAGCTGCTGGCGCTTCTGGGCGGCAACGGCGCGGGCAAGTCCACCACCCTGGGCCTGCTGTCCGGCGCGCTGACGCCCCAGCGGGGCACCGTGACCCATACGGGCCGCATCGGCGTTCTGCCCCAGGACCCGCAGGCTCTGTTCGTGAAAAACACGGTCCGTCAGGACCTGTACGAATCCTTTGACGGCACGGACCTCCCCAAAGACCAACGTGACCGCCGGGTAGAACAGGTGACGGCCCTTTGCCGCCTGACCGAGCTGCTGGACCGTCATCCCTATGACCTCTCCGGCGGCGAGCAGCAGCGGGCCGCCCTGGGTAAGGTGCTGCTGCACCAGCCGGATATCCTGCTGCTGGACGAGCCTACCAAGGGCCTGGACGCCGCCTTCAAGCAGTCCTTTGCCGCTATTCTTTCCGCGCTGACCGCCGCCGGCACGACAGTGGTGATGGTCAGCCACGACGTGGCCTTCTGTGCCCGGTATGCCCACCGCTGCGCCCTGTTTTTCGACGGCAGCATCGTCGCGGAGGGCACACCCCGTGACTTCTTTTCCGGCAACAGCTTCTATACTACCTCCGCTAACCGTATGGCCCGGGACTTCTGCCCCTGTGCCGTCACGCCGGAGGACGTGATCGCGGTCATCGGCGGGACCGTCCCGCCCCAGCCGGAGGTGCCTGCCGCCTGGCAGCCTCTGCCTCCGGTGGCGGAGGAGTCCACCGCCTGGAAGCCGAAAAAGCTTCCCTGGTGGCGCAGAGCCATCGCCGCCGTGTGCGGCGCGGGTGCGCTGGCGATCTTCTGGCTGGCGGCCAAGCACACCGACCTCACCGCCCTGGTGGGCGGCGGCACGCTCTCCCAGGCCGGCTGGCAGGCCCTGGGCCTTTACGGCCTGTTCATCGCCCTGCTTTTCGGCTGCATCGCCGCCATCGGCCGGCGCTCCAAGCCCCTGACGCTGCTCCAGACACCGGTGCAGAAGCGAAAGCTCTCCCACCGTACCCGTCTGGCGGCGGTGCTGATCCTGCTGTGCATCCCCGCCACGCTGTATCTGGGCTTTTTCTACCTGGGCAACACTGCCTACTACCCCATCGCCTTCGCCGTGCTGCTGGAATGCATGGTGCCCTTCTTCCTGGTGTTCGAGGGACGGAAGCCACAGGCCCGTGAGCTGGTGCTGGTGGCCTCCCTCTGCGCCCTGGGCGTGGCGGGCCGCGCCGCCTTCTTCATGCTGCCTCAGTTCAAGCCCGTCCTGGCTCTGACCATCATCTCCGGCGTGGCCCTGGGCGGCGAGACCGGCTTCCTGGTGGGCGCCATGACCATGCTGGCCAGCAACGTTCTGTTCTCCCAGGGGCCCTGGACGCCCTTCCAGATGTTCGCCATGGGCATCATCGGCTTCCTGGCGGGCGTATTGTTCCGCCGGGGCTGGCTGCGCCGCAGCCGCGCCGCCCTGTGCGTCTTCGGGGCCATCTCCGCCGTGCTCATCTACGGCGGCATCATGAACCCCGTCTCCGCCCTGCTCTATGCCCGCACGCTGGAGTGGAAGGTCATCGCCGCCTACTATGTCACCGGCTTTCCCATGGACTGCGTCCACGCCGCAGCCACAGTTTTCTTCCTGCTGGTGCTGGCGGAGCCCATGCTGGAGAAGCTGGACCGCATCAAGATCAAATACGGCTTAGTGGAATAAGCAGATGCGCCCACCCCGACGGGGTGGGCGCGTCCGCGCGGTGCAACTTCAGGTTTCCCACCTTTTTTTCCGCCGCAACCCAAGACTGATAGACAATCTGCCCGATCTGCTGTATAATAGATCCAAACACACAGAAGGGAGGACCGCCTATGGCTTCTATCCGCTGCAAGGCCTGCGGCAAGACCTATGATTCCCGTGAGGGCTTCTGCCCCAAATGCGGTGCCTATAACCGCCCGCCCCGCCGGGAGTGGGTGGACGCCGGCGGCGACGTCCACTACGCCGAACAGGAGAAGGTCTGCTACGAGCAGAAGGAGTGCCACGAAGAGAAGGTTTGCTACGAAAACCAGACCCGCCGCCCCAAGCCCCATATCCAGTGGCACGTACCGAAGAAGAACACCGCCTCCGGCGCCATAGGGGCCGTGATCGCCGTGTCCATTGTCATCGTGCTCATCAACACGCTGCGCGGCGTGTCCGGTGACATCTTTGACCGCAATGAGCCGATGCCCGACTACGGCTGTGAGCAGGTAGCACCCGCCGAGGAGATCGAAGCAACGGTGCGGGAGTATGCGGAGATGGGAGCGAGCTTCTATCTGGAGGATTCTGCCTTCGCCGTGGCGAGTCTCAAAGCGGACTGGGAGAGGGATGTCCTCACCGTCTATGTCGTAGAGGGCGACACATATCAAACATTCCCTTACCTGGTGCAGGTGGACAGCGATGGCTTTGAAAACTGGTACTATCCCGAGGATGTTGTCGTCTCAGACACCGACGACGATGTGTTCATATGCACCTATGACCTGTCGGTGCTGGAGGATCTCACGGGGGACACCTCTCTGATATTCTCTGGATTCGATAAAGAGGTCGCTGTTCCCGTTGACCTTGCGCAATGGTGATACAAAAGCCTCCCCCGTCCGGGGGAGGCTATTTGCTCTATATAGACAGGCCCTCCGGCGAAGCCGGGGGGCCTGTTTCTCAGAACTTATCCTTATTGAATATCCGCAGGATCTCGTCGAAGGACTTGTCCATCTCGTCCTGACCCTGCTCGCCCTTCACCTCGTCCAGGGGCTGGGGCGCGCCGCTGTTCTCCGTCTGTGCGGGCTGGGTCACAGCAGCGGCATTGGCGGCCTGCTGCGCCTCGTCAAAGCCCGTGGCGATGACGGTCACGCGGATCTCATCGTCCAGCGTCTCGTCGAAGGCGGCGCCGAAGATGGTCAGCGCGTCGGGATGCACCGCCTGCTGCACCAGCGTGGCGGCCTGCTCGACCTCCTCCAGTCCGATGTCCATGGAGCCGGTGACGTTGATCAGCACGCCCCGCGCGCCGTTGATAGATGTCTCCAGCAGGGGGGAGGAGATGGCCATCTTGGCGGCCTCCTCGGCCTTGCCCTTGCCGGCCGCGCGGCCCACGCCCATGTGGGCCAGACCTGCGTCCTTCATAATGGCGGTCACGTCCGCGAAGTCCAGGTTGATGAACCCGGTGTCGCGGATCAGGTCAGAGATGGACTGCACCGCCTGGCGCAGTACGTCGTCCGCGATCTCAAAGGCGTTGGCAAAGGTGATCTTCTGGTCGGTGGCGTATTTCAGACGCTCGTTGGGAATGATGACCAGCGAGTCCACCTTGCTCCGCAGCTCCTCAATGCCCTGTTCCGCCTGGGTCATGCGGCGGCGTCCCTCGAAGCCGAAGGGCTTGGTCACCACGCCCACGGTCAGAATGCCTGCCTCCCGGGCGATCTCGGCCACCACGGGTGCCGCGCCGGTGCCGGTGCCGCCGCCCATGCCGGCGGTGATGAACACCATGTCGGTGTTTTCCAGCGCCTTGGCCATCTGGTTGCGGCTCTCCTCCGCGGCCTTGCGGCCCACATCCGGGTTGGAACCCGCACCCTTACCGCCGGTCAGCTTCTCGCCGATCTGAATTTTATAGGTAGCGCTGGAGGCATTCAGTGCCTGCTTGTCTGTGTTGACTGCGACAAAATCAACGCCCTGCGCGCCGCCGCGTACCATGCGGTTGACCACGTTGTTTCCGCCGCCGCCTACGCCCACGACCTTGATGCTGACAACGTTCTCCGGGCCGGTTTCCAATCCAAAAGCCATGTCTGCTCCTCCTGCCATAATTTGTATGAAAATGACGGATTATCTCCTGGTAAATGCTATATCTTGTATTGTATTACGAATTGGCGCAAGCGTCAAGTGTAAGCACTTAATTTACCGAAAAAGTTTTGTGCCGGGAGCATGAAGCACCTACGCAGCGTCCCCGATGCGGTGCGGTACGCGCGGCATCACTCCGGAATGAACCGTGCCTTCCCCTCCTGCATCATATTGATAACGCCCTTCTCGTTGACCTCCAGCTTCTCCACCACGGCCATCAGATAGTCCAGCTTGTAGCCGTAGTCGGCCTCCCGGGGCAGCTGCACGTCGAACCGTTCCAGATACCGCAGCGTCAGCTGCGCCGGGTCGCTCATATCCAGCAGCGATACGTCCGCCGTCATGCCGCGCTGGTCCAGCGCCTGCATCAGCGTCAGCAGCTGCTCCAGTGTCAGCTCCTGTCCCTCCGCCGCCTTTGCCGGCTGACCCACCGCCGGGTCTGTCAGCGTCAGGCCCTTTACCTGCATCCGCTGCTTCGCGGCAGCGGGCGTTACCTCGTCCACGATGTTCCCCGTGTCGCACAGCAGGTACGCTTTCCCGTCCTGCACGATGGCCGCCGGTTCCGTGCATTCCGTCACAATGATGGACAGCCCATCCGGCAGCGACCGCCGGAACTGCACCGTCTCGATATACGGCAGCGCCTTGCGGATGCGCTCCGCCGCGCTGTACTTGTTCATCAGGAACATATTGTCCCCCTCATTGACCCCCGCTGCGTCGATGATCTCCTGCCGGGTATAGCGGTCGTTGCCGCTGACCTCGATGCTGCGTATACGGAAAAACAGCGTCAGAGCCAGAGAGATGGCGGTGCAGATCAGCACAAAAGCCAGCAGCTTGTAGAGGAAGCTCAGGCTTCCTCTCCGCCGCTTATGGTTGTACCGTCTGCGCCTTGCCATGGTCCGTGCTCCTCCGCTGTTTCTGCTGTCTCGTCTATTGCTCTGTGATCCGGGCGCCCAGCGCCCGCAGGTCCCCGGCCAGGTCCGCGTAACCCCGCTGGATGTGGCCGATGCCCTGCACCGTGGTCACGCCCTCGGCGGCCAGCCCGGCCACCGCCAGCGCCGCCCCGCCCCGCAGGTCGGTGGCCACGACCTCCGTGCCGTGCAGCCGTTCCGTGCCGCACACCACTGCCACCCGCCCCTCGGTCCGGATGTCCGCGCCCATGCGCGCCAGCTCCGGCACGTGCCGGTACCGGCTCTGAAAGATGTTCTCCACAAACACCGTGGTGCCCTGCGCCTGCAGCAGCGCCGCCATTAGTATGGCCTGACAGTCGGTGGGAAACCCCGGATACGGCGCCGTCCGCACCGGCGGTACAGCCCGCAGCGGCCCTGTCCGCACCAACTGTATGTACCCCTCACCGCAGCGGACGCCGCAGCCCGCCTGATCCAGTACCGTGGTCACCGCAGCCAGGTGCCGGTGCTCCGTGTTCCGCAGCGTGACCTCTCCGCCGGCGGCTGCCGCCGCGCACAGATAGGTGGCCGCCACGATCCGGTCCGGTATCACCCGGTGCACGCACCCGTGCAGCGGGCGCTTCGGCGTCACCGTGATGACCGAGCCGCCCGCGCCCCGCACCTCCGCGCCCATGGCGCACAAAAAGGCCTGTAAGTCCGCGATCTCCGGCTCCCGCGCCGCATTGCAGATCACCGTCTCGCCCTCCGCGCCGCAGGCCGCCAGCATGGCGTTTTCCGTGGCGCCCACGCTGGGCGTGGCCAGCACGATCTGGCAGCCGGTCAGCCGCCGCGCCCGGCACCGCAGGGTCCCGCCTGCGTCGTCGATATCCGCCCCCAGCGCCCGCAGGGCCGCCAGGTGCAGGTCGATGGGCCGCGGCCCCAGTTCGCACCCGCCGGGATAGCTCAGCTCCGCCCAGCCGCACCGCGCCAGTATCGCCCCCAGAAAGATCACGGACGACCGCATCCGCCGCATCAGCGTCTGGGGTATGTCGCACCGCGTCAGTGTGGTGCTGTCCACCAGCAGGTCGTCTCCATCCCACTGCACGGCGCAGCCTAAGTACCGCAGGATATCTGCCGCCGAGTCCACATCGCTCAGGTGCGGACAGCCCTCAATGCGGCACACATCCCCGCTGAGCAGCGTGGCGGCCAGAATGGGCAGTACGCTGTTTTTCGCGCCCTGCACCGCCACCTCGCCCCGCAGCGGCGTGCCGCCCTCTATGGTGATATACCTCATGTGCCCTCCCTTTCCCGTCCATCCAACAGCTATGCCATTGTATGAACGGACAGGGGAGAGGGGTGACTCCCTTACTTCCGCACCAGCGCCATGACCGTGTCGTAGATACGCGCCGTGGCGTCGGGGATACCCAGCTCCTTCATGGCCCGGGCCATGGAGGTGCGCTTTTCGCTGTCGGAGAGAATGGCGCTCACGGCCTTGTACAGCCCGTCGCCGGTGCTCTCCGGCTCCGTGATGACCACCGCGCCGCCGTGCTTTTCCAGCAGCCGCGCGTTCTTCTCCTGATGGTTGTTGGTGACGTAGGGTGATGGCACCATCACCGTGGGCTTGCCCAGCGCCGTCAGCTCACTGATGGTGGAGGCCCCGGCGCGGCACAGCACCACGTCCGCCGCCGCCATCACCACATCCATGTCATAGATATACTGCCGCACGTCCAGCCGGTCGGACTTGGGCAGTTCCAGCTCCCGCAGCTTTTGCTCCATGGCCTCCCAGCCGCCCTTGCCCACCGCGTGGATGTGGCGGAAGGGATAGCCCTCTGCGTCCTCCCGGCGGAAGAAGTCCACCATGCACTCGTTCATGTGGCTGGCGCCCAGGCTTCCCCAAAAGGATACCACAAGGGGTGCCTCGTCGTCAAAGCCCAGCTTTTTCCGGGCCTCCTCCCGGCTCAGCCGGAAGAAATCCCCCCGCACCGGCGTCCCGGTGACGGCGATGCGCTCGGGGTGCTTGTAGTGCTGCCGGCAGTCCTCAAAGCCCACCATGATGACGTCGGCGTAGCTTTCCAGCAGCTTCGTGGTCAGCCCCGGCACCATGTTGCTCTCGTGCACCGCCGTGGGGAGGTGTGCCCTGGCCGCCGCCTTCACCATGGGATAGCTGGCATAGCCGCCGGTGCCCACCACCAGGTCGGGCTTGAAATCCCGCAGGATGGCCCGCGCCTGCCGTCCGGAGGACGCCAGCACCCGCACCGTGTGCAGGTTGTGGCGAATGCCCGCCGCGTTCAGCTTCCGCTGAAAGCTGCTGACCTCCACCGCGGCGTAGTCGTACCCCGCCTTGGACACCAGCTCGCGCTCCATGCCCGTGGGCGTGCCCACGAACAGCACGGCCGTCTCCGGATCTTTCTCCTTCATATACCCCGCCAACGCAAGGGCAGGGTTTACGTGTCCCGCGGTGCCGCCGCAGGTAAATATCACTCTCATTCTGCTGCTCCCTGGAACCGCCGCGGCGGTCCGACCTCTATATTTTGATACGAATAGTAGTTTTCCTGCAATAAAATACGGAATGTTGTCAAATCCTGTGCTTTTATCCCGCCCGTGCCGCCGGTATCTGCCGCGATACGCTCAGCACGATGCCCATCTCCACCAGCTGCAAACACAGCGCCGTGCCGCCGTAGCTGAAGAAGGGGAGGGAGATGCCCGTGGTGGGCACGAAGCCCGACACCACGGCGATGTTCAGAAATGTCTGCAAGGCCAGGTGGGTCATCACGCCCACCACCAGCAGCGCGCCGAAGCGGTCGCGGGCGTGGAGCGCGATCCAGAAGCCCCGCAGTATCAGCATGGAGAAGATCAGCATGATAACACACGCGCCGATCAGCCCCAGCTCCTCGCAGATCACGGAAAAGATGAAGTCGTTGTACTGCTCCGGCAGGTACAGGAACTTCTGCCGTCCCCGGCCCAGTCCCACGCCCAAAAGGCCGCCGGAGCCGATGGTGATCAGGCTCTGCGCCAGCTGGTAGCCGTCGCCGTAGTAGTCCTCCCACGGGTTGTGCCACATCTCGATACGCGCCGCGCCGTATCGGATGACGCCCGCCTCCGCCAGCTTCACGAACAGGAAGGCCAGTGCGCTGACGCCGCCGACGCCCACCGCCACCAGCCAGCCCTGTATGCCGCCCACGATCATCAGCACCGCGCCGGTGGCGAAGATCAGGACGGTGCCCGACAGGTGGGGCTCCAGCATCATCAGCACGCCGATGACCGCCAGCAGCGCCACATAGGGCAGGATGCCCTGCCGCCAGGTCAGCATCTTCTCCCGCTTTTTGGAGATGGTGTCAGAGAAGTAGACGATGACCGCTAACTTGGCGATCTCAGACGGCTGGAACTGGAACACGCCCTTGATGCCCAGCCACCGGGTGGCTCTGTTGGCGGTGATGGCCAGCGGGTTGTGGGGGATAATGACCAGTATCAGCAAGAACAGCGCCAGCCCCACCAGCAGCCGTCCCGCGCCGCGCCAGCGCTGATAGTTGATCTTGCTGACGATGAACATGGACACAAGACCCAGCGCCGCGAAGGCGGCCTGCCGCTTGAAGTAGTAGGTGCCGTCCCCGGTGTCGTAATAGGCCCGGGGAAAGCTGGCGGAAAACAGCATGATCAGGCCGATGACCGTCAGCAGCAGCGTCAGGATCAGGAAGGGGAGATCCATCTGCCCGCGGGCGGCTTCCTTATGCCGGCGCTCCACCTGCCGCATCCGTTCCTGCTGGGCCTTCCGGGCGCGCTGTTCCTCCCGTGTCATAGTCTCCCTCCTTCCCTGTGAAAATAGTGCGAAGCCTTAGAAGCTGAAGCGCTGGCACACGGCCAGATAGGCGATGACGCAGCCTATGACACTGACGGCGGTGAACACCGCCACCACCTTGGTCTCCTTCCAGCCGCACATCTCGAAGTGATGGTGCAGCGGCGCCATCTTGAAGATGCGCTTGCCGTGGGTCAGTTTGAAATAGCCCACCTGGATAATGTCGCTCAGTGTCTCGCAGATATACACGATGCCCGCCAGGATCAGCACCAGCGGCATATCATAGGCGAAGGCCAGCGCCGCCACGGCGCCGCCCAGAAACAGCGACCCCGTATCGCCCATGAACACCTTGGCCGGATAGTGGTTGTACAGCAGGAACCCCAGCAGACCGCCCACCAGTGCGCCGGAGAACAGCCCCAGCTGCTCGAAGCCGGGCCAGATCACCGCCATCACCAGGAAGAACAGACCCACCGGAACGGTCACACTGCTGCTCAGTCCATCCAGACCGTCCGTGATATTCACGGCGTTGACGGTGCCCACGATCACAAAGGCCGCGAACACCAGATACACGATCCACGGCAGCACGATGTGGGTGTTCCAGAAGGGAATATACAGGTTGGGGCTCAGCATTCCCTCGTACCGCATCAGGCACAGGAACGCCACCGCCGCCGCCAGCTGCAAAATAAACTTCTGCGGCGCGGTCAGGCCGGTGTTCTGGTGGTGCTTCACCTTCTGATAGTCGTCGATATATCCGATAACGCCGAATACCAGCGCGAACAGGTACACATACAGGTGTACGAAGCTGCCGGCCATCATCCGCTGCCAGCCCAACACGACGATGGTGAGGCCGATGCCGATGATGAACATCAGCCCGCCCATGGTGGGGGTGCCCTGCTTCGTCATGTGCCAGGAGGGCCCGATCTCCTTGATGGACTGTCCCGCCTTCAGCTTTACCAGCGCCGGTATCAGCAGCTTGCCTGCGATGGCGGTGACGATAAAGCATACCGCGACAGGCAGCACGATCTCCATAATTCCCATACTATCTTGCTCCTTCCCTCCGCGCCGCGCGGAGGTCTTTTCTTTATTTCTGCGTTTCCTTCAGGTGCTCGGCCACGATGACCCGTTCATCCATGGGATAGTGCTTGTGGTCGATCTCCTGGTAATCCTCGTGGCCCTTGCCGGCCAGTACGATCACGTCGCCCGGCTGGGCGTGGTCCATGGCGTAGTGAATGGCGGCCACCCGGTCGGGGATCACCGCATAGGGTGTGTCATAGCCCTTCAGTCCCACCAGAATGTCGTCGATAATGGCCTCCGGCTTCTCCGTCCGGGGGTTGTCGCTGGTGACGATGACAAAGTCTGCCAGCCTTGCGCCGATCTCACCCATCACGGGCCGCTTCGTTTTATCCCGGTCGCCGCCGCAGCCGAACAGCGCCACCACCCGCCCCTTGGCGAAGGCCTTGGCGGATTGCAGCACCTTTTCCAGCGCGTCCGGCTTGTGGGCATAGTCGTTCAGCACGGTGTAGTCCGTTCCCGGCGTAGGGATGATCTCCATCCGGCCCTTCACGCCGTGGTTCTGCGCCAGTGCGTCGGCACACTCCGCCAGCGGCACGCCCAGGTTCCAGCAGCAGGCCATGGCGTCCAGCGTGTTGTACACGGTGAACAGCGCCGGTATGCCCACGTGGACGTGGCACCATTCCGTGTCCGCCTCCGCGTCAAAATCCACACTGCCGGGCTCCAGCGCCACGTTCTTCGCCATCAGGTCCGCCTGACCGTTTACAGAGTAGGAAAAACGCCGTGGGCAGGTGGCATCGGCCATCAGCCGTTCCGCCCACGGGTCGTCGGCGTTGTAGATGCCCACGTCGCACTGCCGCATCAGCAGCGCCTTGGCGTCGCAATAGGCCTCCATGGTCTTGTGGAAGTCCAGATGGTCCCGGCTCAGGTTGGTGTAAATGCCCACCGCGAAGGGTATGCCGTACACCCGGTCCAGCATCAGTGCGTGGGAGGACACCTCCATCACCACATGGGTGCAGCCCGCGTCGGCCATCTCCCGCAGCAGCTTCTGCAGCTCGAAGGACTCCGGCGTGGTGCGCTCGGTGTGCAGCACCCGGTCGCCGATCATATTCTGTATCGTGCCGATCAGCCCCACCTTGGCCCCGGCCTTCTGTTCCAAAATGCTCTTGATGAGGTAGGTGCTGGTGGTCTTGCCGCTGGTACCGGTGATGCCGATCATGGTCATCTCCCGTGCGGGGTGATCAAAGCGATTGCCGCCCACCACCGCCAGCGCCCGGCGGCTGTCCGCCACCCGGACGAAGGGCGCGCCGTCCTCCGGCGCGCGCTCGCACAGCACGCAGGCGGCGCCCTTCTCCCGTGCCATGGGAATATATTTATGTCCGTCCGTCTCCGCGCCGGTGACGGCGATGAACAGATCGCCCGATTCCACCAGCCGCGAGTCGTACCGTACCTCCCGGATGTCGCTATCCAGCTCGGCATTTGTTTCCAGAATATCCAGCCCGTTCAACAGCTCACGCAGTTTCATCATCAACTCTCCTTTGCATCTGTGCATAATGGTATACACACTATTCTACCACATTCTGCCTGCGGACAAAAGGGAACCGTGTGCTCTGTTGGGCGCAAAACGTGTGGCGTCAGTCCGTCACGGACGTGTCGCCCAGCTGCACGGTGATGACCGTGCCGGCCTCCACCTCCGTACCCTCGTCGATGGACTGGCTCAGTACCCGGACGGAGCTGGACTCGCTGCCTGTGGTGCCGGAGAACCGTATCAGCAGCCCTGCCGCCGTGGCGGTGGTGTTGGCCTCTGAGGGCGTCTTGCCGATGAGATGCGGCACCACGCACTTGTCCGTGGACTTCTCCTCGCCGACGTACAGAATAACGCTGGACTTGCCGGGGATGATGGCGCCGCCGGCCGGCGTCTGGTCAGTGATGGTCTCGCCGTCGCCCACGATCTTATAGCTCAGCGCGCGGTCCTTCAGCTTCGCCTTGGCCTCCTCCACGCTCATGCCGATGACGTTGGGCACCGTGGTGTCCATGCCCAGCAGCTCCTCGGCGGAGTAGCTGGGCTCCACGCCCAGATAGGGCAGGATCTCCGCCATGACGGTGCTGGCGGTGGGTGCCACCATGTTGCCGCCGGAGACATAGGTCCCCGTGGCGCGGCTGGGGGTGTCCATGGTGATGAGCATAATGACCTGCGGGTCGTCCGCCGGCGCGAAGCACAGGAACGACACCACCACGTCGCCGGTCTGGCCCTTATCGGCCGTGCCGGTCTTGCCGCCGATGCGGTAGCCCGCCACCTGGCCGTTCTTGCCGGTGCCGCTGGCCACCACGTATTCCAGGCACTCCCGCACCGTGGCGGAGGTCTGCTCACTGATGACCTGCCGTACCGGCGTGTTGTCGTGGCGATAGGTCACGTTCCCGTCGCTATCGGTGATGCGCTCCACCAGATACGGCGTGTGCAGATACCCGCCGTTGACGCAGGCCGCCTGTGCCGCGATCAGCGCCAGGGGCGTCACGGTGAAGTTCTGGCCGAAGGCGTAGCAGGCCAGATCCAGCTGGGTGAAGCTGCTGTCCGCGGCGAACACGCCCACGGCCTCGCCGCCCAGGTCGATGCCCGTGGTGTTCATCAGGCCGAAGGAACGCATATATTCATAGAATTTCTCGTTGCCGATCCGCAGTCCGTAGTTGATGAACGCCGGGTTGCAGGAATTCCCCACCGACTGCACCAGTGTCTGCAGGCCGTGGCCGTTCTTGTTGGAGCAGTGGATGGTATAGCCGGAGATGTTGACGCTGCCGTTGCAGTTGACGGTGGTGGTCTTATCCACCACGCCCTCCTCCAGCGCCGCAGACAGGGTCAGGATCTTAAACGTGGAGCCCGGCTCGTAGGTGTCGTTCAGCGCCTTGTTGCGCCATTGCAGCAGCTGCATATCGGCCACGGTGCTCTCCTCGCGCTCGATACGCTCCTGCAGCGTCTGGTCGCTGACGGTCAGAAAGTCGTTCAGATCGTAGTTGGGATACGACGCCATGGCCAGTATGCCGCCGGTCTTGGCGTCCATCACGATGCCGCTGGCGCCGTTGGCGGCGGAGAACTTATCCACCATGCTCTCAATGCCCTTTTCCAGATAGTACTGGATGGTGGTGTCCAGCGTCAGCGTCAGGTCGCTGCCGTTCTTGGCGGCGAAATACTGCTCATAGGTATACAGCATATCGTTCTCCGCCTGATCCTTGGAGGAGATGACCAGTCCGCTCTGCCCCTCCAGCTCCTTCTCGTAATAGGCCTCCAGCCCATACAGCCCCGTGTTCTCGTCGCCCACGAAGCCGATGACCTGCGCCGCCAGCGAGCCGTAGGGATAGTACCGCTTCGTGTCCGCCACCAGGTGTACGCCCGCGATCTTGTTCTCGTCCACATACGAGCGCACCTTGGCCGCCGTGTCCTCGTCCGCCCGCAGCTGTATGACCTCATACTGGGACTTCACGTTGTCCATCCGTTTCCGGATGGCCGAGGCGTCCTTGCCCAGGATCTCCGCCAGCCCTGCCGCCAGCGACTCCTTCGTCCAGCTGACGGGATCTTCCGTGTCGTTCACCGCGTTGTCGATCTCCAGCGGGGAGAGAATGATGGTCTCCGCGCTGGAGGAGATCGCCAGAATGTTGCCGCCGGCGTCATAGATGGTGCCCCGGTTAGCCGTCACCACCGTCCGCCGGGTCTGCTGGTTCACAGCCTTGCCCTGCAATTCCTCATGCCGGGTGATCTGCAGATCGAACAGCCGGAAAAACAGCAGCACGAACATCACGACGCCCATCAGGATCATCAGTACAAAGGATCGGGTCTGAATGATCCGGTTGGCCCGCCGTACGTTCTCGTTTTTTCGGTTGGAATTTTGGTTTTCTGCCACGATAGTGCCTCCTGTTTTGCCGTCGGACCCTGCTCCGGCGCCGCCGCGCCCTGCTGTTATAGACCAAGCAAGGAGCAAGAAGTCACCTTCTTACTCCTCGCGCTTATACTATACTTTCCCTCAGCGGAAATATTCCAGTACATACGCCCACAGCGACTCTGCCTTTTCGGTAAAGCCGTTCAGCGCCGCCGCGCCGCCCGCGGCGTATACCTCCACGCTGTCCGCACCGGACAGGTCGATGTACTGTATCTGGCCGCTGCTGGGCTTGGACATACCCGCCGCCTCCGCCGCCGCCTTCACGGTGGCCAGATCGAAGGTGCGCTCATACGCCGTCAGCAGCGCCACGTGCTCCTCCTCCAGGGCGGAGATCTCCCGCTTGATGGAGGACACATTATCGGAAATGCCGGTCAGCTTCACATAGCACAGCATCAGCGCGATGACCATGCCCACCACCAGCACCGTTCCCAGCAGCAGAACAGGGGAGGGCCGCACCGCGGCCCGTGCCGCGCTCTGCCGCCGCTGTACCGGCTGTACCTCCGGCTGCGCCGGCCGTACCTTCTTCTGGGGGAGCTTTCCGGCCTCGTCCAGCTGCTTTTCCCGCGCCAGCGCGTCCAGATCATATGCCAGGCTGCCGTAGGTGGCGCCGTGACGATAGTTGGCCATGTAAAACTCCCTCCTTTCTCCGTCGGTTCTTTTCCGCCGATACTTTGTTGCAGTCGCTTGCCATACACAAAGTATGGCTGCACGTCTGCGCCGCGTCTCGACGAAAAATAACTCGCCGGATGTGGTTCTTTTCCGCCGATGCTTTGCTTTGCTGTTATACCTTCTCCGCCACCCGCAGCTTGGCGCTGCGTGCGCGGGGGTTGTGCGCCAGTTCCTCTTCGCCGGACACGATGGGCTTCCGGCTCACCAGCTTCAGCTTCGGCTTCCTGCCGCATACGCACACCGGGAACTCCGGCGGGCAGATGCAGCCGGTGGCCAGCTCCTGCAAGGTCTTCTTGATGATCCGGTCCTCCAGCGAGTGGAAGGAGATCACCGCCAGCCGCCCGCCTGTGTTCAGATGCGCCGCGGCCGCCTCCAGCATGGGCGGCAGGGCGTCCAGTTCGCCGTTGACGGCGATGCGTATGGCCTGAAAGCTCCGCTTGGCCGGGTGCTGCTTCTCCCGCAGCGCCTGTGGCGGCATAGCGGACTTGATGATGTCCACCAACTCCAGCGTCGTCTCGATAGGCTGCTGCTCCCGGTGCTGTACGATCCGCTTGGCGATGGCCGGCGCGTAGCGCTCCTCGCCGTACTCAAACAGGATGCGCCGCAGCTCCTCATAACTCCAGCTGTTCACCACCTCCCGGGCGGTGAGATACGCCGTCCGGTCCATCCGCATATCCAGCGGCGCGTCGTGCATATAGCTGAAGCCCCGTTCCGCGTCGTCCAGCTGCGGAGAGGAGACGCCCAGGTCGAACAGCATACCGTCCGCCCCGTCTATGTGCAAGTCGGCGAGGATGTCGCCGATGCGGTCAAAATTGCTGTGGACCAGCGTCACCCGGTCCCCGTAGTCCGCCAGACGCTCCTGCGCGGCGGCAATGGCCGTCTCATCCCGGTCGATGCCGATGAGCCGTCCGGTGGTCAGCCGTTTTACGATCTCCAGCGAGTGACCCGCCCGGCCCAGCGTGCCGTCCACATAGATGCCGTCGGGCTTGATGGCCAGCGCGTCCAGGCACTCGTGCAGCAGCACCGGCACATGGCCGTAGTCCTTCTCCTGCGTCACGGTGCTCACAGGCCCATCTCCGCCATGGCGCTCTCCAGCTCGCCGGAGGCAAAGGCGTCGTTCTCCACGGCGGCCCAGCGCTCAGCGTCCCAGATCTCCGCCCGGTCAAAGCTGCCGATGACCACGACCTCTCTGGTCAGTCCCGCATACTCCCGCAGCTTGGCGGGGATGAGGATGCGCCCCTGGCCGTCCGGCTCGCAGTCCGCCGCGTAGGCGAACAGCGCCCGCAGCTTTTTCACCTCGTTGTAGGACAGCGCCTTCAGCTTGTCCATAAACGCCGCCCAGCTCTCGTCGGAGTACACCGACAGGCAGCGGTCCTGTCCCACGGTGATGTGGAACGTCTGGCCCAACTCCTTCCGCAGCGCGGCAGGAATAAAGAGGCGCCCCTTGGCGTCGATCGTGTGTGCATACTGACCGGTCATGGGTCCGCCTCCTTCCGAAAAAAATAGTCCCCAGTGGAAAACCGTGGGAACATCCCCCACAAATATGGATATTGCCCCCACAATTCACCACTAACGAGGTCAGTATACATAATCCCTGGCAAAATTGCAAGGAAAAATTATGTCTACCGCCACGGCAAAAGCCAGATATTCCGCCGGTTTTCGGCCAAATTTTTCCACTTTTTGAAACGCTTGTTCGATGGACATAAACGGAAAACTCCGGCGGGCACAAGATTTTGTGCCCGCCGGAGCCTGTTAACACAAGATGAGGATTTCTTGTGGAAATCGCAGAAAAATTTACGTGGATTTTATAGATTTTCCACAAAGTCTATAACTGCCGCCGGATACCGCGGCGGCAGCGGCGTTTGCCGCCGGTCGGGATCGGCCTCGCTTTCCGTCCGAAAAGACGGACCGCCGCAGGCAGAGCCTGCGGCGGTCAACGTAAATACTGTGTGGGGGAGGGGAGCGCTCAGCGCTGGCCCTCGCTCTTTTCAGCGGCGGACTCGTTCAGCTGCTGGCGCTGGGCCTGCATCTGCTCCTTGCTGGCGGCCCGGAACCGCGCCCGGGACTCCTGCACCTCGGTCAGCGCGGCCTGGATGGCCTCCTCGGTGCGGCGCAGCGCGTCCTCGGTGTAGGTGTTGGCCACGTGATACAGCTCCTTGCTGCGGTCCTCGGCCCGGCGGATGATCTCGCTGCTCTTCTGGCGTGCCAGCTGCAGTGTCTCGCTCTCGGACACGATGGTGCGGGCGTCCAGCTCCGCCTGACGCAGTACCTCCTGCGCCTCCTTCTTGGCCCCGGCCACATATTCGCTGCGGGCGGCGATCAGCTCCTGGGCCTTTTTCAGCTCCAGGGGCAGCTTGGCCCGGATCTCATCCAGCAGATCCAGCGCCTCGTCCCGGACGATGATACATTTGTCAGAGCTGAAGGCCACGCTTTTTGCCTCGTCGATCATGCCGTAGAGCATATCCAACAGGCGCTGTACATCTTTCTCTTCCATAGTGCGGTCCGTTCCTTTCTTTTTGTCGGCGCCGGGAGGCTCAACCCCGCTGCCGCATCAATTCCTCGGCGACCGGCGCCGGTACATACTTTTCCAATGGCTGGTGGTAGCGGATCATCTCCCGCACCATGGTGGAGCTGAAGTGCTCATACGCCGCACTGGCGGGCAGCAGCACCGTCTCCAGCCCGGGACAGATACCGCCGTTGATGCGCGCCATCTGGGCCTCCAGCTCCCAGTCGGCGCAGTTCCGCACGCCCTTCACCAGAATGTGCGCGTCCTTGCTGCGGACGAAGTCCGCCAGCAGCCCGGACCAGTTCTCCACCTCCACGTTGGGGATGTCCGCCACGGACTGGCGGATCAGCTCCAGCCGGCGCTCCGGCGTGAACATAGGCTGCTGCTTCTGGCAGTTCACCATCACGCACACGCACACCTTGTCAAAGCACCGCGCCGCCCGGCGGATGATATCCAGGTGTCCCAGCGTGATGGGGTCAAAGCTGCCGGGGTAAATGGCGATATTCATTCCGTATCCTCATTTCCGCCGCGATGATACACCGTCAGCTTGATCTTGCCGTATTTGTACTCCCGATACAGGGCATAGGGCGCGGGCATCTCCGGCAGCACCGTGTCCACCGCGCTCTCTGCTATGATTATACCATGTGCACGGCAAATGTCAAACGCTGCGATATCCGTCAGCGCCTGCTGCAAAAGCCCGCTGGCGTAGGGCGGGTCGAGGAACACGATGTCGAACTTCTCCCCGCTGCGAAGATACGGCAGCGCGTCCCCCTGCCGCACCCTGGCCCTGTCCTCCAGGCGGCACAGCGCCAGATTTTCCTGTATCAGCTTCACCGCGTCCGCCCGCCGGTCGATAAACACGCACTCCGCCGCGCCCCGGCTCAGGGCCTCGATGCCCAGCTGTCCGGTGCCGGCGAACATGTCCAGCACCCGCCGTCCCTCGATGTCGAACTGTATGATGGAGAACAGGCTCTCCTTCACCTTGCCGGTGGTGGGCCGCGTCTCCAGCCCCTCCAGCTCCTTCAATACCCTGCCTCTGGCAGTTCCCGTGATCACGCGCATAGTCCGTTACCCCCTGGGGTCAAAATGTTCAAAGATGACCAGGTTCCCGGCCGCCTCGGCCTTTTCCATAGTCTCCCTGTCCCGCACGGTCCAGCTGGCCTCCTGCACCTTGTAGAAGCCCCGGCACAGCCGCAGGGACAGATTGCCCCGGTCCTCAAACCGATAGGCGATGAAGTCCGGCCGCGTCCGCACGTTCAGCAGCAGGTTCGCCAGGATCCACCGGATACCGCCGGGCAGATGCTGCGCGTCCCCGTGGGCGGTGAAGTTCTCGCTCAGCTGTCCCCGCAGGATATCCGGCTCGTTCTGCCACAGCCACATCAGGCACCGGGGGTCGAAGGACTCCACGCAGTACGCGCCCTTGTACTTCTTCAGCACCCTGCTGGCCGCCGCGGCCAGCGCCTCGGCGTTGCCGCGCTCTGCCTTCAGCTCCACGATCAGCGGCGCCCGGTCCGTGAACAGCGGCAGCACCTCCTCCAGCAGGGGGATCCTCTGCTCCGTTCCCTCCAGCGGGTACTGCTCCAGCTCCTCCGCCGTCAGATCCTCAATATAGACCTCCGCGCCCGCCGTACGCAGCAGGCTGGCGTCGTGGATCACGGCCAGCTTGCCGTCCTTCATCAGGTGCACGTCCAGCTCCGCGCCGAAGCCGTTGGCCGCCGCCCGCTTGAACGCCGCCATGGAGTTCTCCGGTATACCCTTCTCCCTGTCGTGCAGGCCCCGGTGGGCATACCGCCACTGCCGGAAATACGCCTGATCCATCTTGCCCCGCCGGCACCGCAGGCACAGCAGATACAGCCAGAACAGCACCAGCAGTACAATAATGATAATTATGATCGCTTTCATCAGTCGTTTGTCAGCTCCTCCACCGTATTGTCAATAGCCCCGGCGTCCTCTGTGCCCGCCGCGGCAGTCTGCTTCGGCACCTCCCTGCTGTCGCCGTGCTTCACGAACAGCATGGTCACAAAGGCCAGCGCCGTGAACACCGCCGCGTAGGGGAACAGCACGTGCATCCCAAATTTATCCATCAGCAGTCCCGACACCATGGGCGTAGCCACCTGCGCCGCCATGGACGCCGTGTAGTAAAAGCCTGTGTACTTGCCCACATCGCCGCCGGAGGCCAGCTCCACCACCATGGGGAAGGAGTTGACGTTGATGGTGGCCCAGGCGATGCCCGCCAGGGCGAACATGGCGTTCATCAGTGCCGCGGGACTGTCCGCTGTCAGGAACCCGGCCACGCCGAAGGCCACGGTCAGCATCACCACGCCGGCCAGTATGGTCTTCTTCCGCCCGATCTTCCCGGCGATGAAGCCAACCGGCAGATAGGCCGCGATGGCCGCCGCCTGGGCGATGATCAGCGTCAGGTTGTAGTCCTTGTGCAGGATGTTGCTGGCGTACACGGAGTACTTGCTGGTCACGGCGTTGTAGCCGAAGAACCACAGTACGATGCTCAGCAATATCAGCAGCAGGCTCTTCACCTCGTCAGCGGACAGCTTCCGCCCCTCGTTGGGGTGATCGGCCTCCTCCGCGTCCTCAATGCCCGCGGCCACGGACTGCGCCTGCATCTCCCTTGCCCACTCCGGCTCCCGCACCGTCAGCATGAACACCACCAGCGCCGCGAGCATCAGCGCCGCGATGACGCCGAAGTAGCCCGTGTAGCTCATCATGCTGTTGCTCACCGACGCCGTGGCGAACACCATACCCAGTGCCAGCACGATAATGCCGCCGGCGCTGCCCATCAGGTTGATGACGGCGTTGGCTTTGGACCGCAGGGGCTTGGGCGTCACGTCCGGCATCAGCGCCACCGCCGGCGACCGGAACGTGGCCATGCTCAGCAGAATGATGAGCAGCAGCGCCACGAACACCACCAGCGCGCCGGGATTGGCCGCCGCCGCGTCCCGGGCACAGGCCTGCCGCGCCGGCACCACGTAGTTGGTGTACGCCGGGTCGGTGATGGTCTTCCCCTCATCGTTGACGGTCTGGCTGCGGATGGCGGTGAACTCCGCCTCCGTGAATTTATGCCCCAGAATAAAGCTCTCGCCGCTGGGGGACAGCAGCGTGGCGTCCTTCTGCTCGTTATAGATGACCGTCAGCGCCGCCGGGTCGTCAATGGCGGACACCTTGTCCAGCCGCTTCAGCTGTGCGTTGTCCGCAAAGGACAGCGCGATCAGCGCCACCGCCGCGATCAGCGTGCCCACCACGATGAACGGCGTCCGCCGCCCTCTCGGGTGGGTGCACTTGTCAGAGATGTGCCCGAACAGCGGCAGCAGGAACAGCGCCAGCACGTTGTCCATCGCCATGATGACGCCGGACCAGGTCTGGCTCATGCCGAATTTGTTGGTCAGGATCAG
>ERZ1673702.828-NODE-828-length-38663-cov-6.055118_pt1 | contig 38663 bp, 52 predicted proteins | sample MGYA00580232_ERZ1673702 | MGnify/ENA primary metagenome ERZ1673702 (study PRJEB41218, sample SAMN15661792) | gut metagenome | host: Homo sapiens | place: Canada: London | collected 2015-08-20/2019-03-30 | study: EMG produced TPA metagenomics assembly of... | reverse complement strand
CCGAAAGAAATCTGGAACCGGGGAATGGGACTGCTGCAGAAGTACCAGCAGTTTGCACGGAACGAGGAAGCTGCACAAGTCTACATCGAGGAGGCGTGCAAGCGTGGATAAGAAGAAAATCATTGATTCCGTGCAGGAAATCACGCGTCTGGCGATGATTATCAACGAATCACAGGAAACCAAAATGCAGGTGTTTGTTAGCGTTTCGCCGCACGTTTCCGAAATTGAGTTGCAAATCTATCCGGATGGATGGGGATACGTCGGAGACAGAACAACGGAGCACGTCGTGTTCCGTGCATCTTACAAAAACTTCAGAGGAATATACTACAACAAAGAGATGATTCCAATCGAATTCGGAGGAGCCGAAACATTTGAGCATGTCTCCTGTGATATAAAAAGCCTCTTGCAAGAAATCCGTAATCTGGCAAAAAAAGAGGTGAAGAATTTTGGTTAAAACTGTGATCGAGCACGTCAACGACTGCGTGGGCTGCCCGCCGGAAACAGGCTGCATGGGGCAAGCGTGCCCGTATCACCCGCACGATGCCGAACGGGAAGTACTGGTGTGCGACGAATGCGAACAGGAAACAGAAGAACTCGTCTGCCTGCCGTGTTATGACAGCGACCTGTGGCTGTGCGAGGACTGCATGGACACACTGGTGGACGGGCTGCTGCTGCGGAAGAAAGGAGAGGCTCTGACATGACCAATCGGGAATATCACGCAGACCCCGCGATCTCCAAGTCTGATCTGGATCAGATACACCGTTCGCCGCTGCACTGGCAGTACCGCAAAGCCCACCCACCGGAGCAGACACCGGCACTGCTGGTCGGCTCGGCTGTCCACAAGATGATACTGGAGCCGTCCGGATTTGCAGACGAATTCGTCGTCGCACCGGAAACCGACCGCCGCACCAGAGCCGGCAGGGAAGCGTATCAGGCGTTTCAGGAATCCGCCGCCGGAAAGACGGTCATCACGCCGGAACTCTACCAGCTCTGCACCGACATGGCGGAGGCGTTGCACCACTGCCAGACTGCAAGACAGCTGCTCACCGGCGGCAGGGCGGAACAGTCCTTTTTCTGGGACGATGCCCGCACCGGAATCCGCTGCAAATGCCGTCCCGACTATCTGCGTGACGGGTTCTGCGTGGACTACAAGACCACACAAGATGCCTCTCCGGAGGCGTTTCAGAAGGCGGCGTACCGGTACCGCTATCCTGTGCAGGCGTACTGGTATCTGCACGGACTGGGGAAAAACGGTCTGTCCGGACTGGACTTCGTGTTTATCGCACAGGAGAAAGAACCGCCGTATGCAGCAGCCGTGTACTATGCGGACGAGTTGTTCCTGCAACTGGGACAGCAGGAGGCAGCTGCGGACTTGGAAACACTGGCGAAGTGCAGAAGCACCGGCATCTACAGCGGCTATCCGGAGGAGATTTTGCCGCTGACACCGCCGAAATTCGCCCTAAGAGATCTGATGTAAAGGAGTATCACACATGGAAAATCATGCATTGGCAAGCAACCCGTTTGCCGCACCGAAAAAGCACGACCACACCAATCAGGGCACCGTGGAGATCGAATCCAGCAAGGCGGTGGCAGAGGCACAGGGCAAGCTGGTGATTGCAAAGCGGTTCCCGCGGGACGAGATCACCGCCTATGAAAAGCTGATGACCGCTTGTTCCCGCCGGAACTTTGCGGAAAAGGCGACCTACAGCTATCCCCGCAGCGGCAGCACCATCAGCGGTCCGTCCATTCGTCTGGCGGAGGAAGCGGCACGGTGCTGGGGAAACGTGGACTTCGGCATCAAGGAACTGTCCCAGAAAGACGGGGAATCGGAGATGCTGGCGTACTGCTGGGACATGGAAACCAACGTCATGTCCAGCCAGCAGTTTGTGGTGCATCACACCCGCGACACCAAGAACGGCATCCAGAAACTGACGGCACAGCGGGACATTTACGAGAACAACGCCAACATGGCAGGGCGGCGGCTGCGTGCACGGATTCTGGCAATTCTGCCGCCGGACATCATCGAAGCCGCTGTGGAGCAGTGCCGCAAGACGCTTGCCGGAAACGCAGACGTGCCGCTGGAAGACCGGATCCAGAACATGGTGGCGGCATTCAAAAAGCTGAGTGTCCGTCGGGAGATGCTGGAAAAGCGTATGGGGCATGACGTGTCCCGCATGACCATGGAAGAACTGGTGGAGTGCATCGGCATCTACAATTCTATCAAGGACGGCAGCACCCGACCGGCAGACTGGTTTGATGCTGTCGCCGACACCGGCAAGACCGATGCCGTCAACGAGAAACTGAAAGGGGAACAGATTCATGCAGACAGCGTTTAAGGACGGCAGCGTTATGGTATGCGGCACACTGCCGAAAGATGCCGTGTACAAGACCGTGGGGCAGAACAGCAGCAGTCTGACCACGTTCGGGGTAAAGGTGGGCGAAAAGCCGTCGCCGGACGTGAACCGGAAAGCCGATGCCGTGTGGTGTAACTGTGAGTGCTGGCACAGTGTTGCCAGAGCCGCACAGCATCTCCGGAAAGGGGACACCGTGCTATGCGTGGGAAAGATCAAGGTGGAGCAGTGGAACGGCAAAGACCTGAAAAAGCTGGTGTGTGAGTTCGTGATGCCCATGCCCCAGAATCCGCCCCAGCCGGCAGGCTCTCCGCCGCCGCAGGCAGCCGTGGGAAACCTCTCGGACTATGAGGAACTTCTCTCCGACGGTAACCCGTTCTGACCGGAAATGTAAACTTATACCGTATATCCTGTAAATTCGAGTTCATAGTTGCACGTCGGCGTGCAACTTTCCCCCTCTGAGAGCCTATTTATGGAGGGACATTGCAGCCGCCCTTGAAAAGGTGCCTGAAAAAGCCGCCCCTTTAGGGGAGGCTGTAATACAAAGAACACCCGAAAAAAATCGGCGGCATTCGTCCCTATCCTCACCAAGAAAGGGCGATACAGGATTGTACAAAATCAAAGGAAGTGATGCCATGGACAGCGAGATGCTGACCTACATTCAAAAGCAGAAGGAGAAGTACCAGAACTTTTCCTGCGGCACTGCCGAAGCGGTGACAGAGGTGCTGTCGGACATCGTGCTGTTGAACGGGGATGATTCCCAGAAGATCAACGGGGCGATTGCTGCACTGCGGCAGTCCGCCATTGACAAGGGGAAAAAGGACATCTTCGACCGCTGCTATCGGCTGACCGTGCAGGGGCTTGCGGCATACATCGCCGAGCACCGCCTGACGCTGCGGCTGTGGTACACGCGGGAGGACTTCCTCAACACGGAAGAGCCATATCGGGAAGCGTTCCAGACAAAGGGGGCATTCCAGAAAGCCCAGCGGCTGGAACAGCTGGCGTACAATGCCAACGCCGTGGGCTTCACCAAGTTCCAGAGCGTGTACAAGAACTACGCCAAGGCACAGCGGTATATGAACGTGGGCGGCGATCCCAATATGCAGAACCCCACGGCGTTCCCGAACCAGCCGCTGGAACTGGACGGCGGCGAGTGGACGTGCGGCGAGGACGGGGTGCAGCAGAACATGGAGGGCATGCCCGTCATCGCCTGCCCGCACCCGATCATGCCGGTGGAACGGCTCATCAACATCGACACCGGCGAGGAAAAGCTAAAGATTGCTTTCTGCAAGGGCAGACGGTGGCGGTATGCGGTCTACGGCAAGGACGTGCTGTTTGTGGCGAACAAGGTGACGCAGCTGTCCTCTATCGGCGTGGCAGTGACCTCGGAAAACGCCAAGGCACTGGTGAAATACCTGTGCTACATCGAAAACCGGAACTATGACATTTTGCCGGAGCGAAACAGTGTGGGACGGCTGGGGTATGTGGGGGACGACAACGTATTTTCCCCGTACCAGCCCGACCTGACCTTTGACGGCGAGAGCAACTACAGCGAGATGTATCGGGCGATCCGTCCCCAGGGCAGCTATGACGTGTGGCGGGGAACCGCTGTCCGCTGCCGGCAGGAGAGCCGCACGGCACAGATTTTGCTGGCGGCTTCCTTTGCCAGTGTGCTGCTGGGGCATATCGGGGCACTGCCGTTTTTCGTGCACCTCTGGGGCGTGGAATCCGGCACGGGCAAGACCGTGGGGCTGATGCTTGCGGCGAGTGTCTGGGGAGATCCCATGCTGGGACGGTATGTGCAGACGTTCAACGCCACCCAGGTGAGCCACGAACGCACTGCCGGCTTTCTCCACAACATTCCCCTGTGCATTGATGAGCTGCAGCTTTCCAAGGACAGCCACGGCAAGAGCCGGTTCGACGTGTACCAGCTGGCACAGGGCGTGGGCAGAGGACGGGGCAACAAGGCAGGCGGCATTGACCGCACCCCCACATGGTCGCTGTGCATTCTGACCACGGGGGAATCTCCCATTGTCCAGAGCGGAGCCGGTGCCGGTGCGGTGAACCGTGTCATTGACATTGAGTGCCGTGCCGCAGAATCGGTGGTGCAGGACGGCGTTTCCGTTTCGGCGGCGGTGAAGCAGCACTTCGGACACGCCGGAAAGGCATTTGTCGAGGGACTGACACCGGAGCGTATCGAGGCGGCAAAGGCGTACTACACCCAGCAGTTTCGGGCACTGTCCACACGGGACACCACGGAGAAACAGGCAATGGCAGCGGCGGCGATTCTGGCGGCGGACAAGCTGGCGGACGAGATCGTGTTTCATACGGGGAAGTGCCTGACGGCGGACGAGATCGCAGCGTTTTTGCAGACCAAAGCCAGCGTTTCCGCCGGTGAGCGTGGCTATCAGTATATGTGCGACTGGGTGGCGGTGAACGCCAACAAGTTCGAGGTGGAACGCCGCATGATGCAGGACAGCACACCGCTGCCCACCCTCAGCGGCGAAGTGTTCGGCAGGATCGAATCCGGCTGGGCGTACATCAACAGCAGCGTGTTCCGCAGGGCAGCACAGGAAGCCGGCTATGACAGCCGTGCACTGCTGAGCTGGCTCAAGGCGAAAGGGTTGATTTTGACGAGGGGACGGCGAACCACACGGGGAAAGCGAATCCATGGCATCAATACCGAGTGCGTTGTGATGCGGCTGCACAGTGAAAATGCAGAGGATTCCGGCAGCCAGACAGATAGTTCAGAAGAAGAATTGCTGTGATCGTGGCACAAAATACGGACTGTGTGGCACAGTTTGTGGCAGCAGAAACATGGGGAAAATCACGCGATTTCGGGCGTGTGGCACTGTGGCACATTTTCCCCGTATATATACATGATTTTATTTTCAAAAACTCTGAACGGGAAAATATTTTTTTCTATAGAAGAATGTGCGATTTTGTGCCACAGTGCCACAAAACGAAAATATCACCGAAACTGCGTGGTTTATTTGTTGGCAATCCTGTGCCACAAGGTGTCTACAGTGCCACAAGAATATGGGCAGACGTTGCAATTAACCACGTAGGGGCGATGCCCACATCGCCCCGACCGTTTTCCAAAAGGGAAAGGTATCGCAGCGGACAGATGTGGGCATCTGTCCCTACAATAGAAATAGTGAACCTCAAAAAAATCCAACCAGAAAGGAAAATGCTTATGCAGTTAAGACCTTATCAACAGGAATGTATCGACATTTTGGAACGCAAGCCGGACGGGCGGTATCTGGTGCAGATGGCGACCGGTCTGGGCAAGACGGCGACCTTTACCCACCTGCCGCGGCACGGGGACGTGCTGCTGCTGTCCCATCGGGAAGAACTGGTGCGTCAGCCCCTGCGGTACTACACCGGCTGCCGCACCGGCGTGGAAATGGCTGGGGAATCCTCTAGGCCCTCGGACGAGGTGGTTTCTGCCAGCGTGCAGAGCCTTGTCCACCGGCTGGAACGGTTCGAGCCGGAACGCTTTCACACCATTATTGTGGACGAGGCACACCACGCCGCAGCATCTACCTACCGGAAAGTGCTGGACTACTTCACGCCCCACAAGGTCATCGGGTTCACGGCGACACCGAACCGTTCTGACAAGGCACGGCTCAGCGACGTGTTTGACGAGATCGTGTTCCGGCGGGATCTGCGGTGGGGCATTTCGCAGGGCTATCTCTGTGACATCTTCTGCCGCCGCATCGACATCGGCTATGACCTGCGGCAGGTGCACACCCGCAACGGGGACTATGCACCGGGGGAACTGGACGAGGCAATGGCAGGTACGGAAGATGCGGTGGCAGAGGCGTACCGGAAATACGCCAAGGGTGCAACGCTGATCTTCGCCGCCAGCGTCCGCCATGCGGAACAGATCGCCATGCGGATCGACGGGGCAGTGGCCGTCACAGGAAAAACGCCCAACCGGAGCGAGATCATCCGGCGGTTTACGGCACGGGAAATTCCCTGTCTGGTGAACTGCATGGTGTTCACCGAGGGAACGGATATGCCGCTGGTGGAAACGGTCATCATCGCCAGACCGACCCAGTCCGACAGCCTGTATGCCCAGATGGTGGGGCGGGGGCTGCGGCTGCACCCCGACAAGGACAAGCTGACGCTCATGGACTGCGTGGGCGTGACAGGCAAGGCACATCTCTGCACCGCACCCACGCTGCTGGGCGTAGACCTGTCCCAGATTCCCCAGAGCCGGCAGCAGGCAGTGGAGGGCTTGCTGTTCGAACTGCCGGAAAAGGCGGAACTGGCTTCGGACTGCCCACAGAGCTGGATCCGGAACACGCAGATCGTGGAACTCTGGGCAAAACAGCAGCAGTACGACACCAGAGGGATACACTTTTTCCGCATGCCGGACGGCAGGCTGGTGTGCAGTCTGAAAGACCGGAAAAAGCTGGTGATCCCCTGTCAGGACGAACTGGGGAACACGGTGTACGGCGGCAGGGCAATGCCCATGCAGGAGGCGATCGACAAGGTGTATCAGGAATTGCTGACGGATTATCCCGACCAGCGGTATCTCTGGGACTTGTCCCGTGCCAAGCGGTGGGGAACGGCTCCGGCAAGCGAAAAGCAGGTGGAGCTGATCCGGAAGAAGTGCAGGAAGTATCCGGTGGACTGCGGCGGGCTGACGAAATTGCAGGCATCGCAGATCTTAAACCGGCTGATGATGAGGTGAGAAAATGGCAAATATGACAGAAGACCAGATCCAGCAGGCGGTGATCCGCTGGTCCCGGCAGGCGAACGTCCGGAAGATGTTTCCCCAGCTGGCACTGCTGTACCACATTCCCAACGAGCGAAAGTGTACGCCCCAGCAGGGTGCAAGGCTGAAACGCATGGGGGTGAAATCCGGTGTGCCGGACTTGCATCTGCCTGTGGCGAGGGGCGTGTATCACGGGCTGTATCTGGAGATGAAAACGGAAAAGGGCAGGGTGTCCGCCAATCAGATGTGGTGGCTGGAACGGCTGCGGGAGAACGGCTGCTGCTGTGTGGTCTGCCGCAGCTGGGAAGATGCCGCACACACGCTGGTGACCTATCTGACAGAGGGCAGAGCCGATGACTGAGAAAGAAATTGAAGTCCTTGCGGCAAAGAACGCCCCTCTGCCGGACGGGCTGGACGTGCCGGAACGGTATCTGTTCCTCTGCCTGCGGTCGCTGTACGCCCAGTTTCGGGCAGGGACGGTGAGCCGGCAGCAGGCGAAACGGGAAAAGACGGAGATCGTCAGCGGATACGAAGCGTTCCGGCTGCGGTGGAAGATCACACAACAGGATATGCAGATTCTGCGGGAGGTGCAGCTGACCGGCGACTATTACCGGAAAGACGGCTGCCCGAAGTGTCGGGAGCTGTATGACCGGTTGTGTGGAGTTGGAAAGGAGTAGACAATGATCGACGAAGAAACAAGACGGCAGTTTGAGGACGAGGTGTATCTCATCTGCGGCGAGGACAAGAAAACGGCATCACGGATCATGACGGCGTTTGACACGCTGCGTGGCAAGCCCGGCGTGCTGGTCACCGGGGAACAGCTGAAACAGATCAGGAAGAAATTTTGGAGTTCCAGCGATGATGTTCTCGGCAATGACATGATCGAAATCGACGAAGCGTATGGCATTGTGCGTGAGTGCATCGGGTGTGAGGAGGAGTAAGTGCAAGAAACGCTAACGCACGCCGAGTGTAAGACTAACACTCGCCAAGCGTTAACCGAGCGTAAACCGAGTATGAAACCCAAAAGGAGTGGATCTACATGGAAAACAAGCAAATCAAGAAAGCCACGCTCTGCTGGCGGTGCAGGCACGCCGTGCCCAGTGCGTCAACCGGATGCAGCTGGTCACGCCGCTTTGTGCCAGTCGAGGGCTGGACTGCGGAAAAGCACCAGCAGAAACAGAGCGGCAGCGTTTACGAAACCTACTGTGTGATCAGCTGCCCGCTGTTCCAGAAGGACGGCGGGAACAGTGCTGACAGCTGCAAGGACGACACCGGCTGCGTCCGCATCGCAGAGCATATCCTGCGAGGGCAGATGAACCGGTACCGCACTGCACTGGAACGCTATGCCAGAACCCGGAGCGACAACGATCTGGCACAGCTGAAGGCGGTGGAACGGGAACTGTTTACGCCGTACTATGCGGCACTGACGCTGCACAGCATTGACCTGCGGCAGGTGTGCAATGAACTGCGGCAGAAGGCAGGGCTGCCGGAACTGGAGGAGATGCAATGACCAAAGACGATCTACGCCGATACGGCAGCATCCGGCGGGAGCTCGCCGACATCACAAGGCGGCTGCACGAACTGGAAGAAAGCAAGGGCTGTCACGGCGTGACATACGGCGACAGTCCGCACCAGCGGGGAGAACCGCTGTCAGAGGCACAGCGGTATGTGGAGAAGAAGGAAACACTGGAACGGCTCTACCGGAGAAAGCAGTGCATCCTGCTGGAGGAACAGGCAGCCGTGGAGAATGCCATCGACACCCTGCCGCCGGAACTGCGTCGGCTGATGCGGCTGCGGTATCTGGACGGCATGACCTGCGAACAAGTGTGCGTGGAAATGCCGTGCTCGTGGATGACATTTCACAGGTGGCATGGTACAGCGTTGGAAATGCTGAAAAATGATATAGAATGATACATACCACCTGTGGTATAATAATAGCATCAAGGAATATACAGAGGACGCCGCCCGGCGAGAGTTGGGGCGGCGTTTTTTATGCACAAATGGAGGTGAGGACGGTGAAACAGCATGCTGACAGAACAGCGTAAGCAATTCGTGGATGAATACATCAAGCTAAAATGCAAGAATCAGCAGCAGGCGGCAATCAATGCCGGATACAGCCCGAAATCGGCAGCACAGCAAGCGTGTGACCTTCTGAAAAATCCCGAAGTTCAGGAATATTTGCAAAAGCAAAAAGCTGCGTTGATTCGGCGGATTCAGGAGGAGCTTGCCATTTCGGCTTCGGACGCAGTCGCCACCGTCTATGCCATCATGATGGACAACGACGCAAAGGACGCGGACAGGCTGAAAGCTGCATTTGACATTCTCGACCGTGCCGGATTCCGTCCGGATGATCGGGACGTAGCAGGCGATACAGAAGCCGAACTGCCGAAGCTGCTGGAAGCATTGCAGGAACAGGAGGAAACAAGCAAATGATTGATGAGAAATTTCTGGAAGGCATCGGTATCACCGACAAGGACACCGTGCAGAAGATCACGGAAGCCTATGCCGCGGACATCAAGGCGGAACAGGATGCCGCTGCCGCCGTGCAGACGCAGCTGGACGAAGCCAACAAGACCATTCAGTCCTACAAGGACATGGACATTGACGGCATCAAGGCAAGCGTGGAGGACTACAAGCAGAAGCTGGAGCAGTCCGAGGCAGACCGTGCCGCATTCGAGTACAGTACCAAACTGTCCCAGTATGTCAAGGGATTGCAGCTGAAAAATGACGTGTACGAGAAGTATGTCACCGACCTGCTGACGGAAAAAGATTTGAAGTTTGACGGCGGCGAACTGGTCGGTGCGGAAAAGTATGTGAATGAATTTCGTGAAGCTCATGCAGACGCTTTTGCACCGAATCCGAGCGAGCGTGCGGCTGCACCCACGTCAAACCACCCACCGGAAGCAATGTCCGGTGTGGAATCCGCATTTTATGAAATGAATCCAAACTTGAAGAAATAACTTAACGGAGGTATCAGATTATGGCACACATTTTGCAGGAACGCTACGCATCCATGGTAGACGAGAAACTCAGAGCGACACTGGTCACAAAGGACAACCTTATTTTCAATTCCAGATTCGAGGGCAACCCGAAGGCAGGCAAGGTAAAAGTCCCGGTGCGTGATACAGAGGTCGAGGTAAAGAAGTATGACAAGCAGAACGGTGCAAGCCTTTCCAACAGCTCTACGTCTTACTTCGATCTGAACATTGACATTGACGAGGCGGTGAACGAACTGATTGACGGTTATGATGCCGAGGCGGTACCGGACGGCATCACCGCAGAGCGTCTGGACAGTGCAGGCTATTCTCTTGGTCTGTCTATGGATACCAAGTCCATTCGTGCATTGGAGGAAACCGCAGGCATCACTGTATCGGCAACCAAGACCGCCGTCACTGAAACGACGGCATACAAGGCGGTATTGGCGGCGAAGCGTACCCAGTCCCGTATGGGCGTGCCCAATGACGGCAAGCGTTGGCTGATTGCATCGCCGGAGTTCATGGAAGTGTTGATGACAGACGACCGATTCATCAAGCAGGGCGATTTGTCGCAGGAACTGGTACAGAATGGGGTTGTTGGCAGAATTGCCGGCTACAACGTCTTTGAATCCAACAACACCATGTTTGAGGATACAAAGCTTGTGGTGGGAAAGAAGACAACCACCGAGTTTATCTGCGGTCACCCGAACTGGTGTCACCGTGTCCAGGAGTGGTCTGTGCCGGTGGAAATCAAGAATCTGACCAACAACTACATCGGATCTTCTGCGGTACAGGGCAGAAAGGTCTACGGCATCGGGATTTCCAAGCCGCAGACGGTCTACGTCAAGAGAGTGGAGGCGTAAGGCATGGCATACGCCGATTTTCCATACTACCAGGATTTTTACCTGGGCGTTATGATACGGGACCCGACCGCATTCGGTCGGGCGGCAGAACGGGCAAGCGAGTATCTGGACATGGTGACATTCGGGCGGCTGCTGGACGGTGTTCCAGAGGATTTGACCGACCGTGTGAAGAAATGCTGCTGTGCACTTGCCGAAGCGGTGTATACCTATCAGGCATACGGTGCAGGAGATGCAGCATCTGGAAGCGGCATGAAGACATCCGAAAGCATCGGTGCATACAGCGTCAGCTTTGCAAGTCCCACGGAAAGCATCTCCGTGCTGCTGGACGGCAGCACGTCCGGCTTGCAGGATTATCTGAAATCCATCTGCATTCGCTATCTGGGTGCGACTGGGCTGTTGTACAGGGGGTGCGATTGATGTATACCAACAAAATCGGCTGTACCGTCTACGAGCGAACGGTGGGGAAAGACCGTATGGAGGCGTATGTGCGGCACTTCTTCCCTACGATCTACTGGGAGGATGTAAGAGGTCAGACGCAGTCTGGCACGTCCATGAAGCAGCAGGACAGCGTGCTGTGCATCATTCCGGCATCTTCTCTTTCCGGCTATCTGCCGAAACGGAGCGACCGGATCTTCTGCGGCAGATGCAGCGATGCAGAACCGCCGGAGGAATGCCGGACGGTCATGGAAGTGAAAGATTTTCGCTATGGCTCTGCCGGTGTGCAGCACATCGAGGTGACAGCGGTATGATTATCAAAGTAAAGATCAATTTCAATACCAAGCAGCTACACGCAAAATCGGCGGCACTGAAGCAGCAGGCACAGGAATTTGTGGGCAATGAACTGCTGCGGAAATGCGATCCCTATGTGCCGTTTGACACCGGTATGCTCCGAGATTCCGGCATATCCCACAGCAAGCCGGCGGACGGCTATCTCATGTGGAAAACACCTTATGCAGCCGTGCAGTGGTATGCCGGTGCTTCCCGTGGGTTGCGTGGAAAAAAGTGGGCGTTGCGGGCATGGGCAGACCATGGCAAGCTTATTCTGAAAAACGCCCGTATCCTTGCAAAGGGGTGATAGAATGGCGATCATTTCGGCGATACGGGAGTACATTGCCGGCTGTCCGCTGCTCCATGACGGAGCGATCTTAGGCGTAGACCAGCTGGAAGCGGACACCATTGGCTATACTGTGGACACGACACCATGTGAACCAGTGGTGCAGAAGTACACGGACGGCAGCGACAGGCGGCAGTTCCTGTTTGTATTCGCCAGCCGGGAAAAATATGGCACAAAGGTGCTGGAGAATCTTGCAAACTCCGGTTTCTACGAGGACTTTGCGGACTGGATCGAGCGGAACAACTGGCAGGGTATCTTTCCGGAACTGGGCGATTATCGGACACCATACCGCATGGACATTGTTTCCAGCGGCTATGCCTATGACACCGGCGATGATACGGCTCGCTATCAGATACAATTACGACTGATGTATTATCAGGACAGGAGGTATTTTACACATGGGTAAAAATTTGAAAAACGCAGACCTTGTGCTGCGTACCGGCAAGGTGGCATTTTATCTGGTGCCGGGAAACTCGGCATACACAAGAATGGAGGGCTTTACAAGTCTTTCCACATCGAAGAATCCGACGGAATATGAGCGGCAGTATGTGGACGAGGATTTCAAGCGGACGGACATTACCGGGTACAATGTTGCCACTGCATATGCGCTAGACAGATACAAGAAGCATCCGGTGACCGATGACATCATTAATATCCATGAAAATGAGCTGCTGGGACAGGACGCAGTGCGTTCGATTATCAGCGTGGATATGACCACGGCACAGCTGGACGGCAGCGGCATCTGGTCGGCAGAGGCAAAGATGCGTGACTATGCCGTCATTCCGGACGCTGACGGCGACACCACAGACTGCATGACCTATTCCGGCAACTTCAAGACACGGGGTGAGATGGAAGATGTCACGGTGCACAGCACCGATGACTTTCAGACCATTGCGATTCCTTCCAACACCAATCCAGTACTGAAAACGCTGTCTGTTTCTTATGGCAACGAGAATCTGCTGAAATCGACCTTCAAGCCGTCTGTTACAAAGTATTCGGTCAATAAGATTGGTTCTCTGGTTGTGTACGCAACAGCGGAGAGCAACACGTTTAGCATTACAGCTTCCTGCAACGGAAATTCTTTGCCCATTATCAATTCTAGTGTGGCATTTACCGTAAAGGACGGCGACTATATTTATGTTACTGTTACAAACGGTGCACTGGGTTCTAATACCTATGCGATCAGGTGCTTTGCTTCGTGAGGAGGAATGAATGATGAAAGATGATCTGACAATCTGGCATATCCACGGGCTGGAACTGCATCTGGATATTGAAGATGCGGATACCGTGGAAAAGTATGAGGCTGCTCTGGCACAGCTGGAGCAGAATATGCCGGCGGACAAGTCCGGCGGTACTGCGGCATATATCCGTGCGTACTGCAAGGCGTTTCGCACGCTGTATGACACCTTGTTCGGCGGTGGTACGGCGGAGCAGATCTTTGCTGGGATTTCGGACAATGCACGGCAGTATACCGCAGTGTATGGCGAATTTCTGACCTTTGTGGCAAAACAGGCAGCACAGGCACAGGAAGCACAAAGACAGTTGCAAAAGAAGTACCTGCCCAAAGGCGGCAAGCGTTGAATCTGCTGTACGATACCCTGCCGGATACTGTGACGGTGGGCGGCAGGGAGTACCGGATCTATACCGACTATCGGGACTGGCTGCGGTTCTATGATATGCAGGAAGACGATAGCATTTCCAGACGGGACAAGCTGCTGCTGATGCTGGAATGGTACATGGACAAGCCGCCGGCTTCCTGTCTGGAGGAGGCTTTGGAGGCCCTCATCGGGTTTGCGACACGCTCCGAGGAGCAGCCGCAGCAGCGGCAGAGCGATTCCGGACGCAAAACCACAGACCGGGTGCTGTCATGGCAGTATGATGCAGCCTATGTGTATGCGGCGTTCCTGTCGGTCTATCACATGGACTTGCAGCAGGTGGAGCAGATGCACTGGCATCTGTTTCTGGGGCTGTTTGATGCCCTTCCGGACGAAACACCCATTAAGCAGCGTATGGGATACCGCAGTGTGAATCTGGCATCGGTGAAAGACAAAAATGAGCGGCTGCGAATCCGGAAGATTCAGGAGCGGATACGTATTCCACAGCCGGAGCTGGACGGCTATCAATGCGGTGCGTTTTTTGGATAAAAAATCTGGAAACGGGTGCATTTTTTATGCTCAGACGGAGGTGACACATGACATTTTCCAAGCTGTCAGCCAAACAAAAGCAGGTGTTTCGGTGGTGCTATCAACCGGACAGCTATGCACTGATCTGTGACGGTTCTGTCCGCTCCGGAAAAACCGCTTCTATGGCGTGCAGCTTCATTTTGTGGGCAATGTCACGCTTCAAAAACGCAAGATTTGCCGTCTGTGGCAATACGGTACAATCCGCAGAGCGCAACATCATCATGGAACTGGAGCAAATGGTGGATATCACCCACTATTTCAAACTCCGCTATCTGGGGAGCAAGCACATTCTCACCATTACAGGGAACGGCACAGAAAACCGGTTTCATGTGTTCGGCGGCAAGGATGAAGCGTCCTACAAATTGGTACAAGGATTGACGTTGTCCGGTGTGTTGTTCGATGAAGTGGCACTGATGCCGGAATCTTTTGTGAATCAAACCATTGCAAGAACGCTTTCCGTAGAAGATGCAAAGCTATGGTTTAACTGCAATCCCGATTCGCCGGAGCACTGGTTCCACAAACAGTGGGTAGAGAAGTGCGACCGCGGCGAACGCAGCGACACCAGACACATCCACTTTCTTATGCAGGACAACCCGATTATGACGCCGGAGAAGATCCGCAAAGCAGAATCTATGTTTTCTGGTGTGTTCCACCGGCGGTATGTACTCGGCGAGTGGTGCGTGGCAGAGGGGCTTGTCTATCCCATGTTTGACAAGGAAAGGCATGTGGTACAGCAAATGCCGGACTTGCAAAAATGCGATTGCTTCATCTCCTGCGATTACGGCACAGTGAATCCCACCAGCATGGGACTATGGGCAGTAAACCGATACACCGGGAGAGCCGTGCGTATTCGGGAGTATTACTGGAACAGCCGACAGACTGGGCAGCGCCGCACAGACGAGGAGCATTACAAAGAGTTGGTACAGCTTGCTGGAGATCTGGTGCAGCAGATACAGTATGTAGTGGTGGATCCGTCTGCCGCTTCGTTCATCGAGTGCATTCGGCGGCATCATCTATTCCGGGTAAGGCAGGCAGACAACAGCGTGTTGGACGGTATTCGGGATACTTCCACTTTGTTACAACTTGGATATTTGCAGTTTCACGAGAACTGTGCAGACTGCATTCGGGAGTTTGGTCTTTATTGTTGGGATGAGAAAACCGAAGCGGACACCGTCATCAAGGAAAACGATCACGCTATGGACGATATACGCTATTTTGTTCGGACGGTTATGGTTCGTACATTGCGGGAAATCAGACAGGAGGGAGGAATGCAGCATGATTGACGCCAATACCATTGCAGCAACGATGCAGGTGCCGTGTATGGTCAGCAGCGATATGCAGCAGCAAATGGAACTGTGGGAAAATCTGTATCAGAATAAGACGGGATGGCAGAAAAAGCGAGTGAAACCTATGCGGCTGCCTGCGGCAATTGTACGGGAGCTGAAACGTCTGACGATGACGGAGTTTTCCGCTTCTGTGCAGGATACGGAACTGGATGGGATATTGCAAAAGACAATACCGGTGCTCCGGCGAAGCTTGGATTTTGGGCTTGCCATGGGCGGTATGCTGCTGAAACCGTATTTTTCCGGCGGTGTGCTGGTGGACATGGTACCGCAAAACGCCTATTTGCCGGTGAATTATACAGACGCCGCCTGCGATGCGGTAATCTGTCCGGAAGAACTGGCAGTGGGGAAAACGTACTATACCCGATTGGAATACCACGTCTATGACCGGGCAAAGCAAACTCACACCATTTCGCAGCGATGCTTTCGGTCTGGAATGCCCGGCACGCTGGGCACGGAATGCAGCCTTACAGAAGTACCTGCATGGGCAGATCTTCTGCCGGAAAAAACTTATGAAAATGTTCAGCGTCCTCTGTTTGCCGTATTTCAGACGCCCGATTCCAACAACATCGACCCGGCTTCTCCTCTTGGCGTTTCTGTCTATGGGGATGCAGTCGGGTTTCTGCGTGATGCAGATGTGCACTGGGAACGCATTCTCTGGGAATTGGAATCCTCAGAACGTGCCATTGATGCAAGCGAGGACTTGTTCCGGTACAAGGACGGCAAGCCGGTATTGCCCAAAGGCAGAGAGCGAATGTTCCGCAGCTACGAGAAAACCGATGGAAAGACATTCATCAATACCTTTTCGCCGGAAGTTCGTGACACGTCCTATTTCAACGCATTGAACCAGATTCTGCGGCGAATCGAGAATGCCGTGGGGCTTGCCTATGGTACGCTGTCCGAGGTGTCCGATGTAGATAAGACTGCCGAAGAAGTTCGTACTTCCAAACAGCGCAGCTTTGTGCGTGTGAGCGACTTGCAGTCGAATTTGCGTACGGCACTGGATGATCTGGTCTATGGGATGCAGTATTATCGGGACTATTATGCCAACCGCACACAGACACCGGCAAAGCTGTCCTGTACCTTCGGAGACGGTGTGCTGGAGGATGCAGACAAGGAATTCCAGCGGCGGCTGCAGATGGTCAGTGCAGGGCTGTACCGCAAGGAGCAGTTTGTGATGTGGTACTTCGGCTGCGATGAAAAGAAAGCGGCGGAATATCTGCCGACAGAGAACGGTGACGGCGGGTTGTTCGGCGGTGATGCGTGATGCGTGACTATGAGCCGGACGTGACGCAGATTCTGGCACTGTATCAGCAGCTGGAAGATGATATCATTGCAGACATGGTGCGGCGTATGCTGAAAATGGGCTTTGTGTCAGAAAGCACGGCGTATCAGGCAGAGATGCTGCAAGCTTCCGGTTTGCTGTATGAGGACATCGTCCGGATGATTGTACAGCGGTCGGATGCAAGCGTTGCACAGGTCAAGGCACTGTTTGAGGATGCCGGTGTGCAGACGGTGGAAATCGACAACGAAGCCCACGAGGAGGCAGGCGAAGTGCCTGTGGACATCCGACAGGACAAAGGCATGAAGCAGGTACTGGAAGCCGGATACCGCAAGACACTTGGCACCATGCGGAATCTGGTGAGTACGACAGCCAGTACCACGCAGTTTCGGTTCTTGCAGGTCTGCGACAGAGCCTATATGCAGGTGTCAAGCGGTGCGTTCAGCTATCAGCAGGCAATCCGTATGGCGGTGCGGAATCTGGCGGATACCGGGGCACACATCACCTATCCCACCGGGCACAAGGACAGAATTGACGTGGCGGTGCGGCGGTGTGTGTTGACAGGCGTTGGGCAAACATCGGCGGCGGTGGCGAAGAAACGGGCGGAGGATTCGGGCTGTCAGTACATGGAACTGACGGCACACGGCGGTGCAAGACCAGAACACGCCAGATGGCAGGGGCAGCTTGTCCAGATTCGTGGAGAACGCACAGAAAAAACCATTGACGGTCTGAAAGTATTCACGCTGAAAGAAATCGGCTACGGAGACGGTGCAGGCTTCAAGGGTTGGAACTGCCGGCACAACTGGCACCCGTATTATCCGGGGCTGTCTACGCCGAACTACACACCGGAGGAGATCGCCAAACTGGACGAAAAGAGCATTTCTTACAACGGCAAGAAATATACCGAGTATGAGGTCAGCCAGATGCAGCGTGCCGGAGAACGCAAGATCAGAGCACAGAAGCGGCGTGTTCTGGCGGCACAGGAAGCGGTAAAAGCTGCATCAGATGATGAGACAAGGGCAGTACTGGAAAGCGAATACACGGCAACTGCGGCGAAGCTGAAAGGCTTTGAACGGGAGCTGGACGACTTCTGCAAGCAGACGAAGCGGCGGAAGGATACGTTCCGGACACAAGTGCAAGGCTTCGGGCGGAGTGAGGCACAAAAGGCGGTGCATGGGGCGAAAAAAGCGGCTGCGGAGAATGCGGTTTCAAGCGGCAAGGCTGTAGAAGTGGATGTTCCAACACCGGAGACGAACGGCGGCAGCGGTGTGTTGTATCAAGCTGAGAAAGTTTCTGGAAAGGCGTTGACATCGGATGATAGTGGTGGTATAATAAAAGAAACAAAGGATGCGGCTGGAAACAGGGTTTTTGTTGTCAAAAAAATTGTAGTAAGAAATGGTCCGTCAAATGGCATTACACAAAGAGAAAACGCAAAAGGCGGAATTGATAGAAATTACTACGATTCAAATGGGATTCAGATAAAACAAATTTCAAACAATGACCACGGGCATAAAGAAGAACGCAAATTCGGAAAGCACGGAGAACACGCACACGATTATTTTATTAATGAAAACGGCGATGTAGTTCATGGAAAAGCGAGAGAACTCAACGATAGTGAACGATTGGAAAATGGTGATATATTATGACGGCAAAGCAAATAAAATCTCGCATTGGAGAATGTGCCACACTTTTTGGTTTTGAATACTGTGGTAAAGATGGTAATGTAGACCCATATTATTTACCAGAAACAAAATCCACAGAATACTTGCTTTATTTTGACGGCGAGGAACAAACTGTGCATAGTATAGATGATGTGATGTCAACACCATTCATAAAAGGTAAAACGCTTAATGAAGTTGCCAGTGAAATTGTTATCACAGAATGGTAAAAAACAATGCAGAAAAATATGGAAAGCGTACCGCACGGTGCGCTTTTTTCATGCCTGAAAGGAGAAAGAACATATGTTTGAAAGCTATATCGGCACAAAAAGGATTGATGCAGAACCTATGACAAGAGGTGAATATGCCAAGCTTAGCGGCAGAAACTCTATCATGACAGAAAATGGCGAATCTGAAACTGATGAGGGTTATCGTGTTCGCTATGGGGACGGCTACGAATCATGGTCTCCGAAAGCAGCATTTGAAACGGCTTATAAAAAGTCTGGAGGAATGAACTTCGGTCACGCTATTGAGTTGCTTAAACTTGGTTGTAAAATGGCTCGAAAAGGCTGGAACGGCAAAAGTCAGTACGTCGAGCTTGCAACAAATATCTCTTACAAAAACGCAAACGGTGAAATTATCAACTGCGAACATGAAGCTATTGGGAACAAGGCACTCGCATTTGTGGGGACAAGTGGTATTCAAATAGGCTGGCTTGCAAGTCAGGCTGATATGCTGGCGGAAGATTGGTGCATCGTAGAGTAATCACTACCCCGACCATGGGCATAAACTGGCGGAGGGACGGAAAACAAGAACAGATAAGCCAGCGGGTACGGCGTTCTTATCGTAAAATCAGCATCTGAGAAATCGGGTGCATTTTCATACGCAAAACAGCAGCGTTCGGGACAACCGAGCGCTATTTTTCTGCCCTGCAGGAGGTGGTTTCTATGGCAGACGAAAGCATCAGAGTCCCTATTGACGGGGATACCAGCGGTTTTGACCAAAAGGTCGAAGGCATGAAAGGGACGATCTCTGCGGCATCTGTGGCAATGGGCAATCTGCTCTCTGATATGGGAAAGAAAGCCCTGTCTGCATTTGGCGATATGATCTCGTCCGGCGATCAGTTCAATCAGGCAATCAACCAGATGGCGGCTTCTACCGGTGCAACCGGTGCAGAGCTGGAGGGACTGCGTGATGTGGTCAAGGATGTCTACGGCAACAACTTCGGCGAATCCTATGACGATGCAGCCAACGCCGTGGCAGAGGTCTCCAAACAGACTGGGCTCATGGGAGAGGAACTCCAGAAAGCCACAGAGGGGGCTTTTGCACTGGGTGACACCTTCGGCTATGAGGTAAACGAATCCACACGGGCGGCTTCGGCACTGATGAACAACTTCGGCATCTCTGCGGAAGAAGCATATAACCTCATTGCTGTTGGAGCACAGAATGGTGCAGACCAGAACGGCGATTTGCTGGACACCCTCAACGAGTATTCTACGCAGTATGCGGCGTTGGGACTTTCCGCAGAGCAGTTCACCCAGAGCCTGATCTCCGGTGCAGAATCCGGAGCGTTCTCCATCGACAAGGTGGGCGATGCGGTCAAGGAGTTCAATATCCGCTGCAAGGACGGCAGTGATTCCACGGCAGAGGGTTTTGCCATGATCGGCATGAATGCAGATGACATGGCACAGCGGTTTGCTGCCGGCGGTGACGCAGCACAGGAGGCGTTTTTCCAGACGGTGCAGGCGTTGGACAGCATTGCCGATCCGGTGGCGAAAAACCAAGCTGCCATTGACCTGTTCGGGACACAATTCGAGGACTTACAGGCAAACCTGTTGCCCATGCTGGCAAACATGGAAGATGCATCCGGTGTGGCGTATGATGCACTGGGGCAAATCAATGAAGTCAAGTATGACGATGTGGAAAGTGCTGTAGAGGGGCTGAAACGCAAGATTTCAAGCAGCACCATTGACATCAAAAGCACACTTTCCGGCGGATTTGCCGATGCCATTTCCGGTGTGATCAACGTCATGAACGGCGCAGATGCAGAAGGAATCTTTGACGGGCTCATGAACAGCGTTCAGACGGTGCTGGATTCGGTCGGTCAGAACACAAGCGGTCTGGCAAAAGCCGGAAAAAGCATTCTGGACGAACTCGTCAGCAGCATCGGAGAGAATCTCCCGTCCTTGATGGAAACGGCTTCTGGCATTTTGTCCACCATTGCCGAAACCATTGTGCAGGCACTGCCGCAGCTGCTGCCCATTGCCATACAGATTATCACGTCTTTGATTGACGGATTATCCGATGCACTGATTCTGCTGATGGAGTATGTGCCGCAGATTGTGACAGCTATCGTGACAGTGATTACAGAAAATTTGCCCATTTTGCTGACGGCTGCCATTGAAATTCTCATGGCAATTATCAACGGCATTCTGGAAAATCTGCCAATGATTATTGATGCAGTGATTTCTATTCTGGACACCCTTGTCACTCTGGTGATTGACAATCTGCCGCTGCTGTTGGATGCGGCAGTGCAGATTCTCCTTGCCATTGTTACAGGCATTCTGGACAATCTGGATGAACTTCTGAACGCCGCCATTGATATGATTTTCGCCATTGTGGACGGATTGCTAGATAATCTGGACGAACTGATTGATGCAGCAATCCAGATCATTGAAAAGCTGGTGGATTCTCTTCTGGATGGGGACAATCTGGAAAAGCTGATTGATGCTGCACTACAGATTATGCTGAAACTGGGAACAGGCCTCATCAAGCACATTCCGGATCTGGTGGAAAAAATTCCGGAAATTATTGACAGCATCTGGAACGCAATCACAGAAGTGGACTGGCTGGAACTAGGAAAAAACATTCTTCGAGGCATTGCAGATGGTCTCGTTGAGGGTGTTTCTGCTATCTGGGATACGGTGCAGGACGTTGCCGGACAGATCTGGGACGGATTCAAGGACTTTTTCGGGATCAATTCCCCGTCTAAGCTCATGCGTGATACCATCGGTAAATTCCTTTTGCCAGGCGTTGCAGTCGGCATGGAAGACACCACAGGCGACACTGCCGATGATCTGAACCGTTCGCTGGATGCCATGATGGACAAGGTGGACACCGACAGACTGCAAATGCAGCTGGATTCTGCGGTACAGATGCAGGGCTATTCCGGATTGGGAACCGCTGTTCCGGCGATACAGTATACACAGCCCAAGAAAACAGCGGAGGAGGAATACCGGCAGTTGCAGCAGAACGGTGCGGGAAAAGATTGGATTTTCCCGATCTACATGACACCAAATACACAAGCACTAGACACAATTGTGCTGCGTGCAAAAGACCGTGCGAACGCCATCAGCGGCGGAAACGAATTTTAAAAAAAGGAGTATGAGAGAATTGCAGCCGTGCGACATTTATTATAACAACCCGCCAACGCCGTACATGGATAGGATTTATTATGCAGCGTGCGACCTGGCACAGATCGGGGGACTGTCTACGGATTATGCTCCGGACGTAGAACGTGAAAAATGTGAAAACGGATCATATGCAACCTATACGCGCGGAAAGGTTGAAATCAGCACAACACTGCAGTTTGAGTGTCGGTGCGACCAAATCAAGAGCATTTCTGAAGTGCTGGCAAACGGTGAAATCTGTATAGGGAATGCGATGGTAGACGGCGTGAACATCGGAACATGGAAGGGCATTTTATGCTACACAGACGGTGATCCGAATATCACAGTAATTTCGCCGGCAAATATTGCTGATATTGTTTCTGTGTCCATTCCGGTAATTGTGCGCGAAACTATAGATGTACCGGCGATGCGGATTGAATTAAACGATGTGCCGGGCGTATATTTCGGGAATATATCTGGAATGGCAGACGCTGACCCGACGCACTTTATTGCACTGTCTGAATGCCGCTATGAGGGAAACGGCGTGTATGTATGCGATAGGTTATTGACATACATGCAGGCTAGCGAGGACGCCGGCGGCATTTATTTGTGCGGTGAAATGATTGACAAATACGGTTATACGCCGTCCCCGAATTTTTATATCCGATCAAATGACGAAACGGACTATACGTTGAAGGCGTGGAGGCTAGAAACGGAGATTCCAGCAAGCACATGGTACGACATCCCGGTCGGCGATTCGGATATAAAAATTGTGATTGAAAGCCCTATGAACGCATTCAAGCGGTTTGAATTGCGGTTCAGTGTTAGGAGATACAGTTAAATGGTTTTGAAAGAATATGCGGCTATTGACATCGAAACGAAAGATGGGAAAACATACAGTGTAGATGAATCCGGAATTATCCGGGATAGCCTGACTACATCCTCTTCGTGTTCTTCCAGTGGCGGCATCCCAGCCGGAAGTTGCAATGCTGGTACGATTTCCGTGTCATTCCGCCCGCCAGCTGGTTTGACGTATTCCAAACTGGCAAAAGCAAAAGTGCATTTGTATGTATGGTATGAAAACAACAGCAAAACAAAGGTTGGCGTCTATAATGTAACGTCTGCTGAAAATAACTATGATATTTATACCGTTTCTGGCTCTGATAATGTGGGGCTGTTGGATGATGGCTGCTACTCTGCGGTTGACACCGAAAACGCACAAAACTGGCTGTTCACTGTTCTATCCGGAAAATTTAAACCGGTCAGCGTGATTTTTAACCAAATTTGCAACGCATATGGCGTTCCGCACTATAATGCCAGTGAAAATGAGAAAATCATACCGGAATCCGGAAACACTATGTTGTGCACATGCGTTTCTGAAGAATGCAGCATTGAATCTGTCAAAGATTTTGCCAACTACATGGCGGAATACCTGGGCTGTTTTATCGTGCCTGCTCCGGATGGCCGGCTGCGTTTCTGCCGTTTTGGGGATCGCAAATGCGGCGTTGAACTAAATGAAACCAACATACAACGTGGTAGCTATCAGCGGTCGCCGTACTATGCAGCACCCACTATATGGAAAATCGGTTTTGACAGCGGTTTCGGCGGCTGGTGGCGTAGAACAACGGATACACCAGATAACGCTGCACCGCTATCTGTCAATCTGACGAACAACCCGTTCTGGCAGGCACAGGAAGATATGATTCCTAACCAGTACGGTGGCAAAGTAACGCAAATGATAAAATACATGTGGTCGTATATTTGCGACGCGGCATACGCGGACGATGGAAACCCGTGTTTCAATCCGTTTCGCTGCACCGTATTTGTCCAGTATTATTTTCGTGTTGGGGATATGGTAACGATTATCGACCCGTTCACAGGTAAAAAATTCAAATCATATGTAACAGACGTTACATGGACATTCCGCGGCGGCCAGCAAATTTCATTCGCCGGAGAAGATACCCGCACGCTATCTGTAAGCACAAACAGAAACGCGGCGAAAAAGGCAAATGACTACAGCAAATACCTATACAGAAAATCAAAAAATGGTAGCGGCGAAAATGTGAATACAAAATACGCATTATCGAAATCCGGGCACACCATCACACTGACTGGATCAGACGGAACGGTTTACAATGTAACGGATGATGATACAATTTACACCCACCCGTCCCACACTTCTCACGCAAAAGGATTTTACAAATTCGCTAACAACAGCGAAGGGCATGTCACGGACGCGGTAAATGTGACGAAAGCAGATATCATGGCGTTGGGAATTCCGGATGATGAAAAGCTTGATGGGAAGCAAGACAAATCCACGGCAGTAACTCACACAGCGAATACCGCGGTAGGTTCAGCGACTAAGCCTGTATATGTCGCTGCGAATGGTGCGGCTACCGCCATTACACACTCTATTAACGCTGACGTCCCGGCAAATGCGAAATTTACTGACACCACCTACAGCGATGCCACACAGTCTGCACATGGTCTTATGACTGCGGCGGACAAAAAGAAGCTGGACGGTATCGCTGCTGGTGCAACCAAGGTCGCGGTAGACAGTGCCTTGTCTGCTACCTCCACAAATCCGGTGCAGAACAAAGCTGTAAAAGCCGCACTGGACAGCAAGTCGGCATCTGGTCATACACATGCGATGATAACAAACAGCGCTCTTTGGGTAAACGGTGCCAACAACACTGCAAAATGGGTTAAGCTTGGCACGCTGGTATCCTCCGGTAATTTCAGCAATGCCATAATACGCGTGTGGAGCGGCGACGGAGCAAATGGTCGTGCGAACCAAAACTCTTCTTTTGAAGTTCAGATCAAGGACGGATGGCAATCCACAGAATCGGCGACAAAAGCGTGTGGCGTTACGGTCTATCGTGTCGGCTGTAGTAGTGTCAAAGTCAAAGTGATACCTACAGCACATGACACATATACCGTTTGGGCGTATATGTCTTGGGGGTACTGGAACGGAAATTACGCTGTATATGGCAAATACAAATCTTGGACATCTCAGCATTTGATACAGTCTGAGGAACCAGAAGGCACAGGTGCTGACACAGCATACTATGACCAGGCATTTCTAACCAGCACTGTAGCCAACGCCACCACTTGGAACGGCTTGATAAACGACGTTGATACATACAACTCGTCAGACACGTGGGTTTTAGTGAAAAAGGATAATCGGATTCAACATCGATATGCGGGTGAACTGGACGTAAACTCCGCCAAAACACTGGTTGACTCCGGGTGGCAAAAGCCAACATTCCCAAGCGGTGTAAAAAGTAGCTCTATACGATACCGTAAGCAAGGGAAGATTGTGTCTGTAACCGGCTACGTACAATTTTCCACAGCACAGACTACGATTACGGTATTTACTCTACCTACAGGGTATCGCCCGCCGGCAAAAATCCAACAGTTTAATGCTGTTGATAGCTCAGCACAAGCATCGTTTTTGACCAAGATTGATACCGACGGTAAAGTCGGTTTTTTTGGAAAAACGCAGGGATTTTTTACTACAGCAACTGAGTACTATATTCATTGTACATTTTTTGTAGACTGACTTATTTTATTGACTAGGAGGAAACTATGAAAGAAACAATCTGTACCATCGCCGGCATCCTGGGCAGCTTTATCGCAGGGCTGTTCGGCGGGTGGGATACGTCACTGATCACGCTGCTGCTGTTCATGGGCATAGACTATATCACAGGGCTTGCTGTGGCAGCCTGCGGCAAATCCCCGAAGTCAGATACCGGCAGGCTGTCCAGCAAGATCGGCTGGCGTGGTCTGGCAAAGAAATGCGTTTCCCTGCTGCTGGTACTGGTAGCTGTCCGGCTTGACATCACGCTGGGCACATCGTACATCAGAGATGCGGTCTGCATCGCATTTACCGTCAACGAGCTGATCTCCATCACGGAAAACGCAGGGCTGCTGGGCGTACCGCTGCCGGCAGTTATTACTAAGGCGATTGACTTGCTGCAAAGCAAAGGAAAGGAAGATTAATTATGGCAATTTTAACCCCTGACAAAACAACCACGCTCGGCGGTGTGACCGTCAAGGAGTATCTGCTGACAAAGCACAACCCCAATCGTATTGACATGCCCACAGCACAGCTGACAGGCAAGGTGCTGGGCGTGACGATCCACAACACTGACCGTATCAAGACTGCCGCCGGCACTACGCCAGCAGAGCAGTACACCCGTGCGACTGTCAACGGCAACATGAATACCGTGCGGGTACACTACTATGTGGACAGCACCTGTGCGTGGCAGAATCTGCCGCTGTCGCTGTCCGGCTGGCATGCTGCCGACGGTTCCGGAAACGGCAACCGCAGAACCATCGCCATTGAGTGTATCATGAATGGCAGTGGTGATGCAGCAGACAAGCGGGCAGAGGACAACGCCGCACGTCTGGCAGCTGCACTTCTGAAGAAGTATGGTCTTGACATCAACCACCTGTACACGCACACACACTGGCTGAATGTTCGTGACGGCAAGCGTGGTACAGTGGATCAGCTGAACACCATGCACAACAGCTATAAAATGTGTCCGGCGTACATTCTGCCGCATTGGGCGGCGTTCAAAGCAAAGGTACAAGCCTATCTGAATGGCACTTCTGCCGCAAAGCCATCCAACGCGCAGCTGTACAGAGTCCGAAAGAGTGCGAACGATATGAAGAGTCAGCTCGGCGCATATGCTTCTCTGGAGAACGCCAAGAAGGCATGCAAGGCAGGGTATTCCGTTTTCGATTCCAGTGGGAAGGCGGTGTATACCAACAGCAGATCCGGGAAGTTTGCGAAAGGCCAGGCGGTGCACATCGGCAGCAATGTACCGCTGTTCGCCAACGAAACTACTACCACACCTGCTTCACGGTTGACCGCCGGAACGTACTACATCTACGACGGCGTGCCTTGTAAGTTGGGACGCTACCGCATCACCACTACGGCGGCGAACTGCGGCAGGACACCAGTCGGGAAGTTTGTCACAGGGTATGTGTCTTGGGATAATTTCAAGTAACACAGAAATGATAATCCGATGCAAATAACGAAAAAACCGGCAGTACAGCAGGAGGTTTCCTGTTTTGTACTGCCGGTTTTTGTTGACAATCGAAAGAAAATGTGATATACTATTTCTTGAAAATATTGGAGATAGCAAGCAATGATGGTGTAAGAATTGTAAGTTCGCATTTTGTTGCACTGCCTCCACCATAACTGCACTTAACCTTTGATACAAAAGGTTAAGTGCTTTTTTTATATCCAAACAGAAAAAGTGCCGAAAATACGCTGGTTTTTGACAAATGCCTGTTCACGTAACGATTCAGTTCGTTGCGTGAACAGGCATTTTTTATTTTCCAGCCACGCTTGCTAAAAAGCAATCGTTAAAATTTAAGAGCAATCGTTAAATTTTAGGCAGTAATCGTTAAAAGATTGCAGTTAGGGAGATTGAAACCATGAAAGAGCATCAGAAAGAAAGTGCGTTATACTTGTGCGATCCCAGTAAAAATGTGACTTGCCAAAAGAGTATTTGCCAGTCACAGTGCATACTTACGACAAAGGTGGAATATGCGAAAGCAGATGTCGATGGCAGTCCGGTTATCGTTTACAAGAACCGAATGGAGGCTTTGAGCAGTATCCTCCCGAAAGAAAATGGAACTGCATCCCACGGGGTTTAACCCTCCCCGAATGCCATAGGTGATTACCTAACAACGCCCGTCGGGAGCGTATCCCGACCCAAGCCTGCCAGCAATCCGTAGACCGTGGATGTAAAGCAACGGTGTCGGCTGACTTTAAAACCGTGCATTGGTGGCTGCACGTTTTCATGACTGGAAAATCATGCTTCCCGTTGCAGATAGCGATTGCAACACGCTTCTGAGTCGTTGAGCGTATCAGCGACATCCAACTTACTTTTCATCCTGAAAAGTAAAATAAATGTTAGGAGTGAATCACTATGGAGAACAACAAAAGGGTTATTGTGCGGGCTACAGAAAAGTATGAATTTTGCTGCTATCTTTCGGACATGGGAGTAGAGCGAATCTATACGGTACTCGCAGAAAATGAAAAGGATGCTCGTGAACGGTTTCATGAGTTGCTGAATGGGGAACGAGTGGAATTACTCCAAATCAGAAAGGTGGATGAGGAAAGATGAAAGACGGAAATTACTATACCGTTTACGGCTGGATGATTAATCGGTTAAAGCTGAAAGGGACAACTTTACAGCTGTATGCAGTGATCTATGGCTTTTCCGAAAACGGTGAAAATGAATGCTCCGGCAGTCTTGCCTACCTTGCTGAAACGACTGGATGCACCAAGCAGACGGTTTTGAATGCTCTGAACAAGCTTGAAAAACTGGGGTATATTTTGAAACGTCAGACAAGGGATGATGACGGTGGTTTGCGAAATCATTATCGGGTAAATTTAACCGCAATCGAACAGCGTGTTTCTCCACAAAAAGTGGAAAGCGGCTGTGGAAAGAATGTTGAAACAAAGGCTGAAAGGCCTAAAAAATTTACCCAGTCGGTCAAAAAAAAGGAATGCCCTCAGCCAAAAAAGAGGAATGCCCCTAGTCAAAAAACCAGACCGTATAATACTACAAGAGAATCAATAGGTTTTGAATTATGTGAGGGGGACGCACGCTCGGAAAAGCAAACATTTGGTGATTTTCAGAATGTTCAGCTGACAGAGAACGAATATGCTCGACTGTCAGAATTGTATGGGACACAATTGCTGCAGACAATCAGCAGCTTATCCAGCTACATGGCCTCGACTGGAAAGCACTACCGCAGTCATTATGCAACACTGTTTCGGTGGTGTCAGCAGGATATTCAGAAAGCAAAGAATCAAGGTCAGCAACATCACAAATATCGAAATCCAGAACGAGCCAGTGAATGGCTATCGGAAAACCGAGAATTCTTAGAGAGCCTTGGCGGACTTTACTGAACCTTTGATAGAACAGGGAGTTGAGAGATATGAAATCAAAGAAACCAACACGCAGGCAAAAGACCATTATGTATCAGAAATTGCATCTTGATCCGAACGAGTGGTTTGTAGCGAGATGGAATTCGACTTCAGATTACATTACGCTTGTCAATCGATTCACTGGTGGAATCGTGCAGAAACTGAATCCGGAGCGTATATAATGGCGGATAAACGGTGCGAAATGTGTGGCAAGCCTCTGATTCATGTGAAAGCTGACCGCAGGTTTTGCGGTGCTTGTATGCGGATTCGGAGAAAGGCTTATGCCAAACAGTATCAAGAACTCAGAAAAGGAATGAATAAAAATGACAACGGAACAGATGCACGTGATTGCAAAAATAACGGATGCCAGAACTTTTGAAAGACAACTGGAGCAGACTGTTGAGGAGGCAGCAGAGTTCATTCAAGCAGTTCAGAAAATTAAACGGTATCCCGGAAATTCGTTGCAAATGAATCATCTCGTGGAGGAAACCGGCGATTTGCTGATTACCTTGGAACAAATCCGCATTTACCTTGTCCGAGATGGCTACGGTGATGCACTGAACAGTATGATTGACTATAAGCTGAACCGGGAACTTGGCAGAATGGAACAGGAGCGTAAGGACAATGAAAGCAAGGCTTATCACAATCGGAGAAAGCGAAATCCGTCAAAGGGTTGAGGAAGAATATCAGAAAAAGAAAGATCAGATTTATGAATCGGTAATTCAAGATGTTCTTCCCCAGTTTATGTCCGTTTGTATGGTGGAACTCAATAAAGAGTTCGGATTTGGAGAAAAGCGACTGCGGTCTGTTTTGGATGGCGTAAAAGACCATTTCAAGCTAATGGACGGGGTCGGGATTTTGAACCATCAGTATTCTACGCTGGACTGTCTTACATACTTGAAAGAAAAGTATGGTATTGATTTGGATGAGGAACTGCTGTAATGGCAGAAAGGCGGTTACAACATGAATAGAATCTGTAGACAATGCGGTGCAGAAAAACCACTCTGGGAGTTTGTTGACCGCAGCAAACAAACTGGTGAACGGAGAAAAATTCATCGTATTTGTGCAGCTTGCAGATCTGAACGTAGCAAAGAACGATACCAGCAGAGACGGAAAGAGGTACTTTCCTACCAAAAACAGTATCGTGAGAAACTAAAACGTGAGAGAATTGAAACTCCCGTCAACTGTGACCCAAAGGAAAGCTGTGGTTCCGTTGACAATGGATATGTTCGCTTGGCTGCAGAAATTCTGAGAAGTGAATTCTCTGCTTATCGGAGAGCATTGGAAAAGTATGACGGTAGTCCGGAATCTATCGGTAGAATTCGATCGATTGAGCGTGAAATTCTTACGCCGTACTACGCTGCATTGACGATGAATGCCATCGATTTGAAAAGGTACTGCAATGATCTGCGAAAAAAGTATGGCATATATGGAGGGATAGAAGATTGGGCTGGATAAGCGTGAGAGATTCCCTTCCGAAGCTGTTTACTGAAGTATTGATAACGGTCCGAAACAGATGCACGGATTTTAGTAATACATACTATGGGCAGCGTGGCAATAACTACTGGCAGTTTTGGGATTACTCAAAGATTCTTGAAATAACTGATGAAGACGAAAATTATGAGGTGTTGGCTTGGATGTCACTGCCTCAACCGTTCAATGAAAGGAGCAAAAATAATGAAGATTGAAAAAGAAACAAAGGTTGTCATTTTGCAAAATGGGAACGCAGTGATGGCTACACAGTATGTTAACGGCAAGAAAGTAAACGCAAGCATTGCAAGGTGCTGTCCGGAGGATGCTTTTGATTTTGCCTTTGGTGCAAAATTGGCTTTGGAGCGGCTGCTTGATTGTATGGGTTCTGCACCGGAAACGGCTTTTGATTGGGACAGATTTATTTCCGGTGACGTATGGGTACAGACGAACAGTTCTAACACTGATGCCTTTTTGCAGGCTTGCGAAGAGCATCATTTGACAGATCGAACCGGAGATCGTCCGACAGAGTTGAATGTATTTCGTGACTTTAACAATGCAAGTGAGATTGAAAAAGCGTTGTATGGAATTTTCGGAATGATTCCGAAAGAAAATATCTGGTTTGCAACAAGAGATGGAAAATTGCGGTGGGGCAATGAGAAACCAACTGGAGAAATTTTTGAATGGGGACAGGCAGAATGAACGATTGTGTAAACTGCAAATATGCAAACCAGTCCAAAAACACAAGAGTCGTCTGGACACCTGCTGCGGTTATTACGCAGAAACAGGGTGGCATTGTTTGCGAGAATACAGGGCAGAAAACAATACAGATAACAGATGAAGGGATATGCTGTTCTGGTTTCTGTCAGAAAGAACTGAAAGGTGGTGAATAAGAAAATGTGTAAGGAAAGTATCGGGCTTCATCCGAGTCCGGATAATGTGAATCATCCATTTCACTATCAAGGAAAGTACGAGTGCATTGATGAGATGATCGCATTGTTTGGCGTAGATGCTGTTCGCCATTTCTGTATGTGCAATGTATATAAATACCGTTTTCGTGCAAGTCGGAAAAATGGACCGGAAGATATAGAAAAGGCAGAGTGGTACATGGAAAAACTGATGGAGTTAAATCAGGAGGCAAAACATGAAAAAGCTGATTGTTGAGATTGCTGACAAGTATGCAGATGCCGCATCAATGACATTTATCGGGACAAACTGTGCTGAATCAGAGGAGATTCGTATGACTGTCGCAGCAGTTGCTCTCAAGCCAGATATAACGGCAATTGCGGTTTGTGAAGATGGGAGTTCGATTTGGTATGAAGGTGATTTGGAAACTAAAAAGAATCAGCTGTCCATTGAAAAATTGATAAATGCAGTCGGGCAACTGGAAGACTTACGTTGCGACCGTGAGGGCTTTGCAGCTGATTTTGGAGACGAAGAAGATAACGCTTTTTGCCTTGATGTTGCAGCAATTGACACAGCTTTAGCAGCGATAAAGCGGCTGATTGAATTAGAATACGAAAAGGAGTAATTGGAAATGAGCGATGAAACATTAGAACTGCTATGGTCAATGCTTACGAACGAGCAACTTTTGGAACTGCGGGAAAAAGGTGCAATGGATGAACGCACAATGGCATCTTTCAAGACCGAATTGTTTAAGCGGTGTTTGATTCAATTTGATGAAGCAGCAGATGCAGTTATGGCGGCATTTATGGAGGGATTGGCATGATAAAAGTCGAAAACACAGAGGTGTATGGATGGGAAGCGGCCATACGGGGAATGCGAAATCCGATGAATAGTTGGGAAAAATCAGACAGTTGTTATTGCAAAGAACCCATAACAGCCAAATGTAACAATTCTGGTTGCTCTCATTGTGGGTGGGCTTGGACTAATCTTGGCAAGAATCCGTTTTGCATTGGCGATAATGATTTGACCTTAATGCAAAAATTAGTCCGAGCAGGAACTGATCATCGGAAATTTATGCGAATGATTACAGTGAGTTGTGATATAATCGCACCTTTCTATTGGTGGAAACAATTTGACACGTACAAAATCGGAACGGTTACCGATTCCTGCTCTACAATGCACAAAATTGCTGAAAAGGAATTTGTATTGAACGATTTTTCATGCGAATATCTGTTTAATGGCACCGAGGAAGGAACAGAGTTTCTCAAAGATTTTATGTACACAATTAAAGCCCTCAATAAAGCACGAGAAAAGTATTTGGAAACCAAAAAGAAGATTTACTGGTGGCAGATGATTCAGATGCTTCCGGAAAGTTATAATCAGCGAAGAACTGTAGTGTTGAACTATGAAGTGCTGCGAAATGCCTGCCAAGCAAGAAAAAATCATAAACTTGATGAGTGGCATGAATTTTGCAAGTGGGCAGAATCACTGCCATACAGTGAACTGATATTGGAGGTGTGAGCAGGTGTATAAGATGAAGTGTCCGAGATGTGGGAAACGTGCCTTTGATATTTCTGTGCTACCTAAAATTCCAGTGATTATTGAACTGAAATGCCCAAACTGCCGGAATATCGTGAAAGTTTCCTGCAGATCCGAGATGTGCATGGCTGATAAGAGATAGATAATATACCGAGCAACGGAGTGATTTGACTACCAAATAGCCGGATAGTATATGAGACGACTGTTTTATATGCTGTTCGGCTATTTTTGTTTCATATACTTGACTTCACTTGAGTTTTTTTGCAAGCTGACTTCTATCAATCAGAAAGGAGTCATGTATATGAAATTTCGTAAAACAAGAACAGCAGCCAGATCCGTTTATATCTATCGCTTTGCAGATGGAACAGTCGCTGTGCTGCATCCGGGAGAACAGGGTGTAAGCACTGAGATCATCGACTTTTTGCACAAGTTGGATGACCGTGAGGTGTATCGTAATCTGAAACAGCGAAAGGTGAAAGAACATTGTGCAAAACCTGTCGATACTGAAGTGGAATCTTTGGAAATCCAGCGTTTGCATGAGGTTGTGTCCAGTCTTACGCTGAAGCAGCAGGATACCTATCGCAGAGTGGTCGTGGAAGGAAACCCTATGACACAGGTAGCAAGAGAAGAAGGCGTATCGGAAACGGCAATTCGGCATCGCATGGCGAAAATCAAAGCCCAAATCAAGAAAAAATTTTGATTTTTCTACTGATAGGGTTCGATTTTATGCTGATTTTTTCGACTGCATTTATGGAAGGAGGTGGTGCATGATGGCGTGTTTCTAAATCCCATCAAAAATGCTAAGAAAGAAGGTCAAAGAAAATGAGTAAAGAACCTACAACATTACTGGATGTGATTCATGTGATCCGTCAGTTGGCAGACAAATTGGAAACTATGGCGGAAACCATGACAGAACGGGAAGTACAGACATTTGAGCAGGTATATCCGCCGGAAGAAGGCAATACGGAGGCTGTACAGAAGCCGGTGTCTGTGAAAGATACGCCGACAGTTTCTATTTCTGAGATTCGAGCGGTACTGGCAGAAAAGTCACGTTCTGGTTTTACAGATTCAGTAAAGGCACTGCTTCAGAAACACGGGGCATCAAAGCTGTCTGGTGTTTCTCCCGAAGAATATGCGTCCTTGTTAGAGGAGGCGAAGCAGATTGAAACTTAACGATCATGCAAGCCGTTTACACGCAGTGCTTTCTGCTTCATCCAGTGCTCGTTGGCTGGCGTGTCCGCCCTCCGCACAGCTTTGTGCGGTTTTACCGGATAAAGTCACTGATTATGCTCGTGAAGGCACGTGTGCTCACGAGTTGGCAGAGTACAAAGTGCAAAAACTGCTTGGCAATCCGGCATCTAATCCCACGGAGAACTTAGACTTCTACGATGCAGAAATGGAGGACTGTACGGACAGCTACGCCCAATACATCGCCGAACAGCTGGCAAATCTGCAAGAACCGATTGTTTTAGTGGAACAGCGTTTGGATTTCAGCCGATATGTTCCCAGCGGTTTTGGCACGGGCGACTGTGTGATTGTTGCAGATGATGTCCTGACTGTCATTGACTTTAAGTATGGTAAGGGCGTAGCAGTATCTGCTGATCACAACTCGCAGATGATGCTGTATGCTCTGGGTGCATTGCAGCTATTTGATGCCCTTTATGACATTGCAGAAATCCGGATGGTGATTTTTCAGCCGAGAATCCAGAGCGTTAGTGAATGCGTTATGCCTATTTCTGAACTGTTGCATTGGGCAGAAACAGAATTGAAAACGAAAGCAGAACTTGCATCCAAAGGCGAGGGAGATTTCTGTGCTGGTGAACACTGTCGGTTTTGTAAAGTGAAGGCAACTTGCCGAAAACGTGCAGAATACAATCTTCAGCTGGCACAGTATGACTTCGCTCCCCCGGAAATGCTGGTGGATACTGAAATCGAGGCAGTATTGGAAAAAGCTGATCAATTGGTTTCATGGGCATCCGATATCAAGGAATATGCTTTGCAGCGAGCAATTTCCGGCAAACAGTGGAATGGGTACAAAGTTGTGGAAGGTCGGTCGAATCGAAAGTATACCGATGAGGCAAAGGTCATTGAAAAAGTCAAGGCTTATGGGAAAAATCCGTACAACGAACCGGAACTGCTGGGAATTACCGCAATGACAAAGCTGCTTGGCGGAAAGAAAAAGTTCGATGAAATTCTTGGGAATTTCACATACAAACCGCCGGGTAAGCCTGCACTTGTACCAATTTCGGACAAGCGTCCGGTTTGGAATTCCGCAGAAAAAGATTTTGAAACAATACAGGAGGAAAAATAAATGGCAAACGAAAGAAAAACAAAAGTGATTACAGGAACTGTGCGTTTGAGTTACGCAAACATCTGGGAACCGAAATCCATCAAAGGTGGTGCCGCAAAGTATAGTGTTTCCTTGCTGATTCCGAAGTCTGATAAGGCAACTCTTGCAAAAATTCAGACTGCAATTGATGCTGCCATTGAAGATGGCATTGGAAAGTTCGGAGGAAAGAAGCCGAGTAAGGCTGCTCTGAAGTTGCCGCTGAGAGATGGCGATGCAGAACGTCCGGAGGATGAAGTGTACAAAGACTGCTATTTTGTCAATGCAAATAGCACTACTCCTCCGCAGATCGTTGACCAGCAGGTACAGCCGATTCTCGATCAGAATGAGGTCTACAGTGGCTGCTATGCAAGAGTTGCGGTAACATTCTATGCGTTTAACAGCAACGGAAATAAGGGCATTGCCTGCGGTTTGGGCAATATTCAGAAGGTACGGGATGGTGAACCGCTTAGTGGACATACCAATGCTGCTGATGATTTCGATGCTCTTGAAAGTGACGATTTCCTTGATTAACTAAAATGGCAATTTAGTAATAAGGACGGTGAGAAAAATGGAGGCAATTCTTTCCGTTGTTATTGCGGTTCTTTGGTGCATTTCAATGTTCTGCTGGGCAGCAATTTCCGTTGTCGCACTGATTGATCGTTTCAAGAATCACAAGTAAGCAAAAATGTCGGGTGGGCGACTGACGGAGTATCCGTTCGGGTGGGTAATAGGTGTAACAATGCAAAAATTGATGATTGACTTAGAAACAAAAAGTGATGTGGATATTACAAAAGCCGGGGTTTACCGCTATGCGGATTCCCCGTATTTTGATATTCTGCTTTTTGCGTACTCCGTAGACGATGCCCCGGTGCAAGTGGTTGACCTTGCCTGCGGCGAGCGGCTGCCAGAAGAAATCCTAAATGCCCTAACCGATGACCGCATCCAGAAGCACGCCTTCAACGCCAGCTTTGAACGGGTATGCCTGTCGGTCTGGCTGCGGCGAAACTACCCAGAACATTTCGTCTCCTACGGCTCACCAGAGGATGCCTGCGGCAACTATCTCAGCCCGAAAGCATGGCGGTGTACGATGGTGGCAGCTGCCTATCTGGGCTTGCCGCTGAGCCTTGCCAGCGTGGGAGCAGTTCTACAGTTACAGCAACAAAAAATGTCCGATGGCAAAGCCCTAATTCGCTATTTCTGCGTACCGTATGATCATGTAAACGGCATTCCGGTGTTTCATGCCCCTGCCGATGCTCCGGAGAAATGGAACGTCTTTCAGGCATACAACCAACGGGATGTGGAGACGGAACAAGCGATTGAACAAAAAATTGCTCGGTTTCCTGTGCCGGAATTTGTCTGGCGAGAGTACGATCTTGACCAGTCCATCAACGATCGAGGAGTACAACTGGATTTACAGTTGGTGCAACAGGCAATCCGCATGGACTCGCTCACGAAAGACAAGCTGCTGCATCAACTGAAAGATCTGACCGACTTGGACAATCCGAACTCTGTTCAGCAAATGAAACAATGGCTGGCAGAACACGGACTGGAGTTAGAATCGTTGGGCAAAAAAGAAGTACAGGAACAGCTGAAAAACGCTTCGCCGGACTTGCGAACCGTGTTGTTACTGCGACAACAAGTATCAAAATCCTCGGTCAAAAAATATCAGGCTATGCAGAACGCCGTCTGCTCGGATGGTCGTGCAAGAGGAATGTTTCAGTTCTACGGAGCGAACCGTACGGGGCGCGAGGCTGGTCGTATCATTCAGCTGCAAAACCTGCCACAGAATCATCTTCCCGATTTGGAAGATGCACGGAAGCTTGTGAAGTCTGGTGATTTAGAGGCGGTAGAACTGCTGTATGAAGATGTTCCGGACACGCTCTCACAGCTGATTCGGACGGCGTTCGTGCCAAAGCCCGGCTACAAATTCCTCGTGGCAGATTTCTCGGCGATTGAAGCAAGAGTGATTGCGTGGCTTGCCGGTGAAACGTGGCGAATGCAGGCGTTCGCAGAGGGCAAGGACATCTACTGTGCATCAGCATCTAAGATTTTCGGTGTGCCAGTAGTCAAGCATGGCATCAACGGGCATCTTCGGCAGAAAGGCAAGGTCGCAGAATTGGCTTGCATCGCAGAAGGACAATTGGTGCTTACCGATCATGGGCTGATTCCGATTGAGAAAGTGACTACAGATGACCTCTTGTGGGATGGAGAACAATGGGTACACCATGAAGGTGTCATTTACAAGGGCAAACGTGAGGTGATTACTTATGAAGGACTTACAGCAACCCCAGATCATCTCGTATGGATCGAAGGGCAATCACGGCCGATACAGTTTGGAATCGCCGCCTCCTGCGGCTCACATCTCGTACAAACCGGAGATGGTGGGAAATCAATACGGCTGGGTGAAAATTATCAGTGCGGAAAAACGCTGGAGCAAAACATGGAACCGTTGCTATGTGTTGACCGAATGCACCGGATGCAACTCGAAGCAGTGGACGCTACTTTCCAACCTTACATCAGGAAAATCAAATGGTTGTCAGAGATGTTCTCAGCCCAGAAAAATTCCGCTCTGGCTCGAAAAAAGACTAACCGCAGCAAAGCAACGCTGCGAAAACCCAAAAGATGCAGGATATTCCAATTACGGTGCAAGAGGGATTCGGTTCGATTTTCCTTCTGTGACAGCGGCAGGTTTGTATCTGATAAACAAGTTTGGCATACCAGAACAGGCAATGGAAATCGACAGGATCGACGACAATGGAAACTATGCTCCGGAAAATCTCAGGTTTGTTACTCATACAGAAAACAATTTGAACAAGCGGACGACCGTCTTAACACAATTCGTCCAAAGTTACTGGCCTTATGCGTACAGTACCACTATTCGAAAATTATCCAGCGGGATGACACGAGAAGAAATTATTCAGGATGCCGAAAATGCCGTTGCGGAGAAAAGAAAATGCTGGAGACTCATAGCCGCACGGCTCGACTTTATGACATACAAAATGCCGGAAGACATCATCGTTTTACCGTATCGGGAAAACTTGTCCACAACTGCGGCTACGGCGGCTCGGTCGGAGCAATGAAAGCCATGGGCGGATCGGAAATGTCCGATGCAGAACTGAAGCAAATTGTGACGGACTGGCGAACTGCTTCTCCACACATTGTACAATTGTGGTGGGACGTAGAAAATGCTGCCATCAAAGCTGTGCGGGATAAAACCGAAACAGAGACCCACGGCATTCACTTCTCTTATGAATCTGGTTTTCTGTTTATCAAGCTGCTGTCTGGCAGACGGTTGGCATATGTCAAGCCACGCATCGGTGAAAATCGCTTCGGCGGTGAGTCCGTTACCTATATGGGAATCGGCAATCAGAAGAAGTGGGAACGCTTGGAAACTTACTCCGGCAAGCTGGTCGAAAACATTGTTCAGGCAACCGCACGGGATCTGCTCTTCTATTCCATGCAGACACTATCGCAATACTTCATTGTCGGTCATATTCACGATGAAATGATCATCGAATGCCCGAAAGATACAAAGCTGGATGAGATCTGTCAGCAGATGGCGATAACGCCAGACTGGGCAAAG
>ERZ1673702.819-NODE-819-length-38896-cov-11.078525_pt1 | contig 38896 bp, 41 predicted proteins | sample MGYA00580232_ERZ1673702 | MGnify/ENA primary metagenome ERZ1673702 (study PRJEB41218, sample SAMN15661792) | gut metagenome | host: Homo sapiens | place: Canada: London | collected 2015-08-20/2019-03-30 | study: EMG produced TPA metagenomics assembly of... | reverse complement strand
AGCGCATGACTGTTAATCATGATGTCACTGGTTCGAGCCCAGTTGGGGGAGCCAACACAAGGCTCATAGTTCATCTATGAGCCTCGTTTATTTATATACAAAAATTTATTTCCGGTAGAATGATAATTAATTTATCGGAAAGGATATATATGGAGATTGAAAATATGACAGATAAACAATTTGATGTTTTAATGAATTCTATAATACAAATTGTTAAAGATTCTGAAACAAAAGAAGAAGCAGTTGAAAAATTGCAGAACCTAATCAATAATAAGAATATTTGATGGTTTAAATGTACTTTGCTGAGAGTCAATTATTGTATTTCAATGTTAAATTTGAAATATAGTAATTGACTCTTTTTTATTAGGCAATCGTTTTAATTTTTATTAAAGCGGTTGCTTTTTTTATTTGAAAAATTTGAAAGGAATGATTGATATGTATTTTACTGACACACCAGAGTTGAGAAAATTTGAAAAGGAGATGAAACAGGTACCTAATTTTGACAGAGAGAAAGTAGGTGACAACATAAGCAGTGATTCAAACTATTCTGTAAATAAAAATTATTCATCAGAAATGAAGGAGTGAAGAATATTGAAAATAAGAATCAGAAATCCACCTGCAATGTTTAAATCTTAGTCTGAATTTAATTGAAAGGAGAATCCAAAATGTCTGAAAAATATGATCATTTAATCGGTTTTGACGGTAATACCAAAAGGGAACTTCACAGTGTGGAAGAAACAGCTGAGTATATATGTGACAGAGGAAGATACGGTGATCTTACAATTACTAAACCTGACGGAACTGTTCTACTCAACACTTACGGTATTTTTATAAATCAAATTGTAGATTTTGATTACAGGAAAAAACTTATGCCGATTTTAAGTAAAAAACAGTTGGAGCAGAGTCATAACAATTTGTCTTAACAGGAGGTGATAATTAATAATTACATAAATCTTTGAATAGATGAAGATTTATGTTAATTAAATTTTTTGATATATTTGCAGGTATTGGCGGTTTTCGTTCCGGACTTGAAACTTTAGATGGTTTTGAATGCGTTGGATACTGTGAAATTGACAGATATGCAAGACAGGCATATGAAGCTATGTATAATACCGGAGGTGAGATTTATTTTGACGATGCAAGAAAAATTATTCCCGAACAGTTACCCGATTTTGACCTTATCACAGGTGGTTTTCCTTGTCAATCTTTCAGTATTGCAGGAGCAAGAAAAGGATTTAATGATACAAGAGGAACACTATTTTTCGAAATTGCTAGAATTGCTGCCGTTAAAAGACCTAAGTATCTCTTCCTTGAAAATGTACCCGGATTGCTTAACCATAACAAAGGCAGGACATTTGAAACAATCCTCAATACATTGGATGAATTGGGGTATGATGTTTGCTGGCAGATACTTAACAGCAAAAATTTCGGCGTTCCGCAATCACGAAACAGAGTGTATATTGTCGGATATCTTAGAGGAAAATGTGCCGGAGAAGTATTATCTTTCACGCAAACAAGCAGAAAAACTCTTATACAAAGAAAATCCGGCGGTCAAGGCAGAAGAATCTACTCATCACAAGGATTAAGCTGTACATTAACAAGTGGTTCAGGCGGTTTTGGCGGTCACAGCGGATTGTATTTAATAGAAAATATTAAAGAGTGTGTATTGCCTATAAAGTCGAAAACCGAATTGGGTTATCAAATTGCATATCCCGGCGATAGCATTGATATTGCTTTTTTAGAGATAAACTCAAGGCGTGGCAGAGTCGGAAGCCAAATAGCACATACTCTTACAACTGTTCCTACTCAGTCCGTATTCTGCCTTTTAAAGGACGATGAAAACAGAGCCGGTCATAGTCAGTTGATGAGAGATGTCAAATTAATTGAGAAAAATAAATTACCTAATACAGAGAATTGTGTACATTTTATTGATATGAATCCTGATCCTAAATTGACTGAAATCGCCAGATGTATTACAGCAAGACAGGATTCCGGTGTCAGCAATCATAAAGCTGAACATTCAGGGGTTTTTGAAGAAAACAGAAACATATTTTGTAATGACGAAAAATTTGCAGTTGCTTTTGTTGAATCAAACGGTGAAGTGCATATCGGGAGAATCAGAAAGTTGACTCCAAGAGAGTGTTGGAGGCTGCAGGGATTTACGGACGAACAGTTTGATAAAGCAAAAAAAACAGGACTATCCGACAGCAGACTTTATAAAATGGCAGGCAATGCCGTGACCGTAAATGTAATCTCTGAAATCGGTAAAATCATCAGAAAAGTAAACAGTAAAAATAAATAAGAATTAATACCAATCATTCCGAATGAGAGGTATTTATTTCATATATAAGCCGTTGATTAAGTTGTATATTTAATCAGCGGCTTTTTTTATTGAGTTGCTCTCGGAATGATTGATATGCCGTTAGGAGTGAGAAATAATTAAAACACCTGTAAGTTGGATGGGAAATAAGACATCCGTACTTCATATCCTTTATGCACTTTTTCCTCTGAATTATGAGAGATATATCGAACCTTTCGGAGGTTCAGGTGCTGTTTTGTTGGGTAAGAAAAAAACTGATAAATTTGAAGTTTATAACGACTTTAATCATAATCTTGTAAATCTGTTTCGCTGTATGCGTGACAGACCTCTTGCGTTTATTAAAGAACTTGGTTTTTATCCGCTTAATTCAAGAGATGATTTTAATGTAATAAGGGATTTCTTTAAGCATGAAAAATTTAATGATAAGTATCTTGACGAGGAAGTGAATTTAACTAAAATAATTCTTCCTGAATTGAAGACTAACGAGGTAATTGAACTTTACAGTAAACTTAAGAATGACTATGACTTACGCAGAGCTGTAATGTTTTTAAAACTTTTAAGATACAGTTATTCAAGCGGCGGAAAATCTTTTGCGTGTCAGCCGTTTTCGGTTGCAAGTCTGTTTTCTTTAATTGAACAGGTCAGTAAAAGACTTGAAAATACTGTGATTGAAAATCAGGATTTTGAAGTGCTGATTAAACATTATGACAGAGAAAATGCCTTTTTTTACTGCGATCCTCCGTACTATTCAAGTGAATATGTATATCAGTGCGGATTTACTTGGGAGGACCATTTAAGACTCAGAAATTTGCTTAAAAAGACTCAAGGCAAGTGGCTTGTATCATATAATGACTGCAAAGAAATCCGAGAAATATATGACGGTTGTTCATTTTTTGATTTTAAAAGAGTACACAGTATGGTACAAAAATATGACGCAGGCAGAGAGTTTCCTGAATTACTCATATCAAATTATGATTTATATGAAAGAGAAAGGGCAAAACCAAGACAAATAAATTTGCTTGATGTCAATGAAGAACAAAATAGTAACTTAGATAAGATATTAAAGGAGAATATAATACAATGGAAAATGAAATGATTAACGATTTAGTTTTTGTAGGTGTACCTGCAGATGTAGTAATAGCATCAGAAATTTCAAATGACAAAGCAGTACGCTTTTCAGGTTCAAAAGGCAGGATTGTAATTGAAACAATTGATGAAGGCAGCCCGTGCCTTTGTGACAAATGCAGAGAATTACTTTTAGAAAGAGAGTCTGATTGATGAAAACTACATACAGAATTCTTGGCAAAAAGGGAAGAATTACAATCCCGTATGAAATAAGAAAACATATTGGTTTCAGGCAGAATGATATACTTTCTTTTACTGAACAGGAAAATTGTTCGGTAATTGTAAAACGAGAAAAAATATGTGATAACTGCATTGAAGTTGAGGAAGATTGTATTGAGGGAGTAACTCTCGAGGATTTTCTTGACAGTCTGTCAGATGAAGAACAGAGGAATGCTCTTGTACATTTTTCAATGCGTTGGGCAGAAAAGCAGAAGAAATAAGCGGAGGTAATTATAATGGAAAATAATACGGTATTAAAAAATAAGAAAACGTATACTGAAAGTCAGAAAAAGAGATTGCCCTATGTAAAAGCCAAAATTGATAAGCTGGTTGATGTTGAAAACAGTAAATTAAAAGCTTTTGCAAGTGTTACAATCGGCGGAGCTGTTGCTGTTCATAATGTCAGAATAATAAGTGCGGTATCAGGATTGTTTGTTGCAATGCCGTCAAATTCATATATTGATTCAAATGGTGAGAAAAGATTTAATTCAATTGTTCATCCTGTTTCAAAAGAAGCAAGAGAACTTATTAACAGCAAGGTTTTGCAGGCATATAATCAAGCTTGCAAAGAAGAATACAATATTGATGAGTCGGAAAGTGCAACAGATTCTGCAATTAAAAGTATTGAGCAGAGCATGTAATGAAAGGTAAGTATTTTATGATAATTAATAATGTTTTATCGTCTGAACTTCGCCGTATGAAAGGCAAAGAAGGTCTGGTTTTGCAGGGATGCGGCGGTGAAATTCAGGAATGGGTGAACGGCATTAATACAATGTTTGAAGAAAAGGGAATACTTCTTGATAATACAAAATTTGAAAATATTTCTGTATTTCAAAATGACGGAGTGACTTGTGTTCTGTATCCGTTTGATAATGTCCACCTTGATGTCGGAAAACTTTCAATTTGGAGGTTGCAGTCATACACAGCATTTGCCGGAATGTGGCTGTCTGATTATGTTGATAACAAACTCGGAGGATATGTTACCGATGGTTATGATGAAAATCAGGTTCAGAAACCTGATTGTAATTTAATCGGTCAGGACGGCAACATTTTTAATCTTGTGGGAATTGCAAGTCATACGCTTAAAAAATATGGATTTGTTGATGAGGCAAAAGAAATGTGCAGTCGTGTTGTAAGTTCGGGTAGTTACGGTGAAGCTCTAGGCATTATCGGCGAATATGTAAATATCACAGATGGCTGTGAGAAGTCCGATGATACGAATGAAAATATTAATGAAGAGCAGGAGATGAAGTTATAATTTACTTATTTTTAAAACAACGTATTTTATTGACAGGCAGAGTTATTAAATAACTTTGCCTTTATTATTTTGCAACGAAAGGATTATAAAAATGACAGTAAAAAACGAAAAATTTATGAAATTAACAGCACTTTTTCTTGTTGCTACGGTTGTACTTGGCACAATATTTTCTCTTCCTGTAAGTGCGGCAAGCGGTGATAAGGTAACAATTACTTTTGATTATTGTTATGACAGCACAGGCAATACAATAAAGTATCAGCAGAAAACAGTAAACGGTGAATATACGGTCGGAGTTAAAGGTGAAGAACTTTGTAAGATTTATGCAGACGGTAAAGAAGCCTACTGCATTGAACCCGGTCATACTTTGTATTCGGGAAATACACTTACAGAAAATGCGTCAACTGTATGGGAAAATTTAGGTACTGCAAAACAGAAAGCAATCAATCTTGCGTTGCTTTACGGCAAACCCGGTTCAGATAAAAATTTAAGCGGCAATGAAGATCAGAAATGGATTGCAACGCAGCTGATTGTTTGGGAGTTTGTAACAGGCTGCAGAAATACAGCCGACAATTACAAATGCACAAATACAAAGTATATTGACGGAATTTGTGCAGACGGAGCAAATTCCGGAGTTAAATCAGTTTATAACACAATATCAAAGAAACTTGAAAAACATTCAACTGTGCCAAGCTTTGCAAGTGCGGCTGAATCAAAAACAGAAACATATGAAATGAAGTATTCTGACGGTAAGTATTCATTAACACTTAATGACAGCAACAGTATTCTTTCCGAATTTAGTTTTAAATCCCAAAACGGAATTACTGTTTCACAAACTGACAATAAACTGACTCTTACTTCTTCAAAAGCTTTAAATGATGCAGTAACATTCACATCTGCAAAAGCAATTCCTAATGTAGAAAAAGCTGTGTTTGTTCCATATGGTGATGCAAGTTTGCAGGATGTAATTACAGGTGTTGAAAATGACGGTGAACCTGTAAAAGCATATTTTAAGGTGAAAACACAGACCGGCAATCTTAAACTTATTAAAACTTCCGAAGACGGCAAGATTGCAGATATTGAATTTACGGTTAAAGGTGATAATTATAATAAAACAGTAAAAACAAACTTAAAAGGCGAATTTGAACTTGCTGACCTTGTGCCGGGAACATATACGGTAACCGAAAAAAGCTACAAAGAATATATTGCACAGAAAACACAGACTGTAAAGGTAGAAAACGGAAAAACTGCAGTTGTAAAGTTTGATAACATTCTTAAAAAATCAGAAATTAAAATCATTAAGAAAGACGCTGAAACCAAGCAAGTAATCACACTTGCAGGTTTTGGATTTAAGATTAAAAAGTCTGACGGCAGTTTTATAAACACAGACAAAACAGATGTGTTCTATACTGATGATACGGGAACAATCAACTTGCCTGTACAGCTTGCATACGGAAAATATCAGCTTGTAGAAGTTAAAGCGGGTGAAGGATATGTCCTTGACAGCAAACCTGTTGATTTTGAGGTTGACGGAGAAAATACAGTAGTTGAGGTCGTAAAGTATGATAAAGTTCAGAAAGGGACTGTTACCGTAATAAAAACAGGTGATATTTTTGCAAGTATTAAAAAGGTAACCGATACTGCCACCTTGGATGAAATGAATAAAGAAGCAGAAGAAAAATATCTTCCTGTTTATGAAAATTCTGTGTTAAACGGTGTTGAGTTTAAAATTACTGCGGCAGAAGATATAAAAACTCCTGACGGCACTGTAAGAATTAAAAAAGGCGAAGTTGCAGATACAATTACAACAGAAAAAGGGAATGCAATTTCTAAGCCTTTGTATTTAGGAAAATATTTTGTGACAGAAACAAAAACCGTATCCGGATTTGTTCTCAATAAAAAATCATATACAGTGCATCTTAAGTATGACGGTGAAAATGTTGAAGTTACAAATCAAAATCTAAGTGTCAGAAACGACAGACAGAAAGCAGAAATTTCTCTTAAAAAGGTGCTTGAAAAATCCGATGAAACAGGCGGCGATATTAAGAAAGTATTTTTTGCCCTGTATGCGAATGAAAATATAAAAGCCGATGACGGAAACTATATTCCGAAGGACGGATTGATTGAGATTGCAGGGTGTTTGGAAAATGGCAGTTTGACATTTAATACGGACATTCCTTTCGGTAAGTATTATGTTAAAGAATACAAGACAGACGAAAAATATGTTCTTGATGATACAAAGTATGAATTTGAATTTCTATATACCGATGAAAATACAGCAGTTCAGAAAATTGAAATTAACAGCGGAAAAGAAATTGTAAATAAACCGATTACCGGATATCTTGAAATTACTAAAAAGGATGTATCAACAGGAAAACTTCTTCCAAATGCAGGTTTCAGAATTAAAGATGAAAACGGTAATATCGTTGCTAAAAAATACACAGACGAAAAGGGTATTGCAAAGTTTGCGATTAATTACGGCAAATATACATATGAAGAATTTGACGCTCCTGACGGTTATGTGATTGACACAAAACCGTACCCATTTGAAATCAAGAAAAACGGAGAAGTTATAAAGGCTGAAATGACAAACGAAAAACAGCCGGAACCTGAAAAGCCTCAGACGGGAGATAACTCAAATATCGGTTTTTTTATAGGCCTTGGTGCTGTGGCACTTGGCGGTTTAATCGCTTTCGTTTTTATAAAATTTAAGAAGAAAGATGAGGATGATGACTGATGTACAGAGTGTATATCTGTTCTCCGTTAAAATACGATACAGAGAATAGTATTGAAAATGCAAAAGAATATGCAAGGTATGTTTTTAAGTGCGGTATGGCTCCTGTCATACCGCATCTTTATACATTGGTACTTGACGATAATGAAAAGGAAAGAAACATTGCTGTGCAGGCAGGACTTTCACTTTTGTGGGTGTGCGATGAGGTATGGGTGTTTGAAGATGAGCTCACAGAGAATATGAAAAAGGAAATCCGTTTTGCAGAAAAACTTAACATCAATGTAAGGTATATATCGAAAATCGATTTAAAGAAAGCGGAGGTAAAAAATGAATAAATTAAAAAACAAAGAAAATTTAAAAAACTTAAAATGGTTTATCAGTATTGGGTTTGCAGTTATTCTGCTTTGCATATCGGCAGTAACGGTATTTGCGGCGGGTGATGTTTCAACAGCTATCCAAAGTACATGGACTACAGCACAGACTCAAATTAAAAATGTAGTAAACAATGTTGTGTTTCCTGCGGTTGATATGATACTTGCAATTTTATTCTTTGTAAAAATTGCGACTGCATATATGGATTACAGAAAGCACGGTCAGTTTGAATTTACGGCTCCTGCTATTTTGTTCGGATGTCTTGTGTTTTCTCTTACAGCACCGCTGTATATCTGGAGCGTACTGTAAAGGGGGATAAGAATGTTTGATTGGATTGGAGATTTAGTAAGCGGAATATGCGGAGCAGTAGGAGGTGCTTTCAGTTCAATATTTAGTGGCATTGGAGATGAAATCTCCAATGCCATTTTCGATGCAATTTTAAAATGGTTTTATGAAATCATTTATGATGCAATAGCGGAATTTTTTACTTCTATGGGCAATATGGGAGCTGAAATGTTTGACCTTGAATGGGTGCAGGAAACAGTAAATTTATTTACACTTTTCGGTTGGGCTTTGTTTGCTGCAGGAACGGTTGTTGCAGTATTTGATCTTGCAATTGAATATCAAAACGGCAGAGCTAATATTAAGACAACAGCAATTAATGTGTTAAAAGGTTTCTTTGCCTGTTCATTGTTTGGTATCTTGCCTGTGGAATTGTATAAGTTTTGCGTATCTCTTCAAAATTCTTTGCTTTATGATCTTACGGGAGTAATGACTTCAACACTTTCATTAAATCTCGCAGGAAAAAGTTCAAGTATTCTTGAGGGCAGTTTTGCGATCAGCGAGCAGATCAATTACGGACTGTTTAATCTTTTGTTTATGATAGCCTTTGCGTACTGTGTTATTAAAATTTTCTTTGCAAATATTAAACGAGGCGGAATAATTCTTATTCAGATAGCTGTAGGTTCTCTGTATATGTTTTCTGTTCCGAGAGGCTATCAAGACGGATTTAATCAGTGGATGAAGCAGATTGCCGCACTTTGTCTTACCGCTTTTTTGCAGACAACTTTGTTATTTTTGGGACTGTTGACTTTTCCTAATAATATGCTTTTAGGTTTAGGCATAATGCTGTCTGCAAATGAAGTACCGAGAATTGCTCAGCAGTTTGGGCTTGATTCAAGCGTAAAGGTAAATATGACAAGCATAGTTCATGCAACTACCACAGCGGTTAATCTTACAAAAACAGTTGCAAAAGCAGCAGCGTAAGGAGGTAAAATGACAACATATATTTATCCGCAAAATCTAAAAGCCACAGCCAATCTATGGCTGTGGTCATTGAGAGATTTTGCAATATCATGTATTGCATTGTTATTATCAGTTCTGATATTTTCGCAGACACAATTGATTTTACCTATTGTATTAACTTTGCTTTACGCTTTCCTAACAATCAGATTTGATGATGCAACCGTTATGGATTTTATGATTTATGCGGTTAAGTATTTTATTTCTACACAGCAACTTTATTACTGGAGGGAGAAAAGATGAAAAAACGGGTGCGAAAAGGTAAATCAGTTCAAGATTTGCTTGGAATAAAGACATTTACGAAAAACGGACTGAAGACAGGAAAAAATGAACTCATTTTCTATATGGTTCAGCCTGCGAATATTTCCGTTTTGTCACATACAAACATTGAAATCAAAGTAAGACACCTTATGATGGTTCTCTCTGCTGTGCCGGATATTGAAATTGTCTGTACGGATTCAAGAGAATGTTTTGATGATAATAAAAGTCAAATGAAAAACAAAATTGATAAAGAAGTGAATAAAAGTGTTAAAAATTTGCTTTATAAAGATATTGATTTTCTTGACAGTATTCAGAGTGAAACTTCAACAGCAAGACAGTTCTTGTTTATTGCAAAATGTAAGAACTTAAAATCAGAAAATGTTTTGCAAAGAGCTAACAGAGTTGAAAAAATTATATCAGATCAAGGTTTTGAAGTTACAAGACTTAATAAAAAAGAGATAAAACGATTTCTCGCAATTTATTTTAACGCAGGAATGAACGGAGATTTAATACCGGATATTGACGGTGAGCAATACTTTGAAAGGAAAACAGTTGATGAAGAAATATAAAGAGAAAATCAGCACAATTGTTGTTATTACTGTATTTGCAATAATCGTTTTGTTGTGCGTAGGTTCTGTTATTTATCAAAAAATCACAGAGAATAAAGAAAAAGCTGAATTTGCAAAGATTGAAAGTATTGTGACAGAAGAATATACAGATACAAACAATACAACAGAACGAATAAAAAATCCTGTTATATTAAAAAACAGTGCTGTGGATAAGAGAAGTGAGGTTGAAAATACATATGCACAAACGGATTATGATACATCGTATTATAAACTTCACTCCATATCTGAACTTATCTCAATGAATTCTGAATGTTTTGGTTGGATAAGCATTTTGAATACAAATATCAGTTATCCTGTTATGCATACGCCGAACAACCCGCAAAAGTATTTGGATAAAAACTATTACGGAGAATACAGTCAAAGCGGAACCCCTTTTTTAGACAGCAGATGTTCTGTCGACAGTTCAAACCTTATTATTTACGGTCATCATATGAATAACGGAACTATGTTTGCTGATTTATGCAATTACGCAAATAAACCTTACAGAGATGAACATCCATACATTGTTCTTGAAACAAAAGACGGAGTATTTGCATACTCTGTCTTTTCTGTTATGAAAGTAAAATCAGACGATGATTGGTACAAATTTATTGATGCGGAAACAGAGAGAAAGTATAACTTTAAAACAGCTTATGCAAATAAGAAATCAATGTACAATACGGAAATTAGTCCTGTTTACGGTCAGCAACTATTAACACTTTCAACCTGTTACGGTAATAACAGCAATGATCGCATAGTTGTGATTGCTGCTAAAAATTAAGGAGGTATAAATTGAGATTGTTTAATAAAAAGACTAAGATACTTACACCGGAAGAATCTGAAGAAATGTACACAAAGGACTTTTTCGATATGATTTTGCCGTCAGCAATAAAGTTCTTTACAGACTATTATATTGTTGGTGATAACTACTGCTGTGTATGGGCTGTTCGAGAGTATCCCCCAAGTACAGAAGAACAGGCTGTATTTTCACAGCTTGCCGACAGAAACGGCGTTACACTCCGTATATATAACAAGCTTGTTGAAAGTATGGAACAACGTAAGATTATTCAGAATGCTACAAGAAAAAACAAGCTGAAATCAAACGGAAACGATATGAATGATACTATTGAAGCACAGGGGAATTTGCAGGATGTTGTTACTCTTATGGCAAATCTGAGAAAAAACAAAGAACCGTTATTGCATTGCTGTGTATTCATTGAGCTTAAAGCAAAGAGTAAGACAAAATTAAAAGAACTGCAAACAGATATTTCAATGGAACTTACTCGTTCAAAAATTGAGGTAGACAGACTTACACTAAGGCAAAAGGAAGGTTTTCTTTCTGTTGTTCCCACAGGTTCAAATCAATTTGGTTCGCAGTATGAAAGAGTATTGCCTGCGTCATCTGTTGCAAATTTATATCCGTTTAATTTTTCGGGCAAAACAGATCCTAACGGTTTTTACATCGGCAGAGATAAATTCGGTACAAATATTATTGTTGATTTTGAACGCAGAACAGAGGATAAGACCAACTCAAATATCCTTATTCTCGGAAATTCGGGACAGGGCAAAAGCTATCTTCTAAAATTGATTTTGACAAACGTTAGAGAAAGCGGAAAGAAGATAATCTGTCTTGATCCTGAGGCGGAATATGAGGACTTAACAAATGCCCTCGGTGGTTGTTATATTGATTTTATGACCGGCAGATATAAAATCAATCCGCTTGAACCTAAAGATTGGGGACAGGCAAGTGAAGAAATCGATAGTAAAGCTCCTGAACCTTTTAAAAAAGCAACCCGACTTTCACAGCACATTGCATTTTTAAAAGACTTTTTCAGAGCGTACAAAGATTTTACAGACGGACAGCTTGATACAATCGAAATCTTACTTATGAAACTGTACGCACGATTCGGAATTACCGATATGACAGATTATTCACAGAAAAGACCTGAAGATTTTCCTGTTATGAGTGATTTGTATGCTTTGTGCGAAGAAGAGTTCAAAACTTTTGACAGCAAACTGAAAACTATTTACACGGAGCAAACTTTACAGGACGTTTGTTTAGGTATTCACAGTATGTGTGTCGGTTCGGAAAGCAAATATTTTAACGGTCATACAAACATAACAGATGATATGTTTCTGTGCTTTGGTGTTAAAGGTTTGCTTGATACCAACAAAAGACTCAAAGATGCAATGTTATTCAATATCCTTTCTTATATGTCAAACAAGTTATTGGGTGAGGGAAATACTGTTGCATCGATAGATGAATTGTATTTGTTCCTTTCAAATCTTACAGCTATTGAATATATCCGCAACGCAATGAAGCGCGTACGCAAGAAAGATTCAGCCGTGATTTTAGCCAGTCAGAATATAGACGATTTTCTGATTCCGAGTGTTAAAGAATACACAAAACCGCTGTTCTCAATTCCGTCCCACCACTTTCTGTTTTACCCCGGAAATATTAACCCAAAGGATTTTGAAGATGCACTGATGATAGAACCAAATGAATATGACCTGATAAAATTCAGCGAAAGAGGAACTTGTCTGTTTCGTTGTGGTAATGAAAGATATCTTCTTGTAGTAAATGCACCTGATTATAAATCAGAAATATTTGGCAGTGCAGGAGGAAGATGAAAATCCGGATGTTACAAATTTAGACATCTGGATTTTTTTACTTAATGCTTATATTCTTAATTTCTATAGTTTCTTTTTTTATATTATATCGATATGTGAGAAATTTAATTTCTCTCAATATGTCCCATTCACTTTCTGCACCACCAAATTCTTGTAACGGGATTTGATAGTATTCACATTCTCTACTTGTAGTTATATTGTATGATACATCTCTAGTTTTTAATCTAAGCTCAATAGTGAGATTGAAACAATTTTTTATGGATTTAAGTGAAAAGCATAAATGTTTATTTTGCAAGAATGCTTTGTGCATATTTAGTTCTCCTGTAAAGAAAACAACAGAACTAATATTAGATTTTGTTTTTGTGAAGTCATAGGTGGTTGTGATTTTATTTTTCGTTTTATCATAGTTTACGACGCAACCGCCGTTATTTATATCATTAATACAATATCCTCTGAATTCAGATAATTTAATGTGTGTATCAGTTGCAGTTATATTAATTTTGCTTATAAATTCATCACGTTGTTTTTCCCATCTGTTATCGCTTATATTGACATTAAACATTTTGCACATTTCATTTTTAAAATTTGTTAACAATCCCTTTAATGTGTCGATTGGAGCGTCAAGTTTAATGGCTTTTTTATTTGGATTTATTGCTCCTTTTATTTCTTTAAATTCAAAATTAGGAAGTAAAAATAAAAAGTAGTCCTTTTGTTTAATCCAAACAGCGCCCATTTCATTTAAACAAGCAGGACTATTATAATAATTTTCAGAGAGCATAAATATTGGAATAATATCGTCTGAATCTATTAAGTTGCGTAAATAATTATATATATCTTCTTTTATTGGCACATCGATTTCTGTACGTGAACTGCAAAATATGTTTTGTTCTTTTAGACCAATAGAATAAAGTAAGTCAATAAAATTTGAAACAATTTCTTTATCTTTTTCAGAATGACTGATAAATAACTTTTTATTTGAATACATAATCAATCTCCTTTACAGTGAATATATATCACCATTATACTTTGGTTCTTTATTGATTTCAAGAATTTTATAATAAATTTAAAATGAGGTGATAAAATGAGTGCTACCATAGGTGCGGCACTAAAGAAAATAGCTGTGGATTTGCTTACAAATCCTAAAATACTAAAAACCATTGTAGGCATAGTTATTGGTATTATAATTGTTGTGTTTTTTCCTCTGATAGTAGTAATTTCAATATTAAACGGAAATGTTGATGTTGATACGAATAAACTTGCCGCTATAGTTGAAGAAAATATATCAGATGAACAAATGGCACAGCTTAATTTATATAACGATACAATGGAGAAAATTGAAAACGAACTTGATGATAAAAAACTGCCTGAGTACAAAACTCAGGTAGAAATCATTTATGCGTTTTATTTATCTGATAAATCGGAAACAAAAGATTTTGTGAAAAGTTTTACATCCTGTTTTGAGAAAAATATGACGGATAAAGAATTGACAGCAAAGGTAAATGAAAAATTTGATATTCAAATTGACGATGAATTGTTAGCTAAAATGATGCAGTCAATCAAAGGTATAGAAATCGGTACTGCAGGCTTTACCGATAAGACCACGAAAAACAATCTTGATCTTGTTAAGTGGTGTGAGAATGCATACAAAAATGGCTGGGGTTATGTGTACGGCGGTTACGGTCAGGTCTGCACAAAACAATATCTCGACCAACAGGCGTCGTTGTTTCCCGGTAATAACGAGGCAGGTGGTGAGATGAGAAAGGTTGGTGAAAAATGGCTCGGCAAGAGAGTTTGTGATTGCATAGGTTTGATAAAATCATATGCTTGGTATAACTCTGACAGCGGAGAAATTGTAGCAGGTTCAAACGGGTTTACGGATTGCGGTGCAAATTCTATTTGGAACAATGTTACAGAAAGTGGTCCGATTTCAAGTATGCCGGAAACACCTGGGCTTGCTGTCTGGATGGACGGTCACATCGGGGTGTATATCGGCAATGGTGAAGTCATCGAAGCACAAGGCACAGCCTACGGAGTTGTCAAAACCAAACTTGAAGGACGAGGTTGGACAAAGTGGCTGAAAATACCAAATATAAAATATGTGGAGGTAAAATCAAAATGAAGAAAACAAGTTTAAGCATTATGTACGATGATGAAAAACTGAATGCAATTAAACTGTATATGTCACAGCGTGATTTGGATTTCAAGGAAGAACTTGAAAAATCAGTTGACTCTCTGTATGCAAAATATGTTCCTGCAAATGTCAGAGAGTTTATTGATATGAAGTCTGTTCTGACAAAACCGCCAAAGCCTAAAAAGCCAAAGCTACAGGAAGAAAACACCGAGGTGGTAACTTGAAAAATCAAAACTTCGGAATAGAAATTGAAATGACCGGCATTACTCGCAATACAGCGGCGAAAGTGATTGCCGGTTATTTTCATACTACAGCAACACATATAGGAGGGAGTTACGATTCATATGTGGTGCGTGATGATGAGAACAGACAATGGAAAATTATGCGTGATGCAAGTGTTCGCTGTGAAAATCGTTCGGGAGCAAATGCAAGCACAATGTATTCGGTTGAATTTGTTACTCCGATTTGCAATTATGACGATATAGAAACTATTCAGGAGTTAGTCAGAAAGCTTAGAGGGGCAGGAGCGAGAGTTAATTCCAGTTGTGGTCTGCATTGTCATATTGATGCATCAATTCACACTCCGAAAACATTAAGAAATATAGTAAATATAATGGCTTCAAAAGAAGATTTGCTGTATAAATCTTTAAAAGTAAATGTTTCCCGTGAACATTACTGTCAGAAGCTGGATACTCGTTTTCTTGATGAAATCAATCACAGACATCCTATGACAATGAATCAGATAAAATCAATGTGGTATAACGGTGAAGATAACAGTTACAGGCACTATGATGATTCTCGTTACCATGCCTTAAATTTGCACAGTGTATTTAATAAGGGAACTATTGAATTCCGTTTGTTCAATTCAACATTGCATGCTGGAGAGGTTAAAACTGCAATTCAGTTGTGTCTTGCTATAAGTCATCAGGCTCTAATTCAAAAATCTGCAAGACATACAAAAACTGTGTCTGATAATGAGAAATACACTTTTAGAACGTGGCTGCTTCGCCTTGGATTAATCGGGGACGAATTTAAAACTGCTCGTCATCATCTTCTAAAAAATCTAGACGGCAACATTGCATGGAAAGATCCTGCACAGGCTGAAAGACAAAAGGAAAGACTTGCTCAAAGACAAGTTTCAGAGATAAACAATACAATTCAAAATACAAATGAAAACATAAATGAACTCGAATCTGAAACTGCAGACGTGCAGAATGAAGATTCGAGTTTTGTTATGAGTATGTAGAAAGGAAGCAATATGAAAAGTAAGTTATACATCGCCTATGGCAGTAACCTTAATCTTAGACAAATGAAATATCGTTGCCCAACTGCAAAACTTGTTGGCAAAGGTACAATTGAAAATTACGAATTACAGTTCAAGGGTATGCCAAATTGTTCATACGCAACAATCGCACCTTGTATTGGTAAGTCAGTTCCCGTTGCTTTATGGGAACTTCATCCGAGAGATGAAAGATTGCTTGACCGCTACGAGGGTTATCCGTCACACTACTTCAAACAGGATTTGCCTGTAAAACTGAATAACAGTAAAGAATTGACAGCTATGGTTTATATTATGAATTTAAAACAGCAGTTTGGTTTGCCGAGTGACAGTTACTACGAAACGGTTTCACAGGGATACAAGGATTGTGGTTTTGATTTAAAAACATTGAATGATGCTGTGACTGACAGTGCAGAGAAATACTACGAAAACTTTGAGCAAAACAATTTATTTAATTCACCTGATGATGAAGATTTTACAAACGTGATTGGCGGTATGAGTTTATGAACGAGAAGAAGAAACTGAAAAAGAAACTCGGTGACAAATATATTTTCAAAATGTATTTAACTGTAGGAGAAGTTAAAAAACTTTTGGAGCAAAAGTCAAAATCAGATCATGACACGTTGATTGCATCGCTCACGGTGGGGTGTGTGAAGATTAATGCTGTTGTATTTTCAACATCTGATAAAATGCACCTCGGCTTTGATATTCTCGTAAAAGACACACCCGACAGCGAGGAATGGATTTGTTACGATACGTTATTAGATGAAATCAAGTTGTCATCTCTCAGTATTGAGCAATCAATGTTTGATATTCTGAATCGTGAAGTCAAGGAGTACGGACTGTCATATACCGACTGCAATTTTGAAGTGATAAACGGCAAAATGATTAAATAAATAATATCGGCGGTATTCTCGCCACATTCGCCTTGTGTCGGCTTTTAAAGGAAAAGTCGGGAAAGTATCCGAAATCAAAGAAAAATCGAAACAGGACGGTTTGTGGCAAGGTGTGAGAAATCGAAGTTACGGCAATTCGGGCAGTTTTTCAAGGGTAGGTATTTAAGCAGGAGAAAGACACGGGGTTGCAGTCGCTCCCTCGTGTCGGTTTACAGCAGACGGCAACGCCGACTGCCATGCGGTTTTTCCCGCTTTTCAGCCTCAAAAATCCATAGGGGTTAATTTTCAGTCTTGGGGTTGTACTTGTGGGTTAAACCGTCCGAATTGCCTAAATAAATGCCGAAATAACAGGAGTTGCTACTATGGGTTACAGCAGAAAAGGAGGTTTTGTACTTGAATGACACGGATAACAGAAAAGAAGTAAAGCGAAAGTTTGCACTATGGATAAAGCAGTCAACAATTGATATGGTTGAGGGTATTTACAAGGAAGATAATTGCTCAAGCCGAAGTGAATTTATTGAAAAGGCAATCATTTTTTATGTGGGTTACCTTTCCTCAAACGACAACAGTCAGTATCTTCCCAATGTAGTTACTTCAACCTTGAAATCAATCGTTGCCGAGAGCGACAATCGAATGAGCAGACTGATTTTTAAATTGGCTGTTGAGCTTGCAATGACAATGAATATTATTGCTTCGTCACAGGACATAGACAAGATAACTCTTACAAAACTTCGTGGTGAGTGCGTCAAGGAAGTCAAACGGCTCAATGGTTCATTTTCTTTTGATGACGCATACGATTGGCAGAAAGGATAATTATTTGTGGCAAGATTAGTTACAAAATTCAAATATCTCAAGCCGAATCGAAAAGTCAGTGCGGGCGGTTATGCAAAATATATTGCCACTCGTGAGGGAGTGGAAAAGATTGATGATACTAAAAAATTTGCCCCTGCAACAACAAAACAGAAGAATCTTATTGAAAAAATCCTTAAAGATTTTCCCGACAGCAAGGATATGTTTGAGTACGCTGATTACATTGAAAAGCAAAATCAAGGCTCGGCATCTGATTTTATCTCAAGAGTTATGGAAGATTACGCTTATGAAATCTCGGGCAGAAAAGCATATGCCGATTACATTGCTACCCGTCCTCGTGCAGAAAGATTTGGCTCGCACGGACTTTTTACCGATGACGGTGTGCAGGTTCAGTTGAGTAAAGTAACAGAAGAACTTGACAAACACAAGGGAAATATCTGGACTGCGATAATTTCTATTCGCAGAGAAGATGCACAACGGCTTGGTTTTAATACCGGAACTCGTTGGCGGGATATGCTCCGCACTCAGACCGAAGCACTTGCGAAAAATCTGAAAATACCAATGGAGAATCTTCGTTGGTATGCGGCATTTCATAATGAATCGCACCACCCTCATGTGCATTTGATTGCGTATTCAACTGTGGAGAACGAAGGCTATCTCACGCAAAAGGGAGTTGAAAATCTGCGTTCGTCATTTGCAAAAGATATTTTTCAGCAAGATTTATTGTGCATCTATGAAAAGCAAACCGAACACAGGGATAAGCTCCGAGCCGAGGCAAAAGATATTGTAGAAGATTTGGTTTCAAAAATAAACTCGGAAATATATATCAGCGCATCAATTCAGCATAAGCTGTTGGAGCTTGCCGACAGGCTTTCAAAAACAAGCGGCAAAAAGGTTTACGGCTATCTAAAATCCGATGTAAAAGCACTGGTGAATTCTATTCTTGAAGAGCTTGCCAATGACATCAGAATTAAGAAACTATATGACCTGTGGTATGAGCAAAAGGAAAACACAATCCGTACCTACACGGATGAAATGCCTGACAGAATTCCTTTAGTCAACAACAAGGAATTCAAGTCAATCAAGAATGCGATAATCAAGGAAGCGTTGAAACTAAATCTTACCGAAGATGAGGTTGAAGAAAACGAGAATACAGATGAAGAACCTGTTCCAAATCCCTTTAAACATGAAGAAAACACCTCTGTCGAATCAGTCTTTGATTCAGCCATAGGTGTTCTGTATCCTCATTATTCAATTAAAACCAACCGCAACAGCGTTGCAGTTTCTTCCCTTTATCTCCTGCGCTACCTCTGCAACATAATTCAAAATCAGCTCCGTTTTGAAGAAAAGCAGAAAGTGCAAAGGACGGATAAAAAGTTTCAGCATAAGATAAATGATAAAAAGCAGGCTCAGGGATTGAAGATGTAAATGGCGGAGATCGGAGGAGTCGAACCCCCGGGCGTGTTACCTTATTTCAATGTGTGGTTGAGATGCTGAACATAGTAGCTGTTACAATCTCCACAACCGCCTGTAATATCCGCCAGCATACTTGTCGCCATTAATTCCATAATATCCTCTCCAGACAAAGTAAAATCTAATTCTAAATTGCTTTTGATTTTAAAAGAAATTGAAACAGAAATGCCAGCAATCAAAATAGCAACCACACTCATTAAGGACTTATATCCACAATTAAATTATATCAAATATTTTGTATATATCAAGGGCAAAAAATAAAAAACTCCACCAAGGATTAACTATGCCCAAATGCTGACAGGTGCCACCTGTCACGGTGATAAGAGAAGAACTACCCAATATAAGATATTACAGCAGAAAGAAAAAATATAAAGGATGTGATAAAATATCAAAATATATTAACTTTACAAAAGAACAAAGAGAACAGGCAAGGAGAACAGACCTTGCAAATTTTTTAATCAGTCAGGGTGAGCAAGTCAAGCGTTCAGGCTCAGAATACGAATGGCTTGACGGCTCGCAAAAGGTTACAATCAGAGGTCACCTCTGGTATCATCAGTACGAACAGATAGGCGGCGATGCGGTTGACTTCGTCCGCAGATTTTACAACAAGGACTATGCCGAAGCGGTAGAAATGCTTTTGAATAACTGTGGCGGTCAAATCATAACCTCACCGCCCATAGAAATAAGTCACAAACCCTTTGAACTGCCGCCGAGAAATGACAGAATGAGCAGAGTTTTTTCTTATCTGCTGTTGACTCGTGGCATTGATAAAGATGTGCTGTATGAGTTCGTGAGAAACAAAATGATTTATGAATCTGCCGATTATCACAACGCTGTTTTTGTCGGCTACGATTCAAGCGGTAAACCTCGCCACGCACACAAGAGAGGAACGGTGACAAGTAATGCGTACAAAGGAAATGTTGCAGGCAGTCAACCTGAGTTCAGCTTTCACTGGCACGGCACAAGCGACAAGCTATTTTTATTCGAAGCTCCCATTGATATGCTTTCCTACATTTCAATGCAAAAAGCAAAAGATTTACAGAAAGTTTTGACGCGTGAAAATGAGTTGAAATATAATAAAACACTTGAGCGCGAATTGGCGGTGGCAGCTTGCCGCTGGAAAAATCATAGCTATGCGGCATCCTGTTCCGTTTCGGACAGGGTGCTTTTTCAATGTTTGAAAGACAATCCAAACATCAAAAATGTGTTTCTCTGCTTTGACAATGACGAGGCAGGACAGACAGCAAACAAACGGATAGCCGATAAATTAAACTCAATGAATATCAAAAGCGAAATCCTCATTCCTATCCATAAAGACTGGAATGAGAATATTTTAAACGGTGAAAGGACTGATGAAATATGCCGTCAGGTGTTATAACTCTGATTATTGTTGCAGGTTCAATGTTTGCCTTGTTCATAATTATTTCTATGGTGGGCAATCACTATTCACTCAACCGAATAAAGAATAAAACAGTCGGACAAGGTCAGCACGGCACGGCTCGTTGGGCGACCAAAAAGGAAGTCAAAAAAACATACAAACGAATTGATTTTCAGCCTAACGAGTGGAGAAATAATCCAGACAGCAGACCAACTGAACAAGGTATAGTTGTCGGTTGCAAGAACAGAAAAAAGGGAACAACCGCAATGGTTGATACTGGCGATGTCCACGCTCTGATGATTGGTGCGGCAGGTGTCGGCAAGACCGCATATTGGCTTTACCCGTGCATTGAGTATGCCTGCGCTACTGGTATGTCATTTTTATCAACCGACACAAAGGGTGACATTGTTCGAAACTACGGAACGATTGCGGAAAAGTACTATGGCTACAAAATTTCAGTCATAGACTTGCGTAACCCCACACACTCACATAGCAACAATCTTCTCCACCTCGTAAACAAATATATGGACTTATACAAAGCCGAACCCGAACAGCTCGTTTACAAGGCAAGGGCAGAAAAGTATGCAAAAATAATTTCAAAAACAATTATTCTATCGGGTATGGACTCGGCTTCATTTGGACAGAACGCATATTTTTATGATGCCGCAGAGGGACTTCTCACAGCAACTATTCTGCTTGTTTCGGAATTCTGCGAACCCGAAGAACGGCATATTGTTTCGGTATTCAAAATCATTCAGGAATTACTCGCTCCGACCAATAAGAAAGGCAAAAATCAGTTTCAACTTTTAATGGACTATCTTCCCGACGACCACAAAGCAAAATGGTTTGCAGGGGCGGCGCTTAACACAGCCGAACAGAGTATGTCAAGCGTTATGAGTACGGCACTTTCAAGGTTGAATGCTTTTCTTGACTCCGAGCTTGAACAGCTTTTGTGTTTTGATACGGAGATTGACGCTGAAAAATTCTGCAATGAAAAGTGTGCAATATTCATTGTAATGCCCGAGGAAAATCCCAACACTTTCTTTATGGTATCACTCATTATCCAACAGCTCTACCGTGAAATACTTTCAGTCGCTGATGAAAACGGCGGTGTTCTGAAAAATCGCTGTGTATTCTTCTGCGATGAATTTGGAACTTTGCCGAAGATTGATTCGGCAGAGATGATGTTCTCTGCCTCCCGTTCAAGGCGGTTACAGATAGTGCCAATAATTCAATCCTTCGCACAACTTGAGAAAAATTACGGCAAAGAGGGTGCTGATGTTATCATAGATAACACACAGCTGACCATTTTCGGCGGCTTTGCTCCAAACAGCACAAGTGCGGAAGTCCTATCAAAAGCACTCGGTTCAAGAACTGTTATGTCAGGCTCTGTAAGCAGAAGCAAAAATGATCCGTCCCAATCATTGCAGATGATAGAAAGACCATTGATGACTCCCGATGAGCTGAAGTCACTTCCAAAAGGCACATTTGTTGTTATGAAAACAGGTTTTTATCCTATGAAAGTAAAACTAAAGCTGTTTTTTAAATGGGGTATTAAATTTGAAGAAAAGTATGAGGTCATGGAAAACGGCAACCGTGAGGTTCACTATGCCAACCGTTCGGAGTTGTTCAACAACATAATCCAAACATACTGCCCTCACTATCTTGAACAGACTGTTACTGATTCGGATTTTGATGAGGCAAGCAGTGAGAAAAAGAAGAAAAATGAAAACCTAAAGACCTCGCCAGATACAGAACAGACCGAGAGTGAAGATACTATTAATTCAGAACAGCAAAATGATCCAACAGAAGAACCTGAAAATTCAAGCATTGAACAGAGCGCAGACAAGCAAAGAAAAGTAGTCATAAGAACCGAAAGACCACCTCAGGAGGTGCTGGACAATGAGTAGATTAACTTTTCTGTATCAAATGGACTTGCCTCACCGAGCCGTTGCCGTATATACCTACCTCCACGACCGAGCTAATAAAAACGGCGAATGCTGGCCCTCAGTAAACAAAATAGCAGGCGACATAAAGCTGTCGCCTGCTACAGTACGAAGAGCTATTAGAGATTTGAAAAAAGCAGGATTGATAGAAACCGAACAGCGTTACCGTGAAAAAGGCGGTAAGAGTAGTTTGCTTTTTAATTTATTAATACATTGATTTAGGAAAAATCCCGTGATATAATAAACTCGTATCGCTACAAAATTATGGATTTTGATAGTTGAGAATACATGAATCAGTATTTTTGAAAGCTGCCTTTATGTTGTCTGCGGAAATGCATTAAAATCAAAAAAGGAATTAATATACACATATGAATACTTTGCTTGCACTTATTTTAAACATATTTTCTTTAATATTAATGACTGTATGTACTGTTGTTTTTGTGCAGTATTCATATAGAAAGAAAATGACACAGTATTTTTCAGCTTGTCAGATTTTAATAATTAATTGGATAGTATGCCATATTATCGATATTTTTTCTTTAAATATGACTGCGAAAATATTATTCAGTAATATAGGCTATATTTCAGTGTGTTCAATTGGTGCAGTATTTCTGTTGTTTTCACTTTACTATATAAAATCAGATATTGCCCAAAGCAAGTTGTTTAAAATAATAATATTTATTCCATCGGCAGTCTTGTATTTTATTGAAATAACCGACCCAATATTTCATTTGTTTTTTAAAAAATTCTTTTTTGGAGAAACTTTAGGTGGTATCGGATTTTATGTTACGGCAGTATATAACTATGTTTTACTGATTATTAGTATATGTTTAATACTCATAAAAAACCGGAAGTCATTTAAAGAAAAAACACCGCAGATGATATTGATTTCTTTATCAGCTGTTATACCGCTTATAATTAATTTTTTATCAATTACGGACATATTTACTTTGAAATATGATTTTACACCAATTTCCTTTTCTATTACATCAATGCTGATATTTTTTGCAATTTATAAATTTGAATTTGTATCAATAAGTCCTTATACTGTAAAACATTTAATGAGTGCAATTAACGAAGCGGTGCTTATTACTAATAAGCATAACAAAGTTACATATGTAAATGATACAATGAAAAATGTGTTTGACTTAGATGATAGCTGTTTACAAAAAGACAGCGGGAGTGTTATGGAACATATTTCAAATAAATTAGCTTGTGATAATTCCGATTTACGACAGCTTTTTGTTGATGATAAAAGTGGATTAATTACTGTTAACTTGTTTGGAAATAAGTATTTTGAAGTGGAAAAAACAGCGGTTTTAAGCGGAGATAAAAGAATATCAAATGTATATATTTTTTCAGATATGACATCTTACTATGAATTTACAGATGAACTATCAGCAAAAAACTGTGAGCTTTTAAGGTCTAATGAAAAGCTTGTAAGAATGAATGTAATTGAAAAGAATCTTGCCGTTGAAAGGGAACGCATAAGAATAGCTCAGGAATTGCACGATTCATTAGGGCACAGTCTTGTTTCAGTAATGACCCTGTTAAAACTGTCTAAGATAAATAAAGATTCTTCTCAAAAGTATGTGGATGAAGCACTTGATATATCGACAAAATTACTTAGTGATGTTCGTGACTGTGTGTCAGGAATACGGAAAGATTTGGGACTCAGTATTACTCAAAGGGTAAAATCCCTTATTGATGATATAAAAACAACAAGTACCTGCTTAGAATTTTCAGTTTTTGGAGAAGAAGAAACTTACCATATTTTTGCATCCGATGAAGTTTTCAGTATTATAAGAGAAGCAATTACAAACTCGATCAGGCACGGTAATGCCAATAAAATTGATGTTATTCTAAAATTTTCAAATGAGAGCATAGGAATATATATTATTGATAACGGCGTTGGATGTGACAAAATAACTGAAGGCTACGGACTTAATGGAATGAGAGAAAAAATAAAAGCAATAGGTGGGAATATTGAGTTTTCATCTTTGATTAATAACGGATTTTCTGTTAGAGCATTTATTCCTGTGGAGGCTGATTTAGTTTGATAAAAATTGTAATTGCTGATGACGATGACATTTTCAGAAATGGACTTAAATTAATTATTGAACAAGATAAAGATATACAAGTATGTGGCGTGGCAAGTGACGGCAATATGGCATATTCTTTGTGTGAAGGCAAAAAGCCTGATCTTGTTCTCATGGATATGCAAATGCCTTGCTGTGATGGTGGAAACGCAACATTGAAAATAAAACGTGATTTTCCTGAAATTAAGGTACTCGTTTTAACAACATTTGATGACAAGGCAACTGTGAATAAAGCTCTGTCAAGTGGTGCGGATGGATATGTACTTAAAGGCGTGGATGAAAGCAAACTTTCAAATGCAATTAAAAGTACAATTATGGACATAAATGTGTTTGGTAAAACAGTATTTGAAAATGTGAAGAGTAAATTTGCAAACAGTTCTGTTAATGAACCGATTAATTTGACTAAAAGAGAAAAAGAGCTTTTAGTTAATGTAGCTGAGGGTTTAAGTAATAGAGAAATTTCAGAAAAAATGTTTTTATCAGAAGGCACGGTAAGAAATAATATTTCTGCATTGCTTCTTAAATTAAAACTAAGAGACAGAACTCAGCTTGCAGTCTATGCAGTGAAAAATGATTATATATAGTTAGCCATAAATAGATTAATAAATAAAGATTTGGGCTCATTTTCACAAAATGAAAATGAGCCTTTTTTGTACAAATAGTGAAAATAATGACAAATGTCATCTATTATTATAAAATAAATAATGATACACTTTATTTGAAAGTAATTATGTTAAATAATTATAATAGGTTTAATTAACGATATTAGTATTATCATTTAAAAATGCTGTATAATGTTGCAACAAATTACAGATAAAATTTAAATTTTTTATTAAGGAGATTTCAGAATATGAAACAAAAAAACAAAAAAATAAAAAGAACAATTTCTTTAGCTGTAGCCGCTATATGTGCGTTGTCTTCTGTTTCTGCAATAAGTGTAAGTGCAAATAATTGTTCTGATACAGAGGGAACCTATAGGGTTGGTGGATATGCGTATAGATTTACAGATGCGGCAAGACGCAAATATGATTATTCATCTTCATATCAAAAGTGCATTTCTTCTACGGTTACATATGATTCTTGGGTGTTTGCATCAAAAACTGCTTACCCGGGAGATTACGCAAAGGATCACGTTAGATTAGAGTATAAAGGAAAATTAACTCCATCATACTACTTTAATACAGGAACAACTAGATATATGGTTAACTATATAAATGAATACAATGATTTACAGAAAAATGGTGAGGATAAATACCTTTACGCAGGAATGACATTTTGGACTGCCTCACCTCAAACGGGAAGTACTCATGTTAAATGGAGCCCCGACAGCGTATAATGATTAATAACTTTGCATTAGCACTAATTTTTTAGTGCTGATGCAGGAGGTAACAATGAAATTAAATTATAAATTATCAACCATATTTCTTGTGTTTTTATTTATTTTTTTGTCAGTGTTCTGTGGATGTGACAATGTCAATTCTAATGTTGATAAATCAACATACGACGAATTGAATTTTATTAGGAAAGGAAGCTCTGTATCATCAGATATTGCAAAAGCTATTACCGACAACGAAGTTATAAAAGATGAGGATGAAAATAAACTTAATAAAAATAATTGTGTAAGCAAAAATGATAAAATTATTAGTCAGGGAATTGAGTTCAGTAATTTTAGCTTTTATAAATCAAAATCTTTACCGTCAGATATAAAAAGAGATGATTTCAAATATTTTTTTTCGGATGATGATATAGATGAAACAGGAAATTTGCTAAATAATACTTCTTATTTTTTCTTATCAATGGATGTTACAAACACTAATAATAAAAGTATTAATTTATGTTGGCTTAATATTTGCCCTATGCTTATTGAAGATAAGGAAAGTTACAACTATCCTATTTATGATTTATCCACAATCACCAGTTGGGAAGCAAGATACAGAAATAATACAGATAGAGATTCTCAAACATCAAAAGATTATTTTATTGATAGTTTAGCTCCGAACAAAACTGCTTCAATATTAATAGGATATATAATTGACGATGAATACATAGATGATAAAAAAATGTGTATTGTACCCGAGGAATGTATTACATCTATATTACATGAGAATAATTATGTGAAATATATTATGATTAACGAGTAAAGGTGGAGGATAATGCATTCAATATTAAAGTTTGAATTAAAAAGGGCATTTATAAATCGCTTTTTTGTTATATCGGTTTTACTTGGAAGTATAATTTCAGTATTACAGACAGTAGAGGCTTCTTTACCTTATGCATTTAGTATAAATTTTGAATATGATATTTATCCAATGTCTGTGTTTAATTCCTACATTGGTCTGTCAATGACAAGTGTGTGGACATATGTGTTTTTTATGATTTTTCCATTGATTGCTTCGTTGCCATACTCATCAAGTTATTTGTCAGATGTAAAGGGCGGATATGTAAAAACAATATTTATAAAAACAAAAAAGATTTATTATTTTTTAGCAAAATTGTTTGCAGTTTTTTTGTCAGGTGGAACGGTTGTTTTATTGCCTTTGATTTTAAATTTATTATTAACTGCATTATGTGTTCCCGTAGTAATTCCGGATATTTCTGTTGGTACATTTCCAGTTTTTGGAGATAGTTTTGCTGCTGGCTTGTATTATACTCATCCGTTTATTTATATCTTGATATATGATTTAATTATATTTGCAACATCCGGAGTTTTGGCGTGTACAGCATTAGCTTTCTCTCATTTTATAAAATATAAATATGTAGTAACGCTGTCACCTTTTTTATTATTTATGGCAATTTCATTCAGCTCCTCTATGCTTTCACAAAAAAATCCGTTAAATATATCAGAATGGATTCTGCCATTTCAGCAATATCAGAATTTGAATTTGTTCATTGTTATAATGGAATTACTGATAATTTTTTGCATTTCTAGTTTTATTTACTTTTTTAAGGGACTATATGATGACACAATATAAAAGATTTACTACATATTCATTACATTGTTTTTGGAATAATAAAAAGAGAATGATATTTTGTTTATTTGTTTTGTTAATAAGCACTTTAGCGTCTTTTATATCACAAGTAAATGTTTATAAAAATAGCGATATTGTTTTTTCTTTTGCTGATTTTTTGCTTCAAACAGGGTATCCTTTAATTTTCTATACCAATTTAGTTATACTTCCTTGTTTTGTTATATCTACGTTTATTAATTTTGATTTTTCGGTAAACAGTATAATAAGATACGCTATATCAAGAAGTATATATTTTAAACAATGTGTTCTTGCAAATATTGTCTCTCTTATATTTGTTGTGTATCAGTTTGTGATAACTACAATTATCGGTTGCAATCTAACTAATGTAAAAATTAATTTTAGCCAAAAGAACAGTTTATTTTGTTTTATTAATCAGGGTCGCACATCTGATGTGTCACTAATTAAGGTGTTCTTATTATCCTTCTTATTTTGCTTTTTTTCCTCACTTTTCTTTTCTTTGCTGTATATAATAATGAAATGGTTATTACATAATGATATGGCAATTTTCCTTTTTGTTATTATATTTTATATCTTAGATTATGTCTGTGGCATAGGTGTTTGTAACCTTTTCGGCGTTTATTATGAAAAATGGTTTCCGTATAATTGGTTGAATTTAATTATTATTTTACTGATGTCTATTGCCATATTTCTTATGGGAAGGTTTGTTTCTGGCAGGAAGGAATTTTTAAATGCAAAATAAATCTGTTTTAAGAGTAATAAAAAATGATGTTTTGTCCGGAATTTTTTTCAATAAATTTAAATACATACTTGTTATACTGTTTTTTGCATGTATTGTGTGTAGTTTTATTAAAACTACTTTAGATTTTTCTTTTCAGGCAACATCATTAACACAGATGCCATCTGTAACTGATATATGGTTTAATATATTCAAAGGTATGGCTATTTATATTCCGTCTAAAGAGATGCCTTTTCAGATTCCATTTATTTGGTTAATGACACAAACATTATTGGCACTATTGATTGTTAATTACCCCACACAGGACCTATTCTCATACGGAACACAAATATTGATACATATGAAAAAACGCAGAGTATGGTGGATTTCAAAATGTATATGGAATATATGCACAGTTCTATCCTTTTACCTAAGTGCATTTATATGTGTACTCTTGATATTAGCTATATATGGAAATATTTCTTTTAGTTTTAATTTAGAGTTAAACAATCAAATAAATTATTTGGATATCAGTATTACAGATATTACTTCGTCTTACTTTGCAATATATGGTTTGCCGATTATTACATCTGTTGCTTTATCACTAATACAAATGACGCTTTCCTTTATTTTATCGCCAATTTACAGCTTCATTATAACAATAGCATACTCTGTTATATCTGCATATTATTGTGCACCCTTTTTAATAGGAAACTTTTCTATGATAATGAGAAATTCAGCCTTAGGTCTTGGCAGTGTTGAAATCCTGTCTGCTGTAATAATATGCTGTATAGTCAGTACTGTTTCTATAGTTACAGGTATGATTCATTTCAATAGACTTGACATAATTAAGAAAGGGTAGGTTACCTATGCAGATTAAAATAAATAATCTAACAAAAAAAATACACGGAACTACTGTTTTAGATAATATCTCACTTGAGTTTAGCAGCAACAAAATATACGGATTAAGCGGTAAAAACGGTTCCGGAAAGACAATGCTTATGCGTGCAATAAGCGGTCTTATCAAACCAACTACTGGTGAGATTATAATTGGAGATGGAATTATGGGAAAGGACTTTTCATTTCCTCCTAGTATTGGTGTGCTCATAGAAAATCCTGCTTTTATTCCAAAATATACAGGATTTAAGAACTTAAAATTATTGGCGTCGATACGGAATAAAATAAGTGATTCCGAAATAAAACAAACACTTAATGATGTCGGATTAGATCCGGAAGATAAAAGACCATATCGTAAGTATTCTCTTGGGATGAAGCAGAGACTTGGCATTGCATGTGCAATTATGGAGAGGCCTGAAATAATATTATTAGATGAACCAATTAATGCCTTAGATGAATCTGGTGTGAGTTTGATTAAAGAGTTATTATTAAGACTTCGAAATAATGCAATTATTATCATTTCGTGTCATGATAGAGAGGAACTAGAGTATTTATCTGATGAAATTTTTGTAATGTCAGAAGGCAGAATTATAGAACATAAACTTATTGGGTAGGGGATTTTGTGGTTAGAAAAAAATTTTTTATTGTATTACTTATTATGACCATTGTGCTTGCAATCGTATTTTCTGCTATTCGGATTACATATCTAAATGATATATATCCAAATCCCCGAATTATCAAACATAAAATAGGTGAAATTATTGATGGCGGCGGAGTTTCAGTTTGCGTTAAAAAAAGTGAACTAATTGGCGGACAAGAATTTGAAGATAGTTTCAAAAATTATACTCAGCTTGTTGAAAATGATGACGGTTCAGTAGTACGAGGAGAACAATATAAAGTTCTTCTTATTTATATGGATATTACAAATCAAACATCCGAAACTCAAAATATTTCTGTTGCACAAATGTATGCTGAAACTTTAACATGGACAAATGGAATAGATGCTGAAATATTTGGTATGTTGAACAAAGATGAGAATAATTTTGTTGATCCACAGTGTTTAGAAATAGAACCCGATCAAAATAAGAATATTGTATTGACTTATATTATGTATGATTTTCAGTTTCAAAAAAACGATTGGGAAGAGGTGAAAATAAGTAATTTTGATTTATCCTTATCCCGTTATCCTGTCAAGCATATTGTAAATTTATTATGATTATTAAGTAATTATAGTGACATAAATATCGAGTTTTTTTAATATGTAGATATATTATTTGTTATCCCAAATGAGGAGGAATTATAATGTTAAGAGGAAAGAAACAATTGTTAAGCTATATATTAGTTTTATCGATGATGTTTTGTACATTTTTTAGTATTCCTATAAAAACCAGTGCAGCTACTATTGATGATGCGGAAGTTGGTTCAGGAAATCAGAATGTTATTGATGCACAGACATGGCTTAATAATACATATTCGGGCAGAGCAGGATATACACCCATTGATATTGATGGAGTGTCATATTCAACAACTTTTATTACATTAGTAAAAGCGTTTCAGATTGAACTAGGATTTCCAGAGTCTAAAATTACCGGAACTTTTGGTTCGCAGACAAAGGCAGCAAGTCCGACATTTGAAATTAATAAGACAAACAATAATAATATGGTGAGAATCTTGCAATACGGATTACGCTGTAAAGGTTATTATGATACAAATATTACAGGTGTTTTTGATACTGCTACGCAAAGTCAAATTGTTAAATTGCAACAAGATGCAGGGTTGTCTGACTCACAAATAAGTAAAAAGGCTACACCTCTTGTATTACAAGCTGCATTGTCGACAGAGATTTATGTTTTAGCAGAAGGGGGGGATACAAGAGTCCAGGAGGTTCAGCGTGAACTAAATAGGGACTATTTAGATTATATAGGAATTCAGCCATGTGATGGTATATTTGGACCAAATACGGTTGATTCTCTTATTACAGCATTGCAGGCTTGTGAAGGGCTTCCAAGAAGAGAAGATGTTTATTCAGATGATGATGTATATGCTAACGGTTATTTTGGAAATACTACAAAAAGATGCTGTCCTTCCATCCCTTACAATGGAAATGAGAAAAAATATGGTGGGACAAGCTATAGTTCAGATGAAATAACAAAGTTCACAAAATTACTGCAATATAGTCTATGCTGTTTGAAACCAAACGAGTATGATCCCGGCTCGTTTGATGGGACTCTAAGTTCATCTACAGTAAGTGCATTGAAAAAATTTCAGAAAGATGTTGCGCTGTCGCAGACAGGTAATGTAGGAATAAATGAATGGATGGCACTATTGGTTAGCACTGGTAATCCTGAGCGTCCCGGTACTGCAATTGACTGTTCAACAAGACTTACAACTGAAAAAGCTGCCGCATTAAAAAATGCGGGATATACAACTGTGGGCCGTTACTTAACAGGTGACTTGGTGATGGGTGGAAAGCGTGTTGCTAAAAACCTTCTTCGCGGAGAAATGCAGACAATATTTGACACAGGGTTAAATCTTTTTGTTATTTTTCAGGATTCAAGAGAAGGGTTTGCTCAGCATCCTGACACAGAGACATATGAAGATTTATGTAAGGTATATTTTACAGGTGGCAGAGGATACTCTGATGCAGAAAAAGCCTTTTCTGTTGCAAAAACTTTAGGAGTTCCTAGAGGCGAAATAATATATTTTACAGTTGACTACGATTTTGTTAAAAGTGAAGTAAACAATAAAATACTTCCTTATTTTGAGGGAATTAAATATTATGCTGATAGCCATAATAATGAATATAGAATTGGTATTTATAGCGCACGAAATACTTGCAAGATAGTTTCTGATGCAGGATATTCTGAAAGTAGTTTTGTTAGCGATATGTCTACAGGGTATAGTGGAAATAAAGGATATCCACTCCCTGATGATTGGGCTTTTGACCAAATTCAGGAAACTGATAGTTTTTACAGTTCAGATGGTTCTTTTGCCATTGATAAAGATGTTGTTTCAGGTAGATATAATGGTTTTAATCACTTTGAAAAAGATAAGGATAATGAATGGGACTTGATTTCTGAACCTTGTTCGGCGTATGTTTTAAAACCTAAAGATGACAATGCGATTTCTATTCCTGTATATTGGGCAAAAGTGCAGGGCTTAATTTCATATATGCCAAATTTAGAATATTCTATGTATGATTCGATATCCGGAAATTCTATTATCGTTATGAAAGAGCATAATTCAAAAAATGGTATTTTTTCTGATGACAAAATACAATATGTGTATTTTAGAGATAAAGGTGGCAATCTCAATGCGGGATATATAAGCACGGAGCTGCTGTATGAATATTACGGACTTGATGAATTACAAAATTGTGCGGTATATCGTGGTGGCGATTATGGTATGGATGGACAAGTTTATTATGGCTGTAATGAGGATAGTGACTATAATTACGAATTTATTCTTAAAAATAAACTGAAATCATATGGAAAAAATAGAGAATACATTGCTACGCTTCCTGTAGGTACAAAGATTCGTCTTCCTAAAAATGCTGTTACAGATGGAATTTATGCCAACAGAATACAGGTATCAGAAAAGTTGTTGCCAAACAGCAGTACTTGGACTAGTGTTGATTCAAATAATTCATATGGATATATTGACTTAGGATTTGAATTTGGAGTGTTGCCAAAGGATAGACCCTTGATTACTTCTTCTAGTACATCCTTTGAACATAGAAAAAACAGTGTAATATACTTTTTGCCTGGCTATATGGGATCGCAGTTATATGATAGTGAAACTAATGAATTAGTATGGGTAAATCAAAATTTTCCAGGACCTTTGAAAAATGATGTATTGGGACATGTTTTGCCCACATGGAGTCCTTTAATTGGCCTTGATGAAAATGGAAATGGTGACAAATTAAAAGTTAGCAGAGAGTTAGACATACAAAATGGAGTATATGGAACTGATTTTGATGGAGATTCAGCCAAAGCCATTATGGATAATTTGAACAATAGTTTCTCTGAAAATTATTCAATAGAATTTTTTGCATATGATTGGCGAAAAGATCTTAAACTTGTTGAACAGCAGTTGCGTGATGATATACAAAAGAAAGGATATAAAAAAGTAAGTTTTGTTTGTCATAGTACTGGTGGACTTTTAGCGGCTTCGTATATTGCTGAAAGCATTCATAAGAATGAACAAAATAAGATAGATAAGGTTGTAACTTTAGGTTCGCCATTATATGGTACATTTGTTTCCCATCAAGCATTGGAACTTGGTGAAAATGATATGTTTGCAGAATTAGGTATCCCTGATATTGCATTGCCGTATATATATGACTGGGCGAAAAAAACAATAAGAAACATGCCCTGTTCATATCAACTCTTGCCAAGTAATGAATTTTTGTCAAAAAATAAATCATACCTTTATTCATATGGCAGTGTAAGAATATGTCCTAGTATTAAAACAATAGATAATATTGAAATGTTTTATGATGTTATGGATAAAAGTTATACTAATAATCAAACATTAAATACGAAAATGATAGATGGTTCAGAAGTCAGTCATAAAACATATAGAGATAATTATCTTTATGGAATGGATATATTTAGCGTATTTAATAAAGTAGATTCTTTACATATTGCGGGGAATAACATTAAAACTCAAACAGGTGCTATTTATGAGTTTTCAACTGATGATAATTTATGGAATTCTAATTCTGAATCTATTAAAACATATTTACACGAATATGTTACAGAATACAATGGTGATGGTACGGTTCCATTGGATAGCGCTATAATGACCCATAATGATTTATTTGGTGTAGCTGAAGAAATAGACAATAAAATAATATATCCTGATATAAATCATATGCAATTAATTAAAGAGGATAAAGTGTTTGAAGATGTTGCAGGATTTTTAAGAACGGGATATATTCCACAAGAAAATAATAATTCTCGATATTCTCTTAGAACATCTTCAATATCTGACAACAGATTAGCAATATATATTGATGGAAAGACGGATATATATATTTACGATTCTACCGGAAATAAAGTATCTTCAATCATTAATGGCGATTCATACTCTGACTTTAATGATGATTTGTTTACTTATACTTTTATCAATGAAGAAAAAGGCAATCTATATATTCCAAGTAATGGTTATAAGGTTGGACTAAAGGCAAGAGAAGAAACAGAAGTTTCAATTTTAATAAAAATCCTTGACGATGAAAGCAAAACATTAGCTGCTATTGATTTTGATGATATTTCAACTTTATCAAAAGATGAAATAATCACGCTAAATGCTGTATCAGGAATAACAAAAGATAATATTAATAATCTTACATTATTGTGCGGTAATACAACTATTTCTAAAACTGATGTAAAAACTGATTATGCTCAGTCGCTTACTGTAGATCAAAATAAAAATATTTCCATAGGTACAACGGTACAGCTCACATACAGAGTTTCTCCTGCAAATACAACTGTTAATTGGAGTTCGTCTGATGAATCAGTTGCAACAGTAAATTCAAATGGGGTTGTAACAGCTGTTAATTATGGTTATGCTGTGATTTCAGCTACAACATCAGATGGTAATATAACAGAAAATTGTTATATCTGTGTTCCATGCAACGCTACATCTATTTCCTTTACGGATAAATATAAGTTTGTAACAGGTGGTAAATATGAGATAACACCGACATTTACTCCTATATATGCTACAAACACAGATTTAACATTTGCTTCCAGTGATAACTCAGTCATTTCTGTCGATAATGAACTTGGAGTTTTAAAGGCTGAATCCGAGGGTACAGCAACGATTACGGCTACAACAGATAACGGCAAAACAGCAAGCTGTGTAATAAATGTAGTAGATAAGCTTGATAAGACTGTAGGCGATATAACTCTTAGTCCTTCAAGTAAAACCATAACCGTAGATGACGAGGTCACTTTTACGTCAACTATAGAAAATGACGATGCAATAAATCAAAATTTATCTTGGAGCATAGAAAATAGTGATGTTGCTATTATTGAAGGGTTTGAAAACGGTAAATGTGTTATTAAAGCTGTTGGATATGGTGAAACAAAAATTATTGCAACTGCTGATGATGGGTCTTGCAGTAGTCAAGCTACCATAATTGTAAATGAGCCTGGTAAGGTTGTTATCCATTATCACAATTCTAAAGGTTGGGATACGCCATATATTTACTATACAGATAATTTATCTTACGATTGGCAAATCAAGCCTATGCTATCATCAGGAGATGGATGGTATGTATATACTGTAAAAGATACTGACCAAATTAACGCACTTTTCTATGATAATGATTCAGAGGAGAATATCTCAACAGATGAGTCTTATTCAATAACAGGAGAAAAATGGATATTAAAAGGTAATGTAACAGCTGAACAGCCCGAAGGTATAAAAGTACATTATTATTGTGTGAATAACTGGAATGATCCTCATATCTATTATTATAATGATGATGACCATGAACTTTTATTTCCAGGAGAGAAAATGTCCCCTGATGGTGGTAATAATTGGTATACCTACACAATATATGGTTTGGAGAATCCAAGGGTTATTTTTAATAACAACACTACCGATCCTGACACAAGACAACAACATCCCGGTATCAATCAACCCGGAATTGAAATAACAGAAGATGAAATGTGGGTGGTAAATGAAACTGCATATAGCCAGAAACCACAGGGAATTACTGTTCATTTTTATCGTCCTTCTAATTGGGAATATTGGGACACAAGAATTTACTTCTATGAAGATAATGATATTCTGATGTCATGGCCTGGTACTCTCATGAATAGTCAAATGGATGATAATTGGTTATCCTATACGATCTATGGTGTGGAAAATCCGAAAGTAATGTTCAATGATTCGAAGAATAAACAGATACCTAGTGTATTGCAACCTGGGCATTTGGTTACACAAGATGTGTGGTTTAAGGATAATACTTGGACAACATATGAACCAGATTAACTGATTCATTATAAATTTCTAAAGATGAATGAGCAATTATGTTTGCTCATTCATCTTTGAAATTAGTGCTACAAACTTTTGAAAGGTTTTATATATGAAAACAACTAGATTAATACGAGTAAATATAGTATTTGCAATATCTTTTTGTACAGTTTTTATTTTAATGTTTTCAAGTTGTAAAGAGCTATACCCTATAACAAAAACTGCTGAAGGATATACATTTGAAATTGATGAAAATCAAAACGCTACATTGATAAAAACCGATATATTGGCTGAAACCATTGAAATTCCTTCGGAAATTTCTTCATATAAAGTCAAAAAGCTAAGTTGTGTAGAAGAAGCTGCATTAGTTGGGGTGTCTCTTACAGGTGTATTTGAGGGAAATAATGTTGTAAAAGAAATTATAATACCTGAAGGAGTAGTGGAAACTTATGGCCCGGCTATAGCTAATTGCTATAATCTTGAAAAAATTACTATACCAGGCACAATGACGACATTTGACGTAGTGCGGTGTGATAATTTAAAGGAAGTGAACATTGTTGACGGAGATACTATTACCGAATCCTTTAGTTTCAGCGATTGTTCCGGGCTTGAAGAAATATACTTACCGAAGCAAATTAACAAAATCAGCACTAATGCTTTTGCTCGTTGCTATTCATTAAAAAATGTGAAGTTTTCAAAAAATGTTTATTGTATAGAGAGTGTGGCTTTCCAAGGATGTACTTCACTTACAAATATTGATTTATCCGACAAGCTATCAGAAATAGGTTCAAACGCTTTTCAATGGTGTACTTCTCTGCAAACTATTGATGTTCCGTCAAAGGTCAGGATTATTGAGAGCTGGACATTTGATGGTTGCAAATCTCTTGAAATAGTGAATTTGCCTGAGGACTTAATAAAAATAGGTGACGGAGCTTTTCGGGATTGCGTTTCTTTAGAGAGAATTAATGTCTATGATGAATGTGATTACATTGCGGACAACGCTTTTGAAGGTTGCGATAAGCTCACAATTTATGGAATAAAAGGCTCATATGTAGAACAATATGCAAACGAACACAATATACCTTTTGAAGAATTAGATACAACATATGAGCCTACAGACTAGAAAGTAGTAGTTTGTTAAAAATCAGCGGAATATAGAGGATATTGCATATTCCGCTGATATTATTTTTATAATATTTATTTTACCTAGGTGATATGATGAAAAAAATAAAAAAATATAAACTACCTATCGGGATATTGTGCGTAGTGTTAGTGATATTTATATTGCTGCAAAGCTGTTCAAGTGAACATTGGTGGTTTGGGTACACATATGAAACCGATGGATATACAAATAAATCGGCAACAATTGTAAAGATAAACTACCCGTCAGAGAAAGTTGTAATTCCTTCAACAATATTTTTCCATAAAGTAAATGCTTTAGGCGGATATGTTACAGGATACAATTTGTGGGGAGCAGAAAGGAAAGGAATGTTTGAGGATAACGATATAGTAAAAGAGATTGTTGTTTCTGAAGGGATAGAGTATATATTTAACAGATGTTTTGACCATTGTATTTCATTAGAAAGCATACAACTTCCAAGTACTATAAAACAATTCTCTTTTACGAATTGTGAAAGTCTGAAAAATGTTAATTTTAATGGTGATGTAAAAGAAATTGAAAGTTTATCATTTTCAGGCTGTTCTTCATTAGAAACGCTTGTAATTCCGGATAATATTGCTGATCGTGGTATAGCATACGGTGCTTTTTCCGGTTGCACATCACTAAAAAGTATAAATATTCCCGATAATATTACTGCAATACAACGATATACATTTAGTAATTGCATATCCTTAAAACAGTTAGTTTTGTCTAAAAATATTAAGAGCATTGAATGGGGTGCTTTTGAAAATTGCACCTTGTTGGAGAAAATTATCATTTACGATAAGGTAGAATATATTGCAGATAACGCTTTTGAAGGTTGCGATAAGCTCACAATTTATGGAATAAAAGGCTCATATGTAGAACAATATGCAAACGAACACAATATACCTTTTGAAGAATTAGATACAACATATGAGCCTACAGACTAGAAAGTAGTAGTTTGTTAAAAATCAGCGGAATATAGAGGATATTGTATATTCCGCTGATATTATTTTTATAATATTTATTTTACCTAGGTGATATGATGGAGAAAATAGAAAAATATAAATTACCTATTGGGATATTGAGTGCAGTGATAGCGATACTTATATTGTTGCAAAGCTGTTCAAGTGAGCATTGGTGGTTTGGTTTTACATATGAAACTAATGATAATAGAAGCAATTCAAAAGCCAAACCACCGGTTACAATTGTAAAGGTAAACTACCCATCAGAGAAAGTTGTAATTCCTTCAACGATATTTTTCCATAAAGCAAATGCTTTAGGCGGATATGTTACAGGATACAATTTGTGGGGAGCAGAAAGGAAA
>ERZ1673702.799-NODE-799-length-39543-cov-6.529072_pt1 | contig 39543 bp, 36 predicted proteins | sample MGYA00580232_ERZ1673702 | MGnify/ENA primary metagenome ERZ1673702 (study PRJEB41218, sample SAMN15661792) | gut metagenome | host: Homo sapiens | place: Canada: London | collected 2015-08-20/2019-03-30 | study: EMG produced TPA metagenomics assembly of... | reverse complement strand
ATTTTTCTTATTTATACTTTTATACGACAGGCTGCATCATCACTGATCAGAATCCGATGTCCCTGAACGCCTACGATTACTCCACCGAGAATCCTGCTTATGATCTGCACGGTCTTTCCTTCACTGACATCATACCGCCTGATCTGTTCCATAGTTTCCGGCATTCCGGTCATCCACTTGATCGTGTAGCTTTCCCCTGCTTTTGTTTCATTTAATGACTGCATATACTCACCCCATTCCATATGTCACATCACTGTCAGCACTTATTCTCTCTCCGTCAAGTGGATCAAAGCATTCGCTGCTTGCTCATAACCGAATAACTGCTTCGCAGTTTAACTTCCTTGATTCGGCCAAATAATTTCAACGCAATTCTGCATTTTTATACAATTAGGAGAGTTTAACTTTTATTTTTCTGAATCATTTATTTCATTTGTATATTTTATCTCAATTTATTACGATTAGTCAATTGTAACCTGTATATTTTTACCAAAAAACGCAGAACAACCATTACAGTTATTCTGCGTTTTTCATTATTTTTTATGCATAAACTTTATCTTCTTCCAGAAGCGTTGTTTTTCCATTCTTCACTTCCACAAGATTGACACAGCAGTTTGGCGGGACACAACCGCGCCAGAAATTTTTCGGATCCGGATCCACATTCTGAAGAAGCGCCCGGACTGCACATCCATGGGAAGCAACCAGAATCGTTTTGTCCGCAAGCGCCGGATCTGATGTTTTTTCATCCCAGAAATCTTTTGTCCTGGCAATCACATCAAAAATATCCTCGCCGTTTTCCGGCCGTTTAAAATTTACCGGATCACGGAAAAAAGTCTCAATCTGCGGATCAATATAATTGCCAGCAGCATCTCTTACCTGGTCGCCTTCCAGCACACCAAAGTTAATCTCCTGAATCCGCTTATCCGGTATGATCGGGACATCACGTTTTCCCAGAACACATTCTGCTGTCTGCCTTGCCCTTGAGAGCGGACTTGTAAAACAGATGTCAAATTTCACCCCCCGGAGAGCTTCTCCCGTTTTTTCAGCAAGGAGAATGCCTTCCTCTGCAAGAGGCACATCGACAATACCCTGAAGTTTTTTTAATTTATTCCACTCTGTCAGGCCATGTCTTACAATGTAAATCAGCATCAGCTTCTCAGCTCGATTCCAAGTCCATTGAGACCATTCATGATCTTCTTCATTGCTGCGGAAATCTCATTCTCACCAAGAGTCTTGTCATGGGCACGGAATACCAGAGAATAAGCCATGGATTTGAATCCCTTCTCGATCTGCGCTCCCTCGTAGATATCAAACAGCTGATAGCTCTCCAGGATATTTCCGCCTCTCTGGTCAAAGATCTCCTCGATCTGGCCGGCAAGAACTGCATGAGGAACTACAAGGCTTAAGTCACGTGTTACAGCCGGATATTTTGCGATTCCGGTGTATTTGTGGTTGAAGCCTGCAAATTCCAGAATATCCAGGATATCGATCACTGCGATATATGCTTTCTCTCCGATGGAGTAATTGTCTGCAACAGATGGGTGAACCTCACCTAAGTATCCGACAACTTTACCCTCGTAGATCATGTTTGCCTGTCTTCCAGGATGAAGGAATGGCTTCTCGCTGTTCGGATCGTAGGTAACTTTTTTCTTCATTCCGATCTTCTCGAAGAACTCCTCGCATACACCCTTCATATCGAAGAAATCGCCGTTTCCATACATTCCAAGTGTAAACATAGTACGCTCATCCGGAAGCTCTGTGATCGGAAGGGACTTCGGAAGATAAATATTTCCAAGTTCGTAGAGACGAACATCTTTGTTACGTCTGTTGTAGTTTGTGGAAAGGGATGCCAGCATACCGTTCAGTGTGCTTGTACGCATGATGCTGTAGTCCTCTCCAAGAGGATTACTGATGGTGATGACTTTTCGAAGATCACTGTCCTCAGGAATGCAGAGCTTGTCAAATACCTTCGGGCTTTCGAAAGAATAGGACATTCCCTCTGAGAATCCGCAGTACTCTGCAATATCTCTTGCGACTTCCTGGATACGAAGCTTGAATGGAAGCTTACCTGTGGTAGCCTCTCCGGTAGGAAGTGTCATCGGGATCTTATCATAGCCGTAGAATCTTGCAACCTCCTCTGCAACATCTGCATTGCAGTGGATATCCTGACGGAATGTCGGTGCAACGATCTCGTCTGTTTTCTCATCATAAGCCAGCTCTACACGTCCAAGATAACCGAGCATCTCTTCTTTTGTAAGGTTGGTTCCAAGAAGTTTGTTGATCTTCTCAGGCTCAAATTTTACTCTGGATGGCTCTCTTGTCTCGTTGCAGACATCAACCATACCACCTACAACCTCGCCGGCACCAAGCTCTTCCATCAGCTGGCATGCACGGTCGATGGCAGCCTGTGCGTTGTTCGGGTCAAGGCCTTTCTCAAATTTACCGGATGCATCTGTACGAAGGCCGATTCTCTTGGAAGAAAGACGGATGCTGGTTCCATCAAAGCATGCAGCCTCAAAAAGAACGGTTTTTACATCGTCTGTGATCATGGAGTTCTCGCCGCCCATGATACCAGCGATGCCGACCGCTTTTTCGCCGTCACAGATCATCAGAACGTTCTCATCCATGGTGCGCTCCTGGCCATCCAGTGTAACGAATTTCTCATCTTTTCCTGCGCGGCGCACAATGATCTCTCTGTTTGCGATGGTATCCAGGTCATAAGCATGCATTGGCTGGCCAAACTCTTCCATTACATAGTTTGTGATATCAACCAGGTTGTTGATCGGGCGGATTCCATTGGAAGCCAGGCATCTCTGCATCCACTTCGGAGACGGACCGATCTTCACATTTTTTACAACTCTTGCACAGTAACGTGGACAAAGCTCCGGATCTTCTACAGTAACTTTTACATAATCGGAAGCATTCTCATCATTTCCCTTAACCTCAACAACAGGCGGGCAGAATTTCTTCTGGAAAGTTGCTGCTGCCTCTCTTGCGATTCCAAGAACGCCGTAGCAGTCTACACGGTTGGAAGTGATCTCGTACTCAAATACCACATCGTCAAGACCAAGTGCCTTAATCGCGCTCTCACCAACTACTGCATCCTCCGGGAAAATATAGATGCCGTACTCCGGTGCCTCCGGGTACATCTCTCTTGTACTTCCAAGCTCCTCAATAGAGCACATCATACCACAGGACTCAACTCCACGGAGTTTACCTTTTTTGATCTTGATTCCACCAGGAGTCATTTTTCCATCATGACCGCCTGCAACACGTCCACCGTCAAGAACAACAGGAACTTTGTCTCCCTCTTTTACATTGGGAGCACCTGTTACGATCTGTACGCTCTCCGTTCCGATGTTTACCTGGCAGATGATCAGCTTATCTGCATCCGGATGTTTCTCGATCTTGTCGATCTGGCCGATCACGATCTTGTCAAGATCTGCATCCAGCTCTGTAAAGCCTTCTACCTTTGTGCCTGTTAAAGTCATGGCATCTGTATATTCCTGTGCCGTTACATTCAGATCCGGCACATATGTTTTAATCCAAGATAATGAAGTATTCATTTTGGTTGTCCCTTCTTTTTTTCTATATTTACTGTCAGGCGGACACTCATCATCCGCATTCGCTGTTTTAGAACTGTTTCAGGAATCTGCTGTCATTCTCATAGAGAAGGCGCATATCATCAATCTCATATTTCAGAAGCGCGATACGCTCCAGACCCACACCAAAAGCAAATCCTGTATATTCATCCGGATCGATTCCGCACATACGGAGAACATTCGGATGAACCATACCACAGCCAAGGATTTCAATCCAGCCGGAGCCTTTGCAGAAACGGCAGCCTTTTCCTCCACATTTGAAGCAGGAAACATCAACCTCAGCGCTTGGCTCTGTGAACGGGAAATGATGCGGACGGAATTTGGTTTTTGTCTCCGGTCCGAACAGCTCTTTTGCAAACTCCTGAAGCGTTCCCTTAAGGTCTGCAAAGGTAACGTTCTTATCAATAACGAGACCTTCAATCTGATGGAAGGAAGGAGAATGTGTTGCATCTACCTCATCAGAACGGAATACACGACCAGGTGCGATCATACGGATCGGGAGTTTGCCCTTTTCCATCTCACGTGCCTGAACCGGTGATGTCTGGGAACGAAGCAGAATGGAATCGTTGATAAAGAAAGTATCCTGCTCGTCTCTTGCCGGATGGTTCTCCGGAATGTTCAGTTTTGTAAAGTTGTAATCCGCATACTCAACTTCCGGACCTTCTACAACCTCATATCCCATTCCGATGAAAATACGCTCAACTTCTTCCAGAGCGATGGTGTTCGGATGACGATGACCAATTTTTGCTTTCTTTGCAGGAAGTGTTACATCGATCACTTCGGCCTTCATTTTTTCCTCGCGGACTTTCTCCTCGAAATCTTTCTTGGAAGCTTCCAGAAGTTCCTCGATCTTGGCTCTTGTCTCATTGACAAGCTGACCAACTTTCGGACGCTCTTCCGGAGCAACATCTTTCATACCTTTTAAGATTGCTGTAAGCTCACCTTTTTTTCCAAGATATGCAACACGCACATCATTCAGCTTGTCCAGGCCCTCGGATTCCTCGATCCGTTTTCTGGCATTCTCAGCCAGTTCCTGAAGTCTTTCTTTCATATCCATGGTCTATTTCTCCTTTAATTAAAATAATCAAATGATACGCCGCCTGCCCCGAAAATTCAGATACAGGCAATAAAAAAACCGTCCCTTATAAAAGGGACGGAATATCCGCGGTACCACCCAGTTTCCCATGAAAAGATCACGGGCACCTCTTATCTGCTTAACGCGCAGCGCACGTCATCTCCTACTGTTACTTCAGAGAGGAAGCTCCGGTGGGAAATTCAAGAATCATCTGAACCCGGGGAAGCTTACAGCCGGCGACCTCCCTTCTCTGTGAGAAAATGATCCTCTATAAACACCTTCACAGCTTTTCTGTCTTTTAATACTATGCCACAAGGTCTGCTTTCTGTCAAGCGCAAAGTCAGGATTCTTTGGAGCTGTTTTTTTCATTTTCTTTCTTGGTAAGGAGAGTTTTTACGGATTTCTGGGCTTTTCGGAACTCATTTTCGAAGTATGCATTAATCTCTGCCCCGTAAAGAATCAGGTTCATACACACATACAGCCACAGCATTACCATGATCAGTGCAGTCAGGCTTCCATACATATTTCCGAAATTCGGAAAAAATTCAAAATACAGAGAAAATCCATAGGAAAAGATCAGCCATGCCATAGCAATGATAAACGCTCCGGGAAGCTGGCTTTTAAAGGTTGCCTTCCGGTTGGGCAGCACTTTATACAACACCAGAAATACCACAAACAGTACCGCAAACACCAGCAATGTCCTGGCTCCCATGATCCTGGCCATCAGTCTTCCCAGAATTGGAATCGTTTTTTGTACAGCCATCTGGATCCGGTTACCAAGGACCAGAACCAGAAGGGTAACAATGATCGCCAGAACAAACAGCAGCATATAAAAAACCGAATAGATCCGGTTCATCAGCCAGTTTCGTGTTTCCTTCACATGATAAATGGTATTCAGACCGTTAATAATAGCCTGCATTCCCTTTCCGGATGCCCAAAGCGCCATCAGCGCAGACAACGGGACGATCGCTGTGCTTCTTTTGTACACTTCCACTACAATGCTCAGCACAAAAGTCTGCAGATTTCCGGGCACAAAACCGACAATGGCGTCCCGGACTACATTATAGCTTAACGGTGTGTAACGGATCAGTGTTGTGAGAAAAAGGATAAACGGAATAAATGACATGATCAGAAAGTATGCTGCCTGCGCCGCATATGCACTGACATGATCTCCGTTTGCCCTTCGCACAAACCCCAGCATGAGCTGGATTATATTTTTCTTTTCCTCGTCCATGCTGACCCCCTCAAGTTTTTTTACCAGGAAAACCGTTCAAAGCCAATCTTATCCTGGATTTCCGGAAAAGCTTTTACTTCCGGCTGTACACTTTTATGTTCGCCAATCATCTTTTCCATCCATATCATATTATACCAGCGGTTAAACTTATATCCGCATCTGTGGAACTCTCCCACGCGTTTATATCCAAAATGTTTATGAAAGTCCACACTGGCATTAGTCAGATATTCATCTTCTTTCGGTGCCACCGCAATACACGCATTCAGGTTCAGCACTCCCATCTCCGCAAGAAGACTTTCCAGGGCACGGTAGAGTCTTCCGCCTGCACCGCTGCCTCTTCGATCATGTTTCACATAGATGGACATTTCGGCGCACCACCCATAAGCAGCTCTTGGATGAAAGGCAGAGCCATAGGCATAACCCAGGATTTCTCCGTTCTCTTCTGCCACAATATATGGATATTTTTCTTTTATGTTATGAATTCTTTCCGCAAATTCCTCTGTGGACGGTGTTTCATATTCAAATGTGATCGCCGTTTTTTCTACATAGTAGGAATAAATCTCTACCAGTGCTGCCGCATCTTTTTCTTCTGCCACACGTATCTGCATTGCTTTATTACACCTCTTTTATTTTTTGTTTCTTCCCTATTTCACCCAGAAACGGTAAACAGTCTCTGAACTGTATTCTTCACCGGGACGCAGGATCGGAGAGTGGAAATCGTCCACATTTACCGCATTTGGCTCCACCTGTGTTTCCAGGCAGAATCCATACCGTTCATGATAAACATGGTCGTTCTTACCCTTCTCATCCTTGACAAAATTACCTGCATAGAACTGTACACACGGGCAGTCAGAAGAAACTTCCATTCCAATCCCGGATTCCTTACAGTACGCACTGGCAATGGAACGGACATTACCCTTGGCATAATTGTCAGTTACATAGTTATGATCATAACCACCCGTAAACTTCAGCTGCTCAAAATCAGCCTCAATATCTCTGCCGATTGGTTTCGCAACATTAAAATCCATCGGCGTTCCTGCTACCGGCGCATATTCACCGGTAGGAATGGACTGACTGTCTTTCACAGGAGTAAAATATTTCGCATGAATGCATACTTCCTGGTCAAGTACATCTCCACTGCCCTCCCCTTTCAGATTAAAATAGGAATGGTTGGTCATATTGGCAACCGTTGCCGCATCGGAGCGTCCTCTGTAAAAGATCTTCAGTTCATTTTCCTCGGTGAATTCATATTTCACAACAATCGAAAATTCTCCCGGAAAACCATTTTCACCATCCGGACTGATGCGGAAGAAATCCACGCTGTTCTTATCCTGGGAAATTTCTTTTACCGCCCAGAGTTTTTTCTCGAAGCCATCAGGACCACTGTGCAGATTATTATGATTTTCATTCTCTGTAAGAATCACTTCTTTATCATCAATAAAAAATCTGGAATTTTCGATACGGTTTCCACTTCTTCCAATGATCGCACCAAAGAAGCAGCCATTCACTTCATAACTTTCCATATCGTCATATCCCAGAACCACATCCTTAAGTTCTCCATTCTTATCCGGCACGCATACTTTCACCAGGATAGCGCCATACTGAAGTACCTCGACATAGGCACCCTTTTTATTCTCAAGATGATAGATCTTTACTTCTTCCCCTGTAGGAAGTGTTCCAAATTTTCTCTCAGAAACACTCATGCTGTAATTCCTCCCATATATGAAAAAAGAGCCATCAACCGGCTCTATGTCTTTAACCGATTAATCCCGGGATGCCGTTCCCTTATTTTTGACGCCTAGCAGATGCTAGGTGGGTATCCTCAACAGTGTCTTCTGCCTACCACGACGTGAGGTCTGACATCCAACCTGCGATTTTGGATTCCCAAAATGTCAATGTAGGTTCAAAAAGAAAAGGGGGATCGAACATTCCAGGATTCGGTTTTCGTTGTTTTTATTATAAACCAGTATTTGTGCTTTTTCAACAGAAAATACACATTCTTACTGATTTTTATTATTTAATGTTAAGAATCTCTTTTACTGCTGCTGGCATATCCACTGCATCTACCACTTTATCATGAAGAACCGGTGCAGTACGGATCTCCTCAACAGCACGCGGAACCGGCACTTTTGAAAGCGCGGATAATGCATCTACCAGGCCAAAATCATCCAGATCTTTATGATCTTCCCCAAGCGCATCCATAACACTTCTTGTAAATTTATATGGACTGGCTGTAGAAGCAATAACAGTTGGAAGATGATCATCTGTCTCACTTACATATTTCTTATATACGCCTGCGGCAACTGCAGTATGTGTATCAATTACATAATTGCTGTCTTTATAGATTTCGCTGATGGTATTTGCAGTCTCTTCCTCACTGCAGAAATTACCATAGAAATCGCCGAGCTGTGCTTTCATCTCTTCTGTAATGGTATACTCTCCGCCCTCACTTAAAGATTTCATAAGCTCTGCACATTTCTCAGCATTCTCTCCTGTAAGGCGATAGATCAGACGCTCCAGGTTGCTGGAGATCAGGATATCCATGGAAGGAGAAGTCGTAAGAATGAAATCTCTCTTTCTGTCGTAGGTTCCTGTGCGGAAGAAATCATAGAGAACACGATTCTCATTGGATGCACAGATCAGTTTGTGGATCGGAAGTCCCATCTGTTTTGCATAGTATGCGGCAAGAATATTTCCAAAGTTTCCGGTAGGAACTACCACATTGATCTCCTGTCCGTCTTTGATCTTACCGTCACGTACCAGTGTTGCATAAGCGTATACATAATATACAATCTGCGGAACAAGTCGTCCGATATTGATAGAATTTGCGGATGAAAACTGGAAGCCTGCCTGATCCAGCTCTGCTGCCATCTCATGATCATTAAACATCTTCTTAACTGCAGTCTGGGCATCGTCAAAGTTTCCGGTAATACCTACCACATAAGTATTGGCTCCCTTCTGGGTTACCATCTGTTTCTCCTGAATCGGGCTGACACCATGTTTCGGATAGAATACGATAATTTTGGTTCCCGGTACATCTGCAAAACCTGCCATGGCCGCTTTACCGGTATCTCCGGATGTTGCGGTAAGAATTACGATCTCATTTTTCACATGGTTCTTCTTCGCTGCTGTTGTCATCAAATGAGGAAGGATGGAAAGGGCCATATCCTTAAACGCAATAGTTGCGCCGTGGAACAGCTCCAGAAAATAAGCTCCACAGGCTTCATGAAGAGGAGCGATCTTTTCTGTATCAAATTTGCTGTCATATGCCTTGCTGATACAGTTCTTAAGCTCTTCCTCTGTAAAATCTGTGAGAAAACGGCTCATTACCTCATATGCTGTTTCCTGATAAGTCATCTGAGCCAGTTTGTCCATTGGTACATCCAACTGTGGAATGCGCTCAGGCACGAACAGTCCGCCGTCCTCAGAAAGGCCTTTCAGTATGGCCATTGACGCTGTAACTGCCTGCTCTTTTCCTCTGGTGCTTTTGTACAATACCTGCATTGGTGTTCCGCCTTTCTATTGTAAAATATTCGTTTTCTTTCTAACGTTATCACATTATAGCATGGAATTATGGAAAATGCCACCACTTTAAAAAAAACCTGAAATTGTTTTTCTCCAAAAAAACAAAACGCCGGCTCTTTTTCTCTGCCGGCGTTCTGTCCAGTGCTGAATCAGCACTTTTTATTTGTATGTATAAAATTCATGGACTCCATACTTGAAAAGCTTTCTGAGATCTTTTTCAAACCATTTAATGTTATGAGCTTCCGCCGCGGATTTCTGGATAAAAAACAATGCCCCTTCTGAATAATCGGTGCCTTTTAGTGCCTGTTTCACAGCTTCCTTTGTTTCATCCGAGACCGTAACTTCATTGATTCTTCCATCATAGGTAGGTGAAAACTGTGGTACTCCATCGCTGTTATCCCATACAACTTCTGTCACTGTATTGGGAAAATCATCACTTTTCACGCGGTTCATGATCACATTTGCCACCAATACACGACCTTTGATGTCCTCACTGCCAGCTTCTGCCTCAACAATACACAGAAGCGTATCATAATCCTCATCTGACATCAGCGTAGGATTCTCGGCAAGTGTAATCGACCTTGCATCCAGTTCATTCACTTTATTTTCCATGGAGGAGCTTACATTGAGATCTGCTGTGGTATTCTTTACAGTCTGTACTCTCTGACCTACGATCACCTGCTCACAGGAACTTCCAATCCTGGTTACTGTACTCCCCGACACAGGTGTGTCGGAAACTCCGGAAACGACTCCCGCAATTCCTGTAGGAACAGCTACCTCTTCATCCGAAGATCTCGTTCCACCATCCGAAGCAGCATAGACTTTACTGCCATTGCCGTTTTCTGCAAATCCTCTTGTTCCCAAAGAGATCACCATTGCAAAAACTGCACACACTGTCAGTACTGCAAAACTGCGCACGGAATTCCTTGCGGTTTTTCCATTTTTACGTTCATCCTGTATTTCTGCAGAATCCCGTAAATCTTTCTCAACTTTCATAATTTCATTCCCTGCGTTATATTTTCCTTTCTTTGTTTACATGTTTGTAACATTTCTGTAATGTATAAGAAAATTATATTTAATAAAGTGTGATATGTCAAGCTTTTTCAGCTATTTCTGTCCATAATAACAGCATTTATTTGTTATCCACATCCCTTCCACATTGATTCCACATACGAATCCGCAGTTATACACATAACTATCCACTTTTTGAAAACAAACAAGGACAGATAGTAAATACATTTTTTTGTAACAATTGTACTCTTGTACTGTAAAAAATGTATTTCTATCTGTCCTTGTTTCTGTCAGAACAGTTTTTTCTTTCCGGTTATTTATCATAGTGTTTCCAGAAACGCTATAATTGATTATAATATTGCGGCTTCATACAGTCAAGGATTTCCGTCCGATCATAATCGACAGATTCCTATAGCTGTTGCTGTTCACTTTATAATCAAAACAAGGTTAACCTGCTTATTTATACTGACAGAGAGCCTGTACAAAAAGTGTAGCATATACACACAGATCGATACTCCAGGCTCCCAGAAACAGTCCCCACGGAGTTCCGTTCGTACCTTCCGCAAATCTCTTTGGCTTCAATGCAAGCACTACCGGCAAAAGCAGCGGCAGGAAATAACGTCCCTGAACCCCCAGAATCTTATCATACCCATAGGCCGTCCACTGACCATAAAGAGTAACAAAAATCAGGCCGAAAACCAGAATACTGATACCTGCCAGCATTATTTTTGCAAAAGGATCCATACGAATTCCTTCCATATCGTTATTTCGTGAAACCTGCAGTAACATCATAACAAGATAACCCACTGCCAGAAGACTGCAGACTGGAATATTCAGCCAGCCAAGGGTACTTCCCACCATTTCTGTAAGATAAGCCAGTCCAAACGCATCCAGGCTACGTACAAAGGTAAGTATAAAAGCAACCGGATTTTTCAGGATTCCGATAAGCTGGGCAGCCGTATCTACTCCCGGCTGCGACTCGCAGAGATATCCGGACGCAATTGCAAGCCAGCCAAAGCTCAAGAGCAGGATCATTGTCCCCGCACACGCCACATGAAGCCAGTAGTTCTTTTTATTCCGGAACCGCTCCTTCGGAATCAGAAATAAAAAGAGACAAAATGGCATATAAACAACTTTACACAAACACAAAAATCCCGTCACTGCATACATTAACACAAGCTGTCCTTTTTTCATTACCCGTTTTTCTTTATAGCGCATGTACAGTACAAACACGATCATGGCTACTGTCAATGCCAGTGCCAGCGCATCTGCAGACATGGAATTTGCGGACTGGATATTCATGGGCACGAGTCCCAGCAATGCAATAAAGTTTTTACCCACAGGTGTAAAACGGATCGCCAGAAAGAAAATCAGACCAAAACATAACATATTGGCGACTCTTCCTCCATAGGCAAGAACAATCGGACGATCTGTGAAAAGATCTGCGATCCGAATCCCTATAGCCTGTGGCAGATAAGATGTAGGCGCATACAGAGCTGTATTTCCAAATCCGTAGAACTGTGTTTTTCCGGTATCGATCCGCTGATTTATATTGCCTCCGATATCCCAGAGTGAAACATGGTCTTTGGAGGAAAAATCAGGGATAAGGCCGCTGTTAAAAGTTCTCCCATATGAAAACAGATCATTCCCCCCATTCCCCTCTGAAGTCATATGACCTCTGGAAACTTCATAACTTCTCAGAAAATGGCTGTATTCATCCGGTGAATTAAAAGCAGGAACTGCTGCCAGAGTAGTAAAACTCATAAAAAGATAAATTACTGCAAATAATACTTCGGTCTTTACTTTTCTCCTTCTGAGAAACGCAAACACCAGCAGCATAATCACTGACGCCGCTGAAATAGCCATGAGCACAAGTCCCTTTGAAAATGGTCTGGAAATAGCACGGTAAGCAAGTGTCTGCGTGCCGTCTTTTTTATTTATCACACCGGCAGCCACACCTGTATCCCCTGTTGCTTCATCCAGGATGATCCGAAATTTCCGGCCTTTACAGTTTAGGATTCTCTGATCCAGTTGAAAATACGTAGTATCGCCTGCAGATATTGTCAGCCGATTTGTTTCCCAGTCCTGAATTTCTTTTTCTTCCTGGTAAAGTGTTACATGAAAGCTTCCTGTGACAGACGCACTTTCCGTAGATAAAAAAAGTTCTACCCCGGAAAGCCGGTTTGTTTTGCAAAAGAAACTTGTTTCAAATTTTTCTCCGGATCCGATCATCACTGATGTTTCCGGTCTTTCCTGCTGTTTTACATTGCCAAGGACCTCTGCATCTGCCAGAAGATATACTCCAAAGACCAGGATCGTACCAAAAATCAGGATGTATTTTATTATATCCTTCAGATCAGATGACAGATGACAAGTTCTTCTGCTTTTTTTCTCATTTTTCATATTGTACCTCTTATGTTTCCTGTTATTCTCACATTCCGAACCATTATATCATCTGTACAATAAAAAAAGAAGCGGCTTTTTGCGGCAGCTTCTTTTTTTATATCTGTTCTTATCGGTTATTGATTGCAGTTACCAGCGCATCGATAGACGCACGGATGATATCCGGATCAACGCCAGCTCCCCATGCAAGAGTACCATCCGGTTTGCGGATTCCCACATACGCAATCGCTTTGGATGTGGAACTGCGCTCCAGCGCATGCTCCTGATAAGTTTCCAGTGTATATTTCAGCTCATAAGCTTTCTTCAATGCATTACTTACTGCATCAAGACGGCCATTGCCGGTAGCTTCTGTAACAATGGTTTTTCCACGGAATGTAGAAGTAACCTGAGTTACAATGCCACCGTCTTTCTGCTGGAAATGAACTTCGTTAATGCTGTATGGCTCAACCACATTTTCGAAGGTAGATTTGAACAGGCTGAAGATCTCGTCCGGATGAAGCTCTTTGTGTTTGTGATCGGACACTGCTTTCGCTGCATAACCCATAGCTTCGCGCATTTTCGGTGGAAGGTTCAGTCCGAATTTTGTTTCCAGGATATAACCTACGCCGCCTTTTCCGGACTGGCTGTTGATACGGATAACATCCGCATCGTAATTTCTTCCCACATCTGTCGGATCGATCGGCAGATACGGAACAGTCCAATGCTCCAGATCTCCATTCTCTCTCCAGTGCATACCTTTTGCGATAGCATCCTGATGAGAACCGGAAAATGCTGCAAATACAAGAGCTCCACTGTATGGGCTTCTCTCATAAATCTGCATTCCTGTACATTTCTCATAAACCTCACAGATATGTGGCATATCAGAAAAATCGATCTTCGGATCCACGCCCTGGGAATACATATTCATACCCAGTGTTACAATATCCACATTACCGGTACGCTCGCCATTTCCAAAGAGAGTACCCTCAATTCGGTCAGCGCCTGCCAGAAGGCCCATCTCGGAATCTGCAACACCGCATCCACGGTCATTGTGAGGATGAAGGGAAACGATTACGTTTTCACGGTATTTCAGATTGTCACACATGTATTCCACCTGGCTTGCATACACATGCGGCATGGAATGTTCAACAGTAACAGGCAGGTTGATGATTGCCTTGTTATCTTCCGTTGGCTGCCATACATCAAGAACTGCGTTGCAGACTTCCAGTGCATATTCCGGCTCTGTTCCTGTAAAACTCTCCGGGCTGTACTCAAACTGGAAGTTACCCTCTGTCTCATCTGCCAGTTTTTTCAGAAGAGCTGCGCCATCTACCGCAATCTTCAGGATCTCTTCTTTGGATTTCTTAAATACCTGCTCTCTCTGAGAAACAGATGTGGAATTGTATACATGAACGATCGCTTTCGGAGCACCCTTTACGGCCTCAAAAGTTTTGCGGATGATGTGCTCTCTTGCCTGAGTCAGTACCTGAATGGTAACATCCTCAGGAATCAGGTTCTGTTCGATCAGGGTACGAAGAAACTCATACTCTGTCTCTGAAGCTGCCGGAAAACCCACCTCAATCTCCTTAAAACCGATTTTTACAAGAAGCTTGAAAAATTCCACTTTCTGCTCCAGGCTCATAGGAATCACAAGTGCCTGGTTTCCGTCACGAAGGTCTACAGAGCACCAGATCGGAGCCTTATCCACATACTCTTTCTCCGCCCATTTCATACATTTCACCGGCGGCATGTAATACTGACGTTTGTACTTAGATGGTGTCATCATTTTCGTTTTCCTCCATTTTCTCTTCCATTAATTTTTTTGGTTTCTGTAATTTCATTTTGTATTAAGACATAAAAAAATCTTCCGGCTCTGCAAATTCTGCAAGAGACGAAAGACAACTGCTGTCCTACGCGGTACCACTCTTATTTCATGAATAAAAAATCACACACTTGACAGATACGGAATGTAAAAACATCCTTATATCCTCTCCGGGTAACGGCGGACACCGTCTGCGCCTACTCTCTTATAGGATTTCGGGCAGATGCTCCGAGGCGAGTTCCACAAATCCCTTCCACTGCTTCTCACCGGCCAGCAGCTCTCTGTGCTCCGCTCAATGTGTACTATTCCTCATCTATGCATTTTTCTTTTTGAAACTGGTATTAGGTTAACACGTTACGATAAATTTGTCAATGGTGTTTTCTCTTTGACATGTAAGATCCAAACCAGTAAATCAGGCCTCCAACGCCTCCACCCAGAGTATTGTAAAACAGATCTGAAAACTGAAAAGTTCCAAGACGCAGGAACAGCTGCAGAAATTCAATGGACAGAGAAAACAGAAATGTGATCTTAAGTCCCTTCCATACAGTACCGCAAAATGTCATTTTTTCCGTAACTTTATCACGAACAGTCCAGAAAAAAAGAACCGTAAACGGAATGAACAGCATCAGATTCTCAATGCACTCTGTTGTAAGCTGCCTGCTCCCATCTTCCGCATACTTCCAGATCCACCAGTTTCCAAAAACATCAGAAAGAGGATTCATCCACATATCACGGTTCAGCAAAGTACGGAACAGTATCATAGTCGTATAAAACGTAAGAAAAAACAGTTTCCGAAAAAACAGATCCTCACGAAAATATTTCCACCAGACAGAAAAAGCCGCCTTTAATCCCCTTCCACCAGTCTCGTTATGATAAGCAAACAGATAAAAAAACAAAGCCAGTACTGAAAGGGCTACAGAAAACCAGAAGGGCTGATACAGTGCAGTCAGTACATTCGCTGTAATATTCGCTATAATATCTTTCATTTGTATATCCTTTCCGGATACCTATCGCAATTCTCCGATATATTTATCCGGTCTTTATACTACTATATTTTCTTCATAAAATCCAGGATGCTTATCATCTGCATCCCGGATTTTTGTTTTTTCAGCCTGGTATTACAGAAACATATCCGCTGGCACTGACCGCCCTGCAGCAGTCTTTATAAACTTCAATAAACTCATATCCGCCACGCATGGCAATGGTACGTGCCTTTTCGAGGCCATCTGGAAGTGTTTCTCCTGTTTTATAATGTTCAATGATGCCACCTGTAAGATCCAGTGTATGCACTTCATAAGGCTTTCCGAGATAACAGATGGAAACATATCCAAGCAGGACGCCTCCAAGCTGAACTTCCGGAAACTCCTCCTGTATCGTGCGGATGATATCATTTACTTTATTCTGATTATGAACGTGTCCGCCCGCATCCAGTTTATGCAATGCTTCCATATATTCTTTTGATCTTTTTTTTCTCAGCAGCTGATCTAGTTTCATCTTATCCATTTGCTGTTGTTGCTGCTCATGCTCCTGATTTCTGGTTGCACTTAAGATATTATTATTTACAGTTTGTGACTGTGTCTGATTCTGTGGTGTTCTTAACATCGGTCTTGGCATGATCCACACTCCTTATACAAGAACTTTTCGCGTCTTTGGTCCACTTTTCTTCTGGATAAGTTCCTCTCCACCAATCGGCTTTCCGGAAGCCGGTACTGCTCTTTCCTTCCCCCAATCCCTGATCGCTTCGATTTTTTCCGGGCTTGTCTGAGAAAGTGGAACTACATTGTTAAATGCAGTTACTATATTCTCCTCACTTAAAATAAAGTTTGCATTTGCGATAGACCGGTACGCCAGATCTCTGACTGTAGACTCCAGATCTGCTCCTGTAAATCCATCACTGATCTCAACTACTTTATCTGCAAATTCACCGGAAAATTCCAGATTTAAATATTTTCTCATATATAAAGACAAAATATCTCTTCTTTCATCTGCGGTAGGAAGATCAACAAAAAACAGCTCATCAAATCTTCCGCGGCGGAGCAGTTCTGACGGCAGCATGGACACATCATTGGCTGTTGCTACAACAAACACCTGTTTTTTGCATTCCTGCATCCAGAACAGAAACTGTCCAACCATTCTGGTGGACACTCCTCCGTCTCCGGCGCCTCCGGTAGCTCCGGATAATCCTTTTTCAATCTCATCGATCCATAAGATGCAGGGAGATACATTTTCAGCTGTTGTCAGTGCATCTTTCAGCTGCTGTTCTGACTGTCCTACATAACTTCCCTGCACTGTGGCAAAATCCAGCCTGTAAAGAGGCAGTTTCCAGTTTGCGGATATGGATTTCGCAGATAAAGACTTTCCACATCCCGGAACTCCTACAAGCAAAATCCCTCTCGGTGGCTGCAGACCTTTGGAACGCAGCTCATCTTTCTTTTCCGGTGTGAGAAGTTCTTTTTTTTCATCCAGCCACTTCCGGAGTCCTTCCAGTCCACCTACATCCTTTACACTGTCGTCCACTTCGATCTTCTCAAGTCCGGAAATATCCGAAAAAAGACGGTCTTTCGCAAAACGTACTTCATCCATATCTGATTTCCGAATACGTTTGTTGGCGATCAGTGCGGCGATCACATTCTCCGCTTCAATTCGTGTAACTCCATTTAAGGTTGCAGCGGCCTCCCGTATATCTGTATTATCCCATTCAATAGGAATTTCATTTCGATAATCATCAATATATTCTTTGATTATGGAATACATTTCTTCTTCATTTGGGAGATCGATCTTGATCGTCATTCCCTGGCGCTGAAGCTGATTCCAGACTGGCGCGTTGGTAAATACAATGACAACTCCACCAGACTCATTAGCCAGATTTACCAGTGCCAGTATCTGTTTGGAATCGCTGTTTTCTGTGCTCAGGTCCGGAACTTCTGTCAGAATGATCGTTTCATACTGCTTGCGTTTCATCTGCTCCGTCATATAATCAATCGCACCATAAACGGATTTGTCATCACTGAGATTCTTATCCGTTGCCAGATCATAAACTCCCTTTGTCAGCGTATGTACATGAAACGGAAGCTGCAGATCCTCGGATATCTCTTTCAACATCTCCAGTGTTCTGCCAGGTTCTATGGTATTAATTGCAATAAAAGGAATTCTTGCTATAGAATACCGTGTCAAAAGTTCCTTGCTTTTAGCTGTATCACTCATCTGTCTTCTCTCCTAAAATGAATTCACCCTGTGATTTCTGACAATGCTGGACATTCTTCCGCTTCTGTCATTTTTCGCAGAATCTTCCAGCGATTTCTGCATATTATCCGCCTGTTCAATAACCAAAGCCAGATAATGCTTTCTTTCATCATCCGGTAAAGCAGGCAGATCGATTGCATTTGCAAGGAATGCCATTTCTTTTCTTAAGGATAATATTGCCTGAACAATGGCGCCTTCCTGTCCATGGGATCTGGACAGATCCTTCTGAAACTTATCCGAAGCAGCATTCATACGAAAATTCACTGCTTCGATCAGTTTCCGTGAAAACCTTTCTGCCACACCTGACTGCCACTGTATGGACCCTGCCTTCATTGCTCTTAAGACATCTTCATCATTTTTTTTATTTTTGAAATCGGTTAATACTGTAACCCATTCTGAGTATGTATTTGGTACTGCTGTCATTTTTTCTTCTTCCTCCTGACCATGATCTGCGGCGGAACTACATCCCAGGAAGGAAGTCCCTGTGCAAATACACTTACCGGCTCCTTATATTCTTCCACCTCCGGCTCCGCAAAGTTAAATGCCATTTTTTTCCGGACAGGCTTACTCTGGATCGGTGGATCTTTTCGGATTGGGGCAGCTGCCGTTTTTTTTGCCGGTTCAAATGCCGGAGCAACCTGGGATGCATTTTTGCCCATATTTCTCTGTACGTCCTGAGCCAGAGCTGCCGGCTGCTGTCCTGCTGCCTTTGACTGTGCCGGAGCTGCTGCCGGCTGTGGTGTAACCGGGTCACTGCTCTTTGTGCTTTCTGCCTCGTCTAATTTATTTCCACAGACCGTGCAAAAGCGAAATCCCTTTTTATTCGCATTCTGGCAAACCGGGCAGATTACCGTACCAGAATTTTCATCTTTTTTCTCTTCTTTCTTTAAAGAATGACCACAGGCAATACAGAAACTCCCATCTGGATCATTCAATGTATTGCAGACCGGGCAGGGAACTTTCTGTCCACTGGCCACGGAATTCACAAAATCAGCTCTCATTTTTGCGTCCATGTCTCTTCTCCTTTACATCTTGACTCTTCGATTGGAAGTTGCCAGTTTTCTTACATACTGATCCGGAGACAACTGTTCCAGAAAGTCAATGACCTGCTCGCTTTCGCTATCTTTATCCGCAAATTCAATACGGAAATCAACAACTTCTGCCAGTGTAGCACGAATGATCTCAGAACCACTGCTGCGTTTTTTCTCATAACGCTCTGCAATATTCTGTCGCTTGTTTTCTATATCTTTTTTCTTTGAAAAATGGTTAAGGACCATGCCTACACCTGCAATTACAGCAATAAGGCCCAGGAACTTATTTCCGAACAGAAGCATCACAAGTCCGATCACTCCGACTGCAATTCCGCCATACAGACAGAACTGCTCAAAACTGCTCATTACGCATGTTGCAAGTTCCGCATCTCTTTCTGAACTGACAAGTGTACTGAATCTTTCAAGAAGCTCATTCTCATTCTGACCATCGACAGTTGTATCATTAAATGTATCAACATTTATTTCTATTTCATTTGGAATCTTCATACGGTTCTGGGCAACAACATCATTATACGCATTCATCACCCAATCTCTTGACAAAGCAAATGCAAATTTCTGTGTTGACACACTGGAGTGGGCTGTTTCCGGCTTCATGGCAGCGTCTGTCAAAAGCTGCGTGAAATCCTTATGTGTCTCAAAAGCCGTCTGCTCTACATTCATATTCTGGCGGGCACGACTTTCATCGCCTCTGAAATCTACGATAAACTGTTCAAATTTTTCTTCTTTTCGAAGAGGCAGTTCTTCATCATCAAAATCCGTTACCAGACTGTCCAGAATATCATCCAGCTGTTCTCTCACAGTTGCTGTAGAGACTTTCTGTTCAAAAATCCCGATCAGATATTCAAGCATCTCCGCATGAAGATGTGCACCCTCCAGAATGTCCTCCAGTACCGGCCATGTTTTGCTGTATTTTCTCAGGTAGGTATAAGAAGAAGTATCTATCGGTTTTCTCTTAAGGTTGATCGCCTCTGACCACTGCTGTGTCTGTTTTTCTGTGAATCCCGGCTTCTCTTCCAGATGCTGCAGCCATTCATTCATCTGGCGGGAAATAACGCCCTCTGTATCTGCGCCAAACAGACCGCTGGCAAACGCATCCAGAACAATGATCGTCTTTCGGTCAAGGTTTTCCTCATCCTGGTTTGCAAGATATCTCTGCGTCCATTTCAGACACGCTTCTTTTCGATCCGCACGGCGACAGATCAGTGCAAAAAACAGTGATGTCTTTTCATCGTTGCGTTTGATGCCTTCTTTAATGGCTTTCTCTGCAAGTTCCGGCTGATCGTTGATCCATGCCGCAAGTGCAACAAGACAAGGTGCAAGCCAGTAACCTGGAGTGGAAATCATCAGTTCCTCTGTTGCATTACTGATCGTATCTTTCTTTACAATTCCAATATCATCTGCCTGCAGGATTCCGGTTGTTGTACGACGTACAATATCATAATGTCCATATTTCTTCTCCAGTTCCTGCCTGATCTTTACAAGTCTCGTTTCTGCCTGATTAAGCCGGTTTGCTCTTTGCTGAACACTGACAAAATCATGAAATTCCTTTGCCAGACTCCCAATCTCATCATAGACAACCTTTATGTTGCTGTTGACTGCCCCTACATTGGAATCCAGTGTCTGAAGATCATTGTGGATCGCTCCAAGATTGTGTTCAATGGTTCTAAGATCCGCCTGTTCAATTACTCTATCCGACATCTTTTCTCCTCCTGTTTCCGGTTACATCACTTCTTGCAGGAAATAAATTATAAATATTTATGCTTTCCCGATCTGTTTTTGTAACTTATTCATACGCGATGTCTTAATTTAAGCACGCTATTGTTATATTATATCTAATTTTTCTCCAAAAAACAACTATCCCCGACAAATCCTCCATTTTCCCCAATGTCTGAGGATACTCCCAAAGACTATCTTTCATCTGCAAAAAGCAGTTGCATTTGCATTGAATTTCTGTTATAATTTTCTTCGTTACGGGGTATGGCGTAGCTTGGTAGCGCGCACGGCTGGGGGCCGTGAGGTCGCAGGTTCAAATCCTGTTGCCCCGATTGAACATTATAAAATGCTGTAAAACCAGGGATTTCCGATGAATCGGAAATCTTTTTTATTATCCGGAAATGATTATTGTTGATTACTATTGTGATTACTATCTACCCCTTTTTGGAAAGGAAGGCTTCGTATGCAGGATAACCTGTCTCTCTATCATATTTTTTATACGGTTGCCCGTACCGGCAGCATCTCCCACAGCTCCAGAGAACTTTATATCAGCCAGCCGGCCATCAGTAAGGCAATCCAGAAACTGGAACAGAATCTGGACACCCTACTTTTTAAACGGAGTTCCCGGGGTGTAACTCTGACCCCTGACGGCGAACTTCTTTTTGAGAAGGTAAAAGAGGCTCTTTTCCTTCTGGATGAAGGCGAAAATTCCATCCGTCATAATCGATCCCGCGATATCCCAAAGCTGCGTCTGGGAGCCAGTTCCACTCTGACCAGATATGTGCTGCTCTCCCACCTTGAAAATTATATTGCACATTTTCCCCATGTACGCATCACCATTTCCTGCCAGTCCACCTATCAGACACTACATCTTCTGGATGAGGAAAAAATCGATCTGGGGCTCATCGGACGGCCACAGAAGCTTCGCGGATATTATTTTCATCCCCTCTTAAAAATCAGGGATACTTTTGTCTGTACGCGGCAATATCTGGAAAATCAGAAAAAACTTTATCCCGACGAACCACTGATCCAGGCGGCGACTTTTATGATGCTGGATGAGGATAATATCACCCGACAGACTGTGAACACGCAGCTGAAAGAACATCATGTGGAGCTGAGTCATATCCTGGAAGTAACAACTATGGATCTTCTGATCCAGTTTGCGGAAATTGGTCTTGGAATTGCCTGCGTGATCCGGGATTTTGTAAAAAAAGAACTGGAAGAAGGGACACTGGTAGAAGTACCGGTAGGATTTTCTTTTCCTCCACGTGAGATCGGGTTTGTATGCAGACAGAAAGATGCGAATTTGGATTTGATTGTGCCGTTTTTTGGGGAGGAATAAGCAGGGAAGTTAACTGAAGAATTCAACTAAATGCTACTATTAAAAAACCATCTGATCTCATTGACCAGATGGTTTTCTTCATAATAGCTGGTAACAAAAAAGTTTCCTGCTACTTTATTCCTGCGCTTATTTCTTTGACTCAAACTCCGCTTCGCTTCGTTCGAGTAGCGCAAAATTTAATTCTTTGCAATTAATTTTGCTTAGTTGTTGATAAGCTTATCTTCGCCGTTCCAGCTGTAGAGTTTACGAATCTCCTCGCCGACTTTCTCGGACTGATGCTCAGCAGCTAATTTTCTCATCGCTTTGAAGTGAACCTGTGCACCTGCATCGGACATGTCGAGTAAGAACTCTTTTGCGAATGTACCATCCTGGATATCGGAAAGAATCTTCTTCATCGCTTTCTTTGTATCCTCTGTGATGATCTTCGGTCCTGTGATGTAATCGCCATACTCAGCTGTGTTGGAGATAGAATATCTCATTCCAGCGAATCCAGACTGATAGATCAGGTCAACGATCAGTTTCATCTCATGGATACACTCAAAGTATGCGTTTCTTGGGTCATAACCAGCCTCAACAAGTGTCTCGAAACCAGCCTGCATAAGTGCACAAACACCACCGCAAAGTACAGCCTGCTCACCGAAGAGGTCTGTCTCTGTCTCTACACGGAATGTTGTCTCAAGAAGACCAGCTCTTGCTCCGCCGATACCGAGACCATATGCAAGTGCAAGATCCTGAGCTTTTCCTGTGTAATCCTGCTCTACTGCGATAAGACAAGGTGTTCCTTTTCCAGCCTGATACTCACTTCTTACTGTATGGCCAGGTGCTTTAGGAGCGATCATTGTTACATCAACGTTCTTCGGTGGCTTGATGCATCCGAAATGAATATTGAAACCATGAGCAAACATAAGCATATTGCCTTCTTCAAGATTCGGCTCGATAGACTCTTTGTAAAGTTTAGCCTGTAACTCATCATTGATAAGAATCATGATGATATCTGCCTGTTTGGCAGCCTCTGCTGCTGTATATACCTTAAAGCCCTGCTCCTCGGCTCTTTTCCAAGATTTGCTGCCTTCGTACAGACCAATAATGACGTCACATCCGGAATCTTTTAAGTTCAGAGCATGTGCATGTCCCTGGCTTCCGTATCCAATAATTGCAATTTTTTTACCATCCAGTAAACTTAAATTACAATCTTCCTGATAAAAAATCTTATTAGCCATTTTGCTTTCCTCCTCTGATGTTCATCACATCTTCTTCATAAAAATTATTTATCGTTAAGAGAGTGGCTGCTCTCCTAGCAAACATATGTAAAAAATTTACAGGTAACGGACATCGTCGCTGCCTCGTGACAGGCCTGTGATTCCTGTTCTTGCAAGCTCAAGGATCTCATAGTCAGCCATCAGCTCCACAAATGCCTTCAGCTTGTTCTGGCTTCCGGTCATCTCCATAATAAGAGAATCCTTACTTACATCCACCACCTTGGCACGGAAGATATCTGCAACAGAAAGAGCTCCCTGTCTCTGTTCCGGCTTCACAGCAACCTTGACGAGCATCAGCTCACGGGCAACGCTGTCGTCCTGTTCAAGGACCTTAACATCCCGTACATCTTCCTGCTTCGCCAGCTGTTTGGTAATCTGCTGGAGCATCTGATCATCTCCCTCACAGACAACTGTCATACGGGAATATCTCTGATCTGCAGTCACTCCTGCGGTAATGCTGTCAATATTATATCCACGGCGGCTGAAAAGACCAGCCACACGGCTAAGGACTCCGGAGGTATTATCCACAAGGATGGATAGTATTCTCTTTTCCATAATACACCTGCTTTCAACACTTTTATGTATAGAAAACCGACTTCGTCAGTTAACGCTTTAATCTAATAAACCCTTGCTTTCTTACCATTATAACAACTTCGAAAATTTTGTCAATCAAAATTTCCTGCAAAATTCCTTCAGGATGATAAGAAATGTTTTTATCCTCAGATCAGATATTTTTTCTTAAGCTCCTCGGATGCCTTTGGTGTCAGATAGAGTTTTTTCCGAAGGAATCTTTCAATTCCTCCGTTTTCTTTTTCGATGACATCAAAAACTGTATTGATATAAGACTCCTTCACCTGATAGAAGGCTTTCAGATCTGCAAGCTTTCGGCTGTTTTCCGGCCAGTCTGCCCGGTAAAGCCTGCGCATATATTTCAGTTCATCTTCCAGACATGAATTCGACCGCATATAATCCCTTCGTATCGTTTCCTTAGGTACACCCAAAGCAAAGAGCAAAAGTGCTGTTCCGACTCCTGTCCTGTCTTCTCCTGTGGTACTGTGAAAAACAACGGCTCCATTCTTTACATGAAGCAATACATCCAGAAAGCGCGCGTATTGTTTCAGGGAATATTCATCTGTAATAAGGCTTCGGTACCGTTCCCTCATATACCGTTCTCCATCTCCGTAGCAGGACATCACACGTTCAAAAAAGCTGTTTCCGCTGCGTTCTTCATCACGGATCGGAATATGATAATACTCTACTCCTGCCATAATATCATCCGGTTTTTTCTTTACTTCCGCTGCAGAGCGGAAATCAATCACTGTTTTTACGTTATACTCTTCTGAAAGGATTCTGGTATCTGCTATGGATGCGTGATAGATTTCACCACTGCGCAGAAGTTTTCTGGGAAGAATATGCAAACCATCTTCGGTCATCAAAGCGCCAAGATCTCTTGTATTTGGAAGGTTTTGAAGCGGAAGCCTGCTTCCTTTTGGAAAACCCACCGCAAGATCCGGATTCAGTACTTTCAGAAGCCGGAGACAGTCCTGTACTTCCTGCTCTGTCATATCAAATTTATAACGTTTCTGACGCCTGGTTATAATTACCAGATAGTTGATGATCAGCTGTTTTTCGCTGGTTTTATCTGCTCCTTCCCGGCGCATATACGCCCAGAGGATATCTTTACAAGGAAGACTGTTGAGCATCATATGTCTGGTAAATACAAAAAAGCCATCTTCGATCCGTATTTTTCCGTATCTCATTTTTTCTTTCTCCTTCTCGACCCCTGTGCTGCTTTTTCGCAACACTTTTTATCATACCAGAATTTTACAGTTCCGTATACCTTGTTTGACAATTTTCGCAGATTCGATATAATGAATGAAGATATTTTACCTCAGGGAGGCTTTCTTTTATGGACAATCTTATTTTCTGTCTGAACGTTACCGTGCCTATCTTTCTTACTCTGCTCCTTGGATATTTTTTCCGAAGAATCGGACTTTTTGATGAGGCATTTGTCAACCGTATGAACAAATTCGTATTCGTCATCCCGCTGCCAGTTCTTCTGTTTCAGGATATCGCCAAGATCGATATTTACGAAGCATGGGATTCCAAAATGGTGATCTTCTGTTTTCTGATCACCTCAGTCAGTATCATAATTTCCGTACTCCTGTCCCGCCTCCTCCATCCATCCGATATCCGGGGCGAGTTTATCCAGGCATCCTACCGCAGCAGTGCCGCAATCCTTGGCATCGCTGTTATCCAGAATCTTTACGGAAACGCAGGCATGGCACCGCTGATGATCATTGCAAGTGTACCTCTTTATAATGTGATGGCCGTTGTAGTTCTCTCTGTCTTTAAACCGGATCAGGGAAAGCTGGATGGAACTGTTCTGAAGCGTACTTTAAAAGGCATTGTCACCAATCCCATCATTCTCGGTATTGTTGCCGGTACACTCTGGTCTCTTCTTCGCCTTCCCTTTCCGAAGATCCTGGACTCTACCGTAGGCAATCTTGCCAAAACTGCTACTCCTCTTGGTCTCATGGCCATGGGTGGATCTCTTCATTTTGGGAAAGCTTTTTCCAGGCTCAAAGCATCCGTCGCCTGTACCTTTATGAAACTGATCGGTTATGAAGCTCTTTTTCTGCCCCTTGCCATCCGATGCGGTTTTACAAAGGACAAGCTGGTTTCCATTATCATTATGCTGGGATCTGCCAGCACAGTTACCTGTTTTGTCATGGCGAAAAATATGGGACATGAAGGCTCTTTTTCTTCGGGAGTCGTGCTTCTCACTACATTGTTCAGTGCTTTTACCCTGACATTCTGGCTGTTTCTCTGTAAAAGCCTGGGTCTGATCTGAACACCATCATAATACAAAAATGCTGTGGAAAATGTTTTATGTACATCTCCACAGCATTTTTTATTTTCAGATCAGTTTCAGATATCTCAGCCCATCCCGGATTCCATAATGGAACATATCGGACGTAACATAATCTGCCAGTTCTTTGATCTTCGGGGAAGCATTTCCCATGGCAACTTTTGTTGCAGCGTATTCAAACATGGCAAGGTCATTGTTGCTGTCTCCAAAAACAATGGTATCTTCCCACGGAATATCAAACAGGCGGATCACTGCCGCGATTCCCACCGCCTTATTAAATCCTTTTGGCACAAGTTCAATGGTATTTCCCACAAATGAACTGCTGCCCTCATGACGGATGATATCATAATATTCTGACAAAACGGACAATGCAGCCTCTGCATCACACCCTGCAGTCATTTTTGCGCTGATCTTATTGATCCGCATGCAATCCTCATTTCCACGGATCGGTCTCCATTTATCACCCAGAGATTCCGTGATCAGGCTGGCATACCAGTTCACTTCATCGGTATATTCCTCTTTGTCATAGTACATGAAATCCGCACCTTCCATTACCGGAATCAGGCCGTATTTTCTTAAAACCTCCACGGAAAGTTTTGCAATTTCCGGTGTCATCTCTTTGTTAAAAAGTCTCTTCCCGTCTTTTTCAATGGTGGACCCGCAGGCACTGATCATTCCGGTAAAAGGAATCTGCTCCAGATACCAGGAAACAAAGGCGCGGCTTCTTCCTGTACAGAGCCATGCTTCGTGTCCATTATTTACCAGCGCACGGATGGCTTCAATGGCACTGTCCGGCACACCTTTTTTCATATCGCAGACAGTTCCGTCCGCATCAAAAAATACTGCTTTTCTGCTCATTTTCCTGTCCTCCGATGTCATCTGTAAAATACCTTTGCCGCGCGGATCAGGCTTTCCGTATCTTTCACTCCTGCCGTCTCATAAGCGGAATGCATTGCCAGCTGAGGAAGGCCGATATCTACCGTATTCATGGCTGCCTGGGTGTTTGAAATATTTCCCAAAGTAGATCCACCGGCAATATCAGAGCGGTTTACAAATGTCTGATACGGCACATCCGCTTCTCTGCAGAGCTCCTTGAAAATCGCTGTGGAGATCCCATCCGTACAGTATTTCTGGTTCGCATTATATTTGATCACGATTCCACCATTCATCACCGGACGGTTTACAGGATCTGCCTTGTCTGTATAATTCGGATGAAGCGCATGTGCATTATCCGCAGAGATCATAAAGCTCTCCGCAAGGGCCATCAGATAACTTTCCTGATCTCCGCCAAGGGCCAGATTGATCCGGAACAGCACATCCTTAAGAAATGTGGATGCTGCTCCCTGTTTTGTGGTACTCCCCACCTCTTCGTTATCCAGTACACAGTGGACTGCAATATTTTTCTTTTTATCTGCCTGAAGAAAACCTTCCAGCGAAGCGAAAGCACACTGCAGATCATCCAGCCTTGGACTGGAAACAAACTCATTCCGGGAACCCCAGATCGTTCCGGGCATCCGGTTATAAAGAAACAGATCATGTCCCAGAATATCCTCCGGCCGAACCTCCGCCTCTTCTGCCATCATCCGCATGAAATTTCCTTTTTCACCACTGCCACTGTACAGTGGAAGCATATCTTTCTGAACATTGTAATGATAGCCTCCGTTGATATCCCGGTTCATATGGATGGCAAGGCTTGGGATCATGACCAGATCTCTGTCAATATTCACAAGTTTTTCCAGGATTTTTCCGTTCTTGCGGACGATCATCCTGCCTGCAACAGAAAGGGGACGGTCAAACCAGGTAGACAGGATCATTCCTCCGTACCGCTCCACATTCAGTTTCACGTAAGCTCCGTTTACGGACATCTCAGGATTTTCTTTTATTTTAAAAGACGGAGAATCGCTGTGGCTTGCAATGATATGATATCTTCTGCAGTCATTGACAGGAATGGAAAATCCAATGATGGCGGAATGATTTCTCATGACAAAATATTTTCCGCCTTTTTCCAGGTTCCAGCTTTCCTCCTCTTTCAGTTCTGTAAAGCCCTCCTCCAGAAAACGTTTTCTTGCCTCTTCTGCCGCCTGAAAGGCTGTGGGGCTTTTGCTGATAAATTCCAGCAGTTTCTCTGTTGTCTCTTCGTACATAGTATTTCTCCTCTGTCCGGCCCGTATCACCGGTCCGTTTTGCTATTGCCCATTATACGGCAAATTTTTTTTCAGAGCAATACTTTTACCCAAGCGCCTGAAATATCCAGGATACCACAGGAAGTGTCAGGACTGAACATAACGTAGTAACCACAATTCCTCCCATTGCATAATCTCCATCTGATCCGGAGGCATTTGCCATCATTACCACCGACGACATCACAGGCATGGCAGAAGTCAGCGCCATAGTCATCCGGATATCTGCCGGAATAGGGACAAGCCTCAGCAGGATATAAAAAAGCACTGGAAATCCAATCATTTTTATCAATGTGATCCCATAATAATCCGGCTTCTTAACAAAGCTTAACACATCAATGCAGGCAAAAACACCTCCCAGATAGATCATTGCCAGTGGTGTTGCTGTCGCTCCCATCTTCTGAAGTGCCGTATTTAAAACCAGTGGGATCCTGATTCCTGTCAGTACACAGATCATTGCCAGAATAATGGCCACCGTTACAGGATTGATCAGTTTTTTCGGATTAAAAGTTCCGCTTTCTTTTTCTGAGGAAGTCAGTTTTACCCCCAGAGTCCACAACATCAGCTGATCAATAATCGTAAAAACAGCCATATACAGCATTCCTTTTTCCGGATATATGCTGACAACAATAGGAATTCCCATAAATCCCACGTTTCCGAATACAGTCATTGCACGATATAATTGCAGATGTTCTCCATGAAGATGAAATACTTTTCCGGATAAGGTGCCCAGGATCAGCAGACACACATACATCACTACCGCAATTCCGAGGATGGACAATGAGGAAAAAAATGACTTCCGATCCACCCCGTTTACCGTATTGATAAAGATCATCACCGGCAGTGACAGTTTGATCACAACTTTTGAAATGATCTCCAGATTTTCCCGTGTCAGTACTTTTGTGCGGATCAGGATCACGCCTGTGATAATGTAGATCACGAACATTCCGATCTGTTGCAGTAAAACTGTTAATGTGTTCATTTTTTTAGAACCCCTCTCTTAAAAATATGTAGTGTAATCCCTGTTAAAGCAGACATTCACATTCATTTTTGCAATTTACATTCAAAAAAATAATGCACCCGGTTATCATAACCCTGCGATGCATTATTTCCTGTAAGATGTTTTCAAAAACACCCTGCGACTATTTCCTTCATATTATCATATCTGGCATATATTTACAATGCGGTTTCTCCTGATCTGCCATCAGATTTCCGCTTTTTTCCGTACCCACATATACTGTGCGAATTTATCTCCAAGCTTATTCAGGATCATGGTATAGGCTGCCCCGAACACATTGGCCCCGATACGCAACAGCACAGCTGCCGGCATTCCAAACAGTCCTGATGCGATGGACAGCGCTCCAAATGTATTAAATGCCGTCTGCCACGCATAGCCTGCGGAATATCCCACACCGATTCCTCCGATCATTCCGATGTAAGGGTACATGGACTTTGGAAGCACCAGATAAAGCACCACAAACAGCAGGCATCCCACAATGTTGAACATGCCTCTTTTTCCGGCTCTGACTTTACAGTCCTCAGTGAATGGCAGGCACACCGACATGCAGGCAATTCCGGCCCACATTGCTCTTGGAAGTCCAAGAAGTGACATGATCAGCATGGCGCTGGAAACGATCAGTGTCAGCCGCAGGTACCATCTGCCTCTTGCGGAATGCAGGTCAAATTCCCGGAACAGATCCAGAAATGTTCTGCGATACGGACGATTTTTCTGATTCTTATAAAAGATCACCATGCAAAGGAACATTCCCACAAGAAGGCCCTCCACGCGAAGCAGATACGCTTTTCCAGTTACGTCATATCCCATCAGAAGCAGATAACCGAGGACAAATGTGGAATGATTATACATAATTACATTGTGGCATCCCAGGATCATCAGCAAAAGGATACTTACAGCGTTTACAAAAAATGCCGGCACCGGTGAAACCATATTGGACAGTCGCGGTCCTATGATCAAAATACCAAAGATTCCGGCAATGGACAGCAAGCCATGTGTGGTCCGGATCCCGAAATCCGCCTGTCTCAAAACCAGCACTGCCAGAAGTACGGTTACTCCTACAACACTGTTATCATTGCCGGTTATCTTACTGTACAATGTCACAACCGCCACACAAAATGCCATGACAAGATATACTTTAAAATTATAGATCAGAATGTGCCTTCGTTTTTCTTTTTTGTCTGTGGTATTTCGAATCAGCTGTTTTGATCCGGTTGAGCTTAACTGTAGTTCCTGATAAAATGTCATTCTCATCGCTCCTTTTGTAAAACGGACATTCTCATTCCGCTTTATCATATGTTCATAAACGCAATTGTTTTACAACGCATTTAAAGATACAAACAGCCATTATACTTGGTTTATTCAGAAACGTCAAACACTTTTTTCAAATTAACGCAGTTCCGCGATCCTGGTCACTGCCACATAAATTTCCTGAATCTTATACCAGGTTGGATAATCCACCACTCCGGACGTGGGAAGTCCAAATACATTCTGAAATTTTTTCACAGATGCCGCAGTAGCCGGGCCATAAATACCGTCCACAGTTACTGTCGGAATGGCTGGATAGGCCTTTGCTATGGCATTGAGCTGTTCCTGGATCTGCTGTACTTTTTCTCCGGTGACTCCAATAGTCAGGTCATATCCAGGCCAGGATGCGGGAATCCCGGAAACTGCTTCCGCCACATTGATATACATATCGTTTCCATAGAAACTCCGCAGGATCTCAATCGCAGAATATCCCTGGTCTCCCAGCGCCTTGCTTCCCCACTGAGTCATCCATCCCCTATCCCTGCACTGCACCTGACGCCCGTCACAGTACTGGGTCAGGATTGGCTGACGCACATCCGGCCTTGAAAGATAATTTTCAAAAAGTTCGTCTACGATCCGGTCAATACTCTCAAAAATATTCCGGCCATTGATCCATTTGTGGTCGTATGCGGTAGAGGATGTGATGGTATAATCATAGCCTTTGTTCCGGTACCATTCCGTATACACCCGGTTTAATGTAAACGACATGATCGCCAGGACGTTGGCTCATAAATGATGATACAATATCCGTCCGGCAGTGGGTACCTGCCGGACTTTTTTTACGATAAGAAGTTACTTTGTGTTGGCCTTCATGTGTTCGATTGCTTTTCCCCATGTATCTGTTCCGCAGATTCCATCTGCTGTGAGTTTCACATTCTTCTGGAATGCTTTCAGGGATGCATCTGTGTCGTTTCCGAAATCACCATCTACCTTCACTCCGAGCATAGCCTGCAGCATGGATACCGCTGTTCCTTTGCTTCCCTTCTGGATAACTGGAAACTGGGTTTCAATCTTATCAGTTAATGTTACGGTGCTTTTTGTTGTACTTGTATTGTTCACTGTAGTTGTCCCTTTCATATATGCAGCTGTTTTCTTTACAAACTCTGGCCAACGGCCTTCTGCCCGAATCCGGCGCGGGCAGTTCTTTCTGGAAGCATCATAGTGACGTTTCAGGTGATCTGTTCCCCAACCGTACTGTTTCAGAAGGGAGGCTGCCAACTGTTCTGCTTTGTCTACCGCTACATAGTAATCTGTTTCCGGGTTTACGCAGATCTCAATGTTGATGGAGTTCCGGTTCGTGATTCCATACTTTCCTTTTCCGTCCCCTACTGCCCAGGCCCCGTCGCTGTGGTCCAACGTCTGATATACGGATTTTGAATCTACATAATAATGCACGGTACCAGCCAGATTGCCATTCTTCATTGCATTGGCATGAGCTTTGGCATCTGCCCCCTTACTCCAGTTGTCTGTCTCATGGATTACGATATAGGCAGGCTTGTTCTGGCCGATATAGCAGTTTTTCTTGCTGATCATTTTGATAATGTTCATGTTTCCACTCTCCTTTTCTGTTTTTGGTACCTTAATAGATAATATGCCATTCAGGATGTTGATGATCTTCTGGCCGTAATTCCGGCCAGATGCCCAGCCCTGGCCTTTGGGGTTCTCCTGGATGCCCAAATATTCCACATACTCCGCGCAACCTCTGCTGACGTATGTATAACGTGGATCCACGCATTTCTGCTCCAGTCGATCCGTGCAGGCATATGCCTGAAGGTGCTGAATCTGTGCCCGGATGCCTTCCGCTTGTGTTTTGAAGCTGTTGCCTTTCATACCCGGTTTAGTTACGCCCAGACCGCAAAAATTGTTCTGGGCAAGCGTTACTTCTGACCCACTAAATGTAAAGTCCCCGGTTTCCAAGCAAGACTGGGCAAAAGCAATATCTCCACGAACGTTTTCTGCTGTTCCTTCAGTGATGTATAAAGGAATCATTTTTACGATGGAATCCGGTACCTGCGGATTAACCTTCTTAATATAGATTCTCATCTGTTCAATGCTGGCCTGGGATTTTCCAATGATCTTTAGCATGTTTTCTCCTTTCACGCAAAAAGAGGACGGTCACTCGCCCTCTGAACCCTTTTCTTCTGTATCGATATTGACTTTATCTTCTACCTGAGATTTTACATGCGTCACAAGCGGAATCAGAAACGCTGGGATCGTTACTCCCATATCTTTGATATTTTCCAGAATACTGATAATCTCATTGCAGATGATCCAGATTGCTACGATGCAGGCAACCAGAAATGTAAATGGTAATGTGATACCTGCGGTCTGAGAAGCATATAAAAGAAGCTGGTCAATGATCGCTCCTACAATCACCAGAAGCCACATGCTTACTTTTTTCATAATTCCGCGGATACTTTTATATGAGTTGATATCCTCAGATCTGTATGTAGACGCCATAAGACCTGTGGCATAGTCAAGGACATTGCAGGCCACCATCAGGAGGACCGGCACGGTTAACGCTCCAAGAATGGAGCTGATCAGTGCAAAGATTGCTGTAAAAATTGCTTTGATGTGATTTTCTTTCATTATTTTTCCTTTCTCCGGTGTTGCGCCGGCGCAATTTGATATAAAAATAAGAGCCTTCCGGCTCTGCTCTAATGCTTCTTTTCTTATCTCTCATTTGAAAACTTCCTCATCGTCTGCATCCGCGTAGGGTCGGCAGAGGCTTTCTGTGATGTCAATCTCGTCCTCGACTTCTTCTATCGTTTTGCTGGATGTTCCGTTCAGTATTAACCTGAGATCTGTAATATGTGACCACAGGCGACTGATGATCTGTAATTTTGTTGTCATGTTCTTCGACTGCATTAAGCATGTAACTCCTACTCCTTCAATCATCCCTGTAAAGAATGCCAAGATTGCAGCTCCTACGATCATGCTTCCTCCTCTTTCATATTGATAAGTTCCTGGTACTCCTGATCAGTGAGTTTTCCTCGTTCATGGGCCTGTTCTACCATCCGCATCCAGTTCTCGTGATTGTAGAATTTTTTCATCTTAATCAAGATTCTGTACATTCTCTGTATCCTCCTCTTCTGTATCCTCCGGAATGTAGATACCGGACATCATTGCGATATACTGCATTGTTACCTGCTGGCCTTCCATTTTCTCCTTCTGTGCCGCTACGGTTGCTCTGAGGTTTTCGCTCTCTGCCATTTCCGCAGGTGTCTGAGACATTTTTCTTACTTCCACTTTCTTCACCCTTTCTTAATTCTCTGAGATATTTGTCTGTTCGCTGGATCAGCTTGTATGAATTTCCAATTTGAGCATTATTTTTCCAGCATCTGTAACACTCATCTATCTTGGATGGGTCCATTTCTCCTTTTTGGGATTTATTTACCATCCTTCTGAGCTTTTTCCTCTCATGCCTTACGTTGTCAGAATTTAAGGTCATAATTATCTTTCCTGTATCAGTCATCCTGTAGTGGAATCCCAGAAACAGAAAGCCTTTTGACAACTTCGTCACGTGAGATTTCTTTTCATTGAGCTCAAATCCGAGCTCTGATAATTTTTCTGATATTATTTCAAACCATCTTTGCAATTCATTCATGTCGTGCCAAAGTATCCAAATGTCATCCATGTAACGGATGTAATATTTCACATGAAGCTTTTCTTTTATGAAATGATCCAGATCGTTCGGCAGTGAAATTCCTGCAATCTGAACCATCTGTGATCCCGGATTATATCCTATGTCTCCGGCGTATTGTGAATTAAGCACGTCCATGCTCATTTCGTATGTATCCGGATCTACGTTTTTCTGGAAACATTCTGCAACCTTATCGTGCCGCATGTTCGGGTAATAGCCGTGGATGTCTATCTGGAGGATTCCTCCCTCACTTCCGTGATTACAGAAATAATTCCACAGATACTTTTTAATCATCGCCCTAGCATAATCAGTTCCTTTGCCTTTCTGGCAGGCAACGTTTGCAAGGACAAACTTTCTGGACATCTTCGGATACAGCGAATTGTCATTTATACTCCGCTGATATACCCGATCACGAAAAGGGATGCTTAATCCATCACGCTTTTTCGGATATTTTATCTGTATATGCCGTGGTTTCCCGTTTTTCCATGTTCCGGTTTTCAGCTGAGTTTCCATCCGGTGAAGGTTCTCTTCTGAATTAAGAACAAAGGATTTTACAGAAGGTTTCCAGGTTACGTTTTTCTGGCATTTGACCATTGCAACATAAAGTTGGTCGAAATCTGTTATATATTCTTTCATTTTCTTTTCTGGCATGTGATAGTGCTGACAGGCTCCTTTTGGAGTCACGCACATCATGACAGTATTGTTTATCCTTTCGGAAGGGATTTCGGCTCCTTGTCTAAGCCTTCCGGGCAATCATTACTATGTAATGACCATGGTGCCGTATGTAAGACAATCGGGGCGTAAGTATTCGAGTTCCACGCGTTCGTGTTGTTGACGTTGCCGTCCGTGTTCACATTCATGACGTTGTTGGCATTGCCGCGATTGGCCGAACGCGAAAACACATTTTGAGGTTACAGCCTACATCCCATGTTTTTTACGAGTAACGATCCTGATCAGATTCTTTCCATTTTTTGATGTAGTTTCTTGTTTTCAAAGTTTTCTCTGACCAGTATTTTACTTTCTTTCCTTTTAAGTGATATAGCGGACGTGCAAGTCCGATCAGTGCCAGCAAGTTATTGCAGTCCAGAATTGCCTGACGCTGCAGTTTATTTCTGTACGCAAATAATTCTTTTCTTTTTGAATCTGTTACTCTGATATTATTTGCTGTCCAGACGTGCATATAAATATCCTTTGCTGTCCGGATAATATCATCAGTAAGAGCACTCTGATATTCCGGAAGAAATATATTTTTGTTATTGCATATCTGAATCGTATACAACGCCAGTTCTCTCGCTTCCCAGGCTGCATCAAGCTGCCGGTTTTGTGGCGTATCTGGTACATTTCTCTCCCCTGCTTTAACTGCCATTTCTTTCCTTTCTATCCCTGCATCCGTGGGTGCAGGGATTCATTGATTTCTGATTATATGAAGACAAGCGGGGCGTAAGTATACGAGTACCACGCGAACGCGCTGCCGACGTAGCCGCCCGTGCTCACATACACGACGTAGCCGGCATTGCCGCGATTGGCCGAACGCGAAAACACAATTTGAGGGGATGTATGATTTGCCGCAGAGTACCGGATCATGCAAGGATATGATTTCCATGGCTCCAGTTTTGTTTTGGAATTTGTCCTTCTCTGCCAGTATTCATGAGGGGTTCCTTCATCTGTATTGATGTTGATATTCATTTCTACGAATGATGCAAGGAACACCTTGTCATATGTAATGTCAGTTACTCCGCCGTCACTGACTGTGTTCGCAAGTGTGATCACTTTTACAGGTTTCAGCACCGCGATCATATCTGCCGGCAGGCCGCATAAGAAACCATCCTTCTGTGAGAGCTGGCTTGGAGCAATGTCCCAGTCATCCTGCTTTTTCCACCACTTGTTCTTCGGCTGATCAGAGTTGAGCCACTGACGTGCCGCAGAGTATTTCCAGCGGTTCCATCCATATCCGGATTCCTGCATACTGTTGAGGTTCCCGTTTCTGGTTGCATACTGCATAATTCCCAGAGACGTTCCTCCGGATCCGGACGTAATAGGCACTGTCTCAATTGTCGTAATTCCATCTGCGGCGTATGAGGTTGCTTTCCATTCTGATGCTGCTTTATCCGGCATCTGAGTGAACCCTGCCACAGATCCGCCAGCTGGAACAGCTTTCGTAAGTGTAAACTGCCATGTTGTATCTTTTTGTGCGTCTTTGTCTCCCCATTTCGCTCCAAGTGTTACATTGTATGTCCCAGCCGCAAGTCCATCAGGGCAACGTAAAAACGCACGGTTGCTGAACTGTACTCCGAACGGGGTTGTGTAATGTGCTTCCAGAAATGTTCCCTGGATTGTTTCTCCGTCCTCCAGTTCTGCTGTGTCAAAGTGAGTGATCTGCCACGGGAATTCGTAATCTTTATTCACTGCCGTGTCTGTCCATGTTTCTTTGATCTGATCGCCAAAATCAAGGAGTTCTTTCAGGTATCCGTTTTTGGAAAGTCCACTGAGCTGTGCCCAGTCAGAAAGGTTTTCCTGTTTTGCCGCCTGGGAGAATGCGATCGCATCCAGGGAAGCTGCGATCTTCTGCATTGTAGATTCCCGTGGGAAATTAATGAGTGTCTGATCTCCTGTTGCCATTTTCTTTGATTCCTCCTTTTTCATGTAAAAAGAACCTGTAAGGGTTGCTTACAAGTTCTGGTTATTCTATGTATATGATATCAAGTCCTCCGTCTTCGGAGTTTACCTGAAATGTAATGTGATCCGTCTGCGCTTTAAGAGTTTCCGTTGCTGCTTTTGCGGCGGCGGCCTGTTTCGTTGCCTCCTCTGTTGCTGTTTTAGCAAGACCTGTCTGCTTTTTAGATGCTTCCGTAGCATTAACGGCGGCCTGCACGGTTTTTCCAATTTCGCTCTGAACATTTCCGGCATCACTTACAGTTTTCTCTAATGTTTTATTTATTGTTCCGGCGTCAGAGATTGTCTGCGCCAGCTTGCTTTTTGCTTCCGCCGTGGCATCATTCTCTCTTTTTATCTCCGAGTCCGTGTGAGCTGTAATTTCGTTTTTTGCCTCTGTTTTCTTTTCAGCAATGTAATTTTCCGTTTCTGTTTTTACGGTGCTGGTAGAAGCTTCCTGCTGCGCCGTGATCGCCTTAACTGCCTGCTGCCGGGCTGTCTCAATCTCTTTCTGTGACTGAGTGACCGACTCGGACACATGGGTGTCAAATCCGGATACCTGAACATTGACATTCTGTTCGGATTCCGCAGCAGCCTGTCTGGATGTTTCCGCAGCCTGAGCGTAGCCTGCTGCACTGTCTCGGCTGTCCGAGGCTTCCTGTGCCGCCTCTACAGTATCGGAGTGTAACTGCTGCACATCTGTCCGAGCCGCTTCAATCTCCTGCTGCGCTGCTTCTACAGTTTCGCGTGAGGCTTCTACCTGCTCCGCTTTATTCGCAACATTATCGTGCATGGCAATGTACTCCGGAGTCATACTTCCGGGAAGTGTCAGTAACTGCCAGATATCTGTATTTTTCCCGTGCGCCGGCGCAATGCCGGTTACTTTTCTATCTTCCACGCGGCATATATAAGAACCACCTTTGTAATTTACGACATCAAGGTATTCATATGAGGCTTCCGGATCATACTCGTCTGCCGGGTGCGGAGCTACATTGCCCAGGTCCGTTTCCTGATAGTTGTTTTCTGTATTGCTCATTATCTTCTCCTTTTCAGATCTTTATTCTGTATTTCAGACGGCTGCCTTTTCTGTAGAAGTGTACCTTGTCCACGGTTGGATCAGAATACATTTTCAGCCGGCCATTTACGACTTTGAAGGCTGCAAAAAAGACATTGCCGGTATCGCCCTTCAGAGTTGATTCCTTCTGTCGGACATACTTGTCAATGTCTTTCTTTGCCTGTTCCGTCTTTCCCGGGACTTCTGCGGCACTCTTTGCGGCCTGTTCTGCATAATATTTCGCATTATCCTGTGCCTGGTCTGGATGATCTTCCCGGCCATGTGCCCAGGCTTCTGCGTCTGCCGATAGGCCGGCCGCCCGTTCTTCTGACTCTTTCGCCTGACGCTGATATTCCGCAGTTGCTTCAACAGTGTGATGAAACAGATCAATTTTTTCCGGAATTTCGAAGTTTTCCGGAGCTTTTCGCTTATTGACTGTCATAAGGATTGTATTCACTGTCTCGCCTTCAACTGCATTTGACAGGTAAACGTAGGCTGTAATTGCCCTTCTCTGTTCAAGGGCAACGTTGGGAATATCTACGGTAGATACCCCGTCTATGGTGGAACCGGTTACTACTTTTGCCTTTTCAATATCTTTCCAGGCAAAATGAACCTCGAAAACTTCCGGAAGGTCCAAACCTTTGATTTGGATTTTCTGACCATAATCATGTTGCCAGAGTGCATCGTCAATCTCTATTTCTTCTCCCTTATGGGAGAATTCTGCAATCAGCATTAACTCAGCCTCCTTTCAAGTTCTTCAATATGTTTGTTTTGGTTTTTTACTACTTCAGATAATTCCTGTATAGCTTTGATGGCATAGCCAAGAAGATACGGACTATTAATCTGTTTAACGTTCATCTCTCCATTTTCATCGTAACCTCCTCCAAGAGCCAGATTTGGGTCAATTTCTTCCAACTCGTCCGCTACAAATCCAATGTTCTGGTGCCCGCCTTTTTTCCAGTCAAACTGTCGAACTTGCATCCGGTTCACTAATTCAAGAGCGTTTACCTCGCTATCCTCGATATTCTCTTTTAAGCGAATGTCAGACGGGGCTGTGCCAGAATAGAATTTTCTTGTGTAATAGCTTTTTGTTGTAAATTGTCCTCTGATTTCTAAATGATCAACTTCAAAACCCTCACTAGACATAGTGGTGCCTGATGCAATATAAGCTATCTTCTTTCCCGCAGTTCCAGTTGTAGCTATCGGTCTTCTTCTGACAGGTGACGAAGCTGTAGTTTGTTCTGCATCCTCAAATGAAAAACTTCCTTGTACATACGCACCGCCCTTTAGCCCAGCGGTTCCTGCTACCGAAAGTGTTCCAGATGTGGTTAAGTTTTTTCCCATGCTGCTGCCATCGGTATACACGGCATTTGCAGTTATGCGAACCAAGCCATTTAAGTATCGGATAATATAGCCTTCCCATTTTTTATCCGTATCGCCTTCCATCCATAACTCTTCTACGCCACTTGTTTTTTGTGCTGCATACAAACCGTATTTTCCGAGCTTCAGCATTTTATAATTATTGGAGTCAGTATAATCTGTATACAATGCCAGACCGCCTG
>ERZ1673702.796-NODE-796-length-39571-cov-8.806104_pt1 | contig 39571 bp, 46 predicted proteins | sample MGYA00580232_ERZ1673702 | MGnify/ENA primary metagenome ERZ1673702 (study PRJEB41218, sample SAMN15661792) | gut metagenome | host: Homo sapiens | place: Canada: London | collected 2015-08-20/2019-03-30 | study: EMG produced TPA metagenomics assembly of... | reverse complement strand
CTATCTCTCTTTTCTTTTTTCTTAATTTTGTCCAATATCTATTGTAGCACTACACGCTTGCCCTGCATCATTAATTGGTGAACACTTGACATTTAATCGTCCTTTGTGGTATAATACATATAATTATAGGCAATTTTTAGTACAATTATATGTAAACATTATATCAGGAAAGGACGATTTTTATGTCATTAAACAGTTTTTACACTATAGACCAACTTAGAACAAGTGTAGAACATCATTTGTTCGCACAGAAAGCTTCCATTGAAGTTGTCAAAAGAAAATCTCAAGTTCTTTTGGGATTATTAAATAAATATAATGAAGATTTGTCGTTACAGGATAATATTTATCAATATTTATCAGGTGTATCAAAACGATCATATGATAGTCAATGTGGTTACTTAAAGCAATGGGTAATTGAAGAGGGAATAGATTGTAATTTTGAGATTAACTACAAAGATATCCCTCGAAATTATATGACAATAGAAACTCTTAACGAAAAACTAAATAAGTTATACGAAGATCCAAGTACTATTAGTCGTAACGTTATTTTCTATCTTGTTTACGCAAGGTTATACGCTTATTTGATTTGGATAGGTCTGTCTAACAAAGAGATTAAATCACTTAGAAAGGGCGACTATGATATCGATAATAAGGTTTTGTATATTGGCGATGATAATGGTAACGTTAGAACCATTGATTTAAAATTGCCCTATTACGACGATATTTCGGAAATACTGCACGATGAGCTATGCAGAAATATTAGCTCTAGAAAATTTGTTGACAAAGATTTTTTTTACAATGGAAGTGTAATTTGCATAAAAATGTACGATAATTCTTATGATGCTCATGGAAAAGAAATTGGATGTTATAATGACTATGACTCCCTATTTAGACTGCTAAATGATGACATAGGCAATAATAATGCTCTTGTCGCAAACGTTCGCCGCACTCTTGCCCCAATAATAAAAAGAGTAAGTGATATTGAAATTTCAGGGCTATTTTATCGAGTTACCAAACGTGCAATTGCAATGAAAAAAGATGTTACAAAATACAACTTTAATATAATTTTGGGCTTTTTCGGGTACGGAACAAATCGTAGGGGATTGTTTACCGAGTATCTAATTTATAAAGAGCAAATGTTAGATAAGTAATATTGAGTAATTGCAAACTATAAAAAATAAAAGTATTGTATCATCTCTTCCGATAATACAATACTTTTATTTTTGTTACTAAAAATATTAATATTTTGTAAACTATATAATATTGCTATTGACAACTATTAATTAGTGAATTATAATATAGTTACACTATTAAACGAGTACATATCTATATGTGCTCACCATTAAACGAGTACACTTGAAACAAGTACACTTGTCACTGTGGTGGAATAGGTATACACAAGGAACTTAAAATTCCTCGGAAAAATCCATGCGAGTTCGAGTCTCGTCAGTGACACCAGTACAGTTTGCCAATACTGTACAAAGTAAATTGGCATAGCAGGTACAGAGCTTATCTCACCATAAGGGAATGTAGTGTGATACCTGCACTTGCAACTTTAGCTCAGATGGTAGAGCATTTGACTTTTAATCAAAGGGTCAGGGGTTCAAGTCCCCTAAGTTGCACCAAGTCGGTTACGGTTGCCGACAACGATAACGGTTCATCAATTAAAATTACACTGATTACAAATTACAAACTAATCTGTATGTAAAGGTAGGTGAACAAAAAGGTACTGTGAAAGCAGTACCAACATTGGACTATAGCCAAGTGGTAAGGCAAGAGACTTTGACTCTCTCATTCCGCTGGTTCGAATCCAGCTAGTCCAACCAAAATATTTTGTAACGTATTTTAGGTTATGAATATAAAGTAACGTAAAAAGAGAAAGGAAGATAGTTATGAGATTTGACAAAAAAGATATTAAAATACCTAATGGAACAACAATTATTGGGGAGGGTGTTTTTGAAAACTTTACATCACTTAGAGCAATAGACGTTCCTGACGGTGTAGAAATCATCGAAAAAGATGCTTTCTTTGGTTGTAAAAAGTTAAAGGCGATAAATTTGCCAAAGACGGTACACGAGATAGGAGATGGTGCTTTTGCTTTTTGCAATAAGTTGAGACATATAATTCTCCCCGAAGGCATAGAAACCATAGGTAGTTATGCTTTTGCGGAGTGTGTAAGTCTAAAAACTATTATAATTCCTCAATCTTGTCAAAAGATAGGCACAGACGCCTTTCTAAATTGTGACAATTTGGAATATGTAATACTGTTAAACCCAAACTTGGAAGTATACAGTTTAAAATACATGATAGACACAGGAGTGCCTAATAATTGTGTTATTGTTAAGGGAAATAAGCGAATTATAAGGAGATAAAATGATTAAATTTTATTTTATAGAGCGTGTCGAGAAAGATACGAAAAAAACGAGTCATAGGAAACTACAGAACTTCACAGGAATGTAGTCGGGCTATGAATGATTACATTTCAAATAACAAATTAAGGAACGTAAAACCTTATAGGTGTTATTGGTAAGAGGGTACGGAAACAATAATGGACTATGGTTCACATTGGAAATTCTTCAAACTCAAACCAACGTGTAATAAATCAGCCGATGAATTGTAAAATGGGTCTGTGGCGATGAATAAACAAAAAAGTAAGCCACTCAAAAGAGTGGCTTACGAATGAATATTAGATGTATTTATTGTCCTTGTTGTGGTAAAGAAGTTTCTTTGGGTAATTGGGATAGTATTTTTGTTGTTTAATTATAGATATTGTAATTAGCAGCCATGCTGTTGACATAGATTTTATTCTTAATTCCGCTCTGAAAAGAGCGTTAAAATACACATTTTATCATAGAAAAAATAAAGGAGCTGTAAAACAATGAAAGGTTATAAAGTTTTTAACCACGATTGGACGTGTAGGGGCTTTCAATATTCAGTCGGCAAAACATTTGAAGAAGATGTAATACCCTCCTGTTGTGAAAAAGGCTTTCATTTTTGCACAGAACTAAAAGATTGCTTTAGTTATTATTGTTTTGACCCGCTTAACAAAATTGCCGAAATCGAAGCCCTTGGCGAAATTGACACAGAAGCAACTGGTAAGAAACACTGCACTAACAAAATCAAAATTGTCCGTGAAATTTCATGGGAAGAAGTTTTGAAAATGATTAATGTAGGAAAAGCCAACACGGGATTTGGTAACACTGGCAACTATAATAGTGGCAACTATAATAGTGGCAACTATAATAGTGGTAATTGGAACAGCGGCTACTACAACTGTGGTAACTGTAACACTGGTGATTGTAACAGTGGAGATTTTAACAAAACTAACTTTTCAAATGGTTGCTTTAATACCAAAGAATCAAAAATTTTAATGTTCAATAAGCCTTCTGATTGGAGTATTGAAGATTGGCGTTATTCAGAAGCAAAAAGACTACTAGATAACATCATGTACAATGTTCTTAAATGGATTTATTCTTATGAGATGACTGATGAAGAAAAAGAACAGCATCCTGAATATGAGATAACAGGTGGCTATTTGAAAAAATGTGATAAATCTGAATGTAATTAACTTTGGTGGGATAGCTTGTCAGACCCTGAAAAGAATATCATCAAATCACTTCCAAATTTTGATGCAGAAATCTTCAAAGAAATTACAGGGATTGATATAAATAAAGGAGTTTAATGAGCATGAACAAAAGAAAATTTAAAATCGGAGAACTTTATCGAGTTGGTTTAGATAGTTTCGGTGATAGAATGACCGAAACTGGAAACATAATAAGGATTAAAGCAATAGAGTATATATACAATAACAAAATGGTTAGGTATCAAACAGTTAAGCCAAATGGTGGCGATAGTATGTTTTATATTTATAGCAGTTTTGCTAACTGTTTAAAGAAAATATCGTCCGATATTGACCGTGAAATTCAGATTACTTTCCACGATAAGACAACGGTTGCGAAAATGAAAGAATACGGCAAGGTAGTAAGAGTTGGCACTTCAAAATGTTGTTCTGATGATACATATAGTGCATATATTGGTGCTTTGCTTGCCTTGGCTAGAATATATTTTCCTAACGCTAGTTGTGATAATAAAGAGATACGTTTTTTTAATACTAAAATAAACCCTAAAGAAAAATCTGAGTATAGATGTGATAAGCAGTTCTCGCACTCTGATATAAATAAAGCAATATACAATTTAATTAGTAGATATGACATTGCTGATACATGGGTAGCAGAGTCACTGAATAATTTCGGCACTGCGTTGCATGAAGAACTTGAAAATATGAAGGAGGGCAAGTAATGGAAACATATAACCCAAAGGACGGCAGAAATTGGCACGAGATTAAATATACATTACAACACGGTAAGTATAAGGGTTGGTTTACTACTGAGGTTGGTGGCACTTGTCGAGGAGCTGATCTTCTTGACCCAGATATTTTTGCTACAATGTGTAGTGTTGATATCGTTTCAAGCAACTGCGAATTTGAGGTTGACGAAGATAACGAGAGCTTTTCTTGTAGATTGCACGATGATAATGGCAATGACCTTTTCTTTGATTGTTGTGATGAAGAGGATATGAGGGAAATGTTAGTATCAATAGAAATCATTAACGTTAGATAAACTAAATTTAATGTGCTTTAGAAAGAAGGCATGATAAGATGGTGTGATTTTGAGTTCGCAAAATGATAATTTTATTTGACAACAAAATTTGATAAATACATAAAAGGAGAAATAAAATGGCTGAAAAGAAAAATAATAAGGGTCTTGGACTTCAGGAAACAAAGGGCAGTTTTCAGATCAGAGGTAAGCTGACAGGCTGTGATAAGGACAAGTTCTATACAGAGCTGACAACCTCTACAGGCAAGCCAATGAGAATGGTTAATGTAGGAGTTGAAATTGATAAGAATAAGTCTGTATACATAAACCTTAATGGTATGGAAAGAGACGTAGTATATTTTTCTAAGACCGAGGGCAAAGGTAAGGATAGAAAGACAACAACAGAAAAGGTAAAGTGGGCTGACAGATTTACATTTAACAAAAAGGATTTTAGACCTATTGGAATTAATCTTGGCTTGACAAAAGTGACTGACTCGACAGGTAAGGAAGTAAATGACAAGAAGATACTTGTTGAATATGATGCTTGTAAGTACATAGCAGACAACGCAAAGGACGGTATGTCCGTATTCGTTAGAGGAAAGAATGAGTTTTCCACCTATCAGGATAGACACCAGACAAGATTTGTTCCGTCACAGATTTCACTTTGTAAAGATATAAATTTTGACGCAGAGGACTTCAATGTTATTGGCAATTTTGAACAGGTCATTGTATTCATGGGTATTGAGAAGAATGATGAAGGTAACTTCACTGTATCTGCAAAGATTGTAACTTATAATTCTATAGAAGATGCGGAATTTGTAATTAACAAGTCAAAGTCAAAGTTTGCAAGCACTCTAAGAAAGCTCAAGCCATATACAGCCCTCAAGGTCTTTGGTGATATTATGATAGAACATGATATTGAAGAAATTGAGGAAGATGATGATGACGGTTGGGGCGAAAGCAACCCTATGGATAGAGTAAACAATCCAACAAAGAGAATACTTCTGATTACCGGAGCTGATAAGGATAGCGTAGATACAGAGCTATATTCGGAGGAGATAATTGATAAGGCTATCGCAAAGACAAAGGCTACCGAAAATGCAAATAAGGATTTTGGCTCTGACGATAGTGATTGGGGTTCTGTCTCAGATAGTGAACTGACAGACGAGGACGATGAGTGGTAAATTGTTACTACTCATCATTATTAACAACAAACGATAAAATAAAAGGAGATAAAAAAATATGGCTAGAGCAAGAAAAGCAACACAGACACAGAGCAAGCTTCAGATGATACTTTTTGGAGAAGAAGGTACAGGTAAGTCAACACTTGCCTTGCAGCTTGCTTATTTTAAAAGACCTGACGGCAAGCCATTTAGAGTGCTTTACATAGATAATGAGAACGGCTCTATCGATGATTTTATCGGTGGGCTTGAAGCTGACGGTATTAACACTGAAAACATTTACATAGTATATACACAATCTCTTGGTGAAACAAGAGAGTATATAAACAAGGTTAAGAACAAGGAAGATTTTCATGTTCTCGATGACGAGGGTAACGAAACAGACGAGATTGTACTTGACGGAGACGGTGAGCCATTCAGAGCTGACGGCATTGTAGTTGATGGTACAACTATTCTTAACCTAACAACTAAGCAGGCACTTGTGGAGTTCTCCAAGAAGAGAAACACTGTTAAGGCAAAGAAAAAGGAACTAACTGGCATTGAAAAAACTGTAACGATCGAGGGTGCAGGACTTGAACTCAAAGATTATCAGACAGTTAATTTTAAGGGACAGGATTTGATACTTGATCTCATGTCCTGCGGAGCGCACTTTATTGTGACCGCCAGAGAAACGGACGAAAAGGTTTCCGTAAAGGGTGACGATGGTAAAATTACCAGCGTTGCAACAGGCAGAAAAATTCCTGACGGCTTTAAGCAGATGAACTACAACGTTAAAACTGTTGTAAGAATGTACATTAACGAGGATAACAATTTCTGTTCGTACATCAGCAAGGACAGGACAGGTGTACACGATAAGGAAACAGTTGAAGATTTGTCACTTGTTGATTGGCAGGTAATTATTGACAGAACAAAGGACAAAAAAGAGTTTTCTGTTAAGAATGATCTCACAAAGGCTGTCGATATTGAGCAGGATATTTATACAAAGGAAGTTATGGGTAAGGTTGGAGAGCCAGTTGATAGTATTGATGAAAACTCTGCCGAAAATCAGACAACAGAACTTTTGGATAAGATTTCAGCCGTTATGAAAAGTCTTAATCCTGTCGGCAAGACAAAGGCAAAGGAAGCTCTTTCAGCAGAAAATCTGCCCATTAAGCCAACAGAAATGAAGAAGATTACAGATATTAAGACTCTTGAAAGGGTTCTTGAAGTTATTTCTAAGATTTAATTTTTTTTACAAATAAAGCGGTGAGGGTTATTCCCTCACTTGCCTTTATTTAGTTATTTTGATTAAGGCGGTGAAATACTTGGTAAAAAGAAGAACAAAAGAACAGATAGAGAAAGACAAACAGGACAAAAAAACAAGAATACAATTTACAGATTGGCTATATAAACAATATGATATTTCATTCTTGCCAAAATATTTTTTTATAAATCTTGATAAAGTATATAAAGGCACTTATAAGAATTTGAATAAACCTGTTCCTGTCGAAGATTTATGGGATATGTGGCGAAAGAAAATGTCATTTCTTCGTAAAGTACACGAGTTTAATACTCGTAAAGGTAAAAAAATCGAAGGTGCAGCGTTAATTACATATGATCTTGCTATTATATTGTCTAAATATGATGGTTATTTGAAATGGAAAGAAGAACAGGCATTGGCTAAAACAGGTAAAAGCGAAGAACAAGTTAATATAGATTATGAAAAAATGGCAACATCAAAGTCTCCCAAAGAACGTGATAAAAATAATGACAGCCTTGATATTGACAGTATCATTGATGAAATTTAGGTAGGTGACAAACATGGATATTATAACAAACGTTCCTACCGAAGTTCTATTTGTGGGTTGTATTTACAAACAGCCTGATTTGCTGGTAAATTACGGACAATATATCCGTAGTAAATACGATTTTTCAGATGAAGTCACTCGTTTTTTTTACGATTCAGCTGAAATAATCTACAAAACAAGAACACAAACCTTCAATAAAACTACTATTTTAACTTATTTTTCAGAAGAGCCTGAAAGACTTTCTTTGTACAAAAAATATGGTGGTTGGAAAACTCTTGACAGTTGGATGAAAATTGCTATAACTGATGATATTGGTAAGTATCAGGAAATCATTAAAAAGTATTCTTTGTTGAGAGAATATCAAAGGAATGGCTTTGATATTACAAAAATTGTACAACATAAAAAGTTTGAACAATTTACGGCTTCAGACATCTATAGATTAATTAGAGGTAAAGCAGATAGAATACATACGGTGATCTTGACAAATCAAGAAGCCGAAATTCTGAATAGTCATATTAAGCAATCGCTTATTGCGTGTATGGAGAAGCCTGATTTGGGTGTGTCACTTCCCTTTCCTATTCTAAATGACATATTTAGAGGTTGCAAACTAGGCTCGACAATGGCTATTGGTATGCTTTCTAATGCAGGAAAATCACGATTTATGACAAAAATAATTGCCTATTTAACGCTTGTAAAGCATGAAAGAGTCTTTGTTATGCTTAATGAAATGGGTGTGGACGATCTCAGAAAGTGTTTAATTACAACGTGTATAAACAATACTGAATTTCAAAAGTTGCATGGTATAAAGTTGAAAAAGCCTGAAAAGGAATTAACACTTGGTTTGTACAAGGATAAATCAGGTAAATACATATATCAGAAAACAGACGATTGGGGAGAGCCAACAGAAACTTTGCAAGAGTACATTCAAAGGGTCGCTGAAAATTCAGAGGAATATGTAAAAATAATGAAAATTGCTGAATGGATTGAAACAGAAACTAATGAACTTATTCTCGTTAAAGATATGGCTGGCGGTTATGATGACAAAACGCTTGAATTTGAAATAAGAAAAGCTAATCTAACTCATGGTGCGAAATACTTCTTTTACGATACCTGCAAGCAAGACACACAAGCCACAGGAGATTGGGCAGCTTTAAAAGCAACAGTAACAAAACTCACTGATTTAGCAAAGCAACTAAATATGTTTGGTTATCTCTCAATTCAGCTTACAGACGATACGGAGTTTTGTAAGCCTGACGAACTAAACTCAAATAATATTGCTAATGCAAAACAGCTAAAGCATATTATTTGGACGATGACACTGTTTAAAGAAATTTCTGTTGGTGACTTTCATAAATATCGCTATGTTCAGCATGATGCCGAATGGGGCAAAGATGTTGAATGCGAACTTAAAGTTGGCAAGAGGTATTATGTGGGCAATGTAGACAAAAATAGATTTGGTTGTAAAAAGAAAGTTGTATTTGAAGTTGACTTGGATCTAAACACTTGGTATGAAGTCGGAGAACTAAGAAGAAAGTGAGGATAAAATGGATATTTCTGTCCTCAAAGAAAAGATACTAGAGAACAATTATGTTCCTGTCATACTTGACGAAATAGGTTGTCATCATATTTCCTGTAAAGCAGGTTATGTTCAGTGTGGCAATCCTGATGGCGATAATCAAGGGGCGATCACTGTTTATCTCAATGAAGGTCTTTTAACAGTTGACTACACACGAGAAATACATAGTAGTTCGGGTTTAGATACAATAGATATTTTTGACCTTGTGCAATTTTTTTGCAGTTGTACGTTTTACGAAGTCGTTCGTAAAGTTTGTAATTGGTGTGGTATTAACTATTATAAAGATGAATATAACGATTTGCCTGAAAGTCTAAAATTCACGAAATTTATTTCTGAAATGGCAGATGATGAGTCTAATTACGAAGAAATGCAACCTTTAAAGCCGATTAAGGAAAATGTTCTATCATACTACTTCCCTGCCGTTAATGATTGTTTTTTGAAAGATAATATCTCATATGATACTCAAATGCTGTTTGAAATAGGTTATGACGATGTTTCCAATCGAATTACAATTCCTGTAAGAGATGAAATGGGAACATTAGTCGGTGTTAAGGGCAGGCTATTTTTAAAGCAAGAAGAAATGACAGAAGAAGAGCAAAGAGTTAAGTATATATATTTGGAGCGTTGTAACAGAGCTAGACTATTATATGGACTTTATTTATCCGAAAAATATATAGCTCGGACAGGCTACGTTTATGTGGTTGAAGCTGAAAAAGGTGTTATGCAACTTTGGAACATGGGAATAAAAAATTGCGTAGCAACTTGTGGCAAGAAAATAAGCCAATATCAAATAAATATGCTGACAAGGCTGAGTTCTCATATTATATTTTGCTTTGATAAAGACGTAACCATAGACGAGTTAAACGATATAGCTGACAAATTTCTGGATTGTATTCAAATCAGTGTTATTGTTGATACTGAAAATTTACTGGAAGAAAAAGAAAGTCCAACAGATAATCCTGATAAGTTTAAACAGTTGATTGCCAAATGTACGCAAGTTATAAAGAATGGGAAGTGAAACAACAAAACATGAATTATAAAATAATAGGCAATAATGATTATTGCCATATTCCAATATCTATTTTTACTAATAGAGGAATAACTAATGTTAATGAATACACTCATTTAACCGATGACGTATTAATTCCTTATGATAATCTTGATAATATTAATGAAGCGGTTCAAATGCTAGATAGACACATTAAAAGTAATAGTAAAATGGCGATTATTGTTGATTGCGATGTTGACGGTCAATGCAGTGCTGCCATAATATATTCTTATCTGAAACGGCTTAACAAAGAAATTGATATTACATATCTGATACATTCTGGAAAGCAACATGGTATTTCTTCTGAGATAGAAATACCTGAAAGCACAAAATTGTTGATTATTCCCGATGCAGGAAGTAATGATACTGAACAATGCAAACAGTTGACAGAACAAGGTGTTGATGTACTTGTTCTCGATCACCATGATGTTGAAAGAACAAATCCATATGCGGTTATAGTAAATAACCAATCTAGTTCAAAATATTCTAATAAAGAATTATGTGGTGCAGGAGTGGTCTATAAATTTCTACAAGCACTTGACGATTATTATTGGAACGACTATGCCGATGACTACCTTGACCTTGTTGCATTGGCTAATATTTCTGACATTATGGATTTACGTTCTTTTGAAACAAAAAGGCTTATTGATAAAGGTCTTTATAACGTCACAAATAAATGCTTTGAAGGATTTATTAATGCTCAAAATTATTCCATGAAAGGAAAGGTTAATCCTCATACTATTGCATTTTGCATTACTTCCCTGATAAATGCAATGTGTAGAGTCGGTGATGTGGAAGAAAAGAACTTGCTTTTCAGAGCGTTTATTGAGCAGGACGAAGAATTTGAATACAAAAAACGTGGTGAAACTGAAAGTACAAAAGAAAATATTTATCAGAGAGTTGTAAGATTCTGTAAAAACGCTAAATCAAGACAGGATAATCAAGTGAAAAAGTTACTTCCTACATTAAGGAAAAGCGTAACTAATGACAAAAATACAGTTTTATTCTTAAAAGGTAACAATATCCCAAGTGTATTTTCTGGATTGATTGCCATGAAAATGGCTAGTTATGCGAAAAAACCTTGTTTAATACTCCGCAAAGATGAAGAAAATAATGTATATAGAGGGTCTGCTAGAAACTTTGATAATAGCTATGTGCCAGATTTAAAGGCTGAGTTACTAAAAACAGGTCTGTTTAATTGGTGTCAGGGTCACGCAAATGCTTTCGGTTTTGAGATAAAAGCTGAGAACGTGGCTGAAGCAATTAAAGTTTTAAATAAGAATATTGATTCAGACAATCCTTTGCCAATAGATTTCTGTTTTGATTATGGCGAATTTAATATTGGAATGATTTCCGATGTTACATCATTGGAGAATTGTTACGGTACAGGGATTAAAGAGCCTTTATTTGTCATTAATAATATAGTATTGGAGCATAGTCAAGGCGTTATCATGGGTAAAAATGAAGATACATGGAAATTCATTACTGATGACAATATCGCAATTATCAAGTTCTGTAATCCTAGTGACGATAAAGTATTAGACTTTTTGAACGGATATGATGATGAAATTTGTATTAATGCTCTATGTCAATTAAATGTTTCTGAGTACAAGGGTGTAATTACTCCACAAATAGTTATTTTGAAATATGAGGAGGTTGAAAGGTAATGTACAGTTCTTTGCATAACCATACAATGTACTCGTTATTGGACGGCTATGGTACACCAAAAGAAATGCTTGAACAATGCCGAAAAGTCGGTATTAAAGCATACGCAGTTACGGAACATGGCAACCAATATTCATGGATATATTTCGATCAACTATCTAAAGAATATCCTGATATTAAGCTGATATATGGCGTAGAGCTGTATGAGTGCTTCGATACTGCCATAAAAGATAAAAACAATAAGTATTTCCATCTTATCGCTCTCGCAAAAAATGAGAACGGCAGAAAGGCTTTAAATAAAATTATCACTAAGTCAAATCTTGAAAATTTTTATTTTAAGCCTAGAGTACAGATTTCAGATATTGCTCCGTATGCAGAAGATTTAATTATTTGTTCTGCTTGTTTGGCTTCAAAATTAGCTAAAGAAAGTGATTTTAATATTTGTGTTAAGTATATCGAAGAATACAAATCGGCATTTCCTAATTTCTATTTGGAAATGCAATCTCACAAATCAGAGGAGCAGGCTAATTACAATAAAAAGATTTTGAAACTATCTGAGGTAACAAACACTCCATACATAATTACTACAGATAGCCATGCAGCCACAAAGGAAGATTTATATTATCAGGGTAGGCACGTTCAGATAGCTCACGACACTGAAACAATGTCTGAAAGCTACGAAGGTTGTTATCTGCAAAGTGAAGAAGAAATTCATACAACCATGGATAAACAAATTGGGGTAAATAATGTTACAAAAGGTTTAAATCAGACTGATATTTTGGCTGATATGATAGAAGAAGTACATATGCCTTTTCAAGACCCACAGTTGCCAACATACCCCCTACCAAGTGGATATGACTCTAATAATGAATTTCTTTTACATCTTATTGACGAGGGGTGGAAAACTAGAAATTTTGACAAGCTTTCTAAAGAAGAACAGAAGATAATGAAAGATCGACTAGACTATGAAATGAACATTATTCATCAAATGAATTTTGACGGTTATTTCATTATTGTATGGGACTTTATAAATTATGCGAAAACTCATGGGGTTAAAATAGGTTCAGGACGTGGTTCTGGAGCAGGAAGTCTTGTATGCTATACAATAGGTATAACTGATCTTAACCCTATTAAATATGGATTGATTTTTGAAAGGTTCCTTAATCCTGAGAGAGTTTCAATGCCTGATCTCGACATCGATGTTTCAGACAGACCTACAGTAATAAATTATCTCATTGATAAATATGGTGAAAATCGTGTTTGTCAGATTATAAACTTCTCGTATATAACACCTGTTGTAGCCATAAAAGATGTTGGTAAAATACAAGGTTTCAAATATAATGAAATGGATAAACTATCCAAAAAGTTTTCGTACAATACATTCCAAGAGTGTATTGACAACAACATAAACTACCTATCTGAACACCCTGAGTACAGTGAGTTACTTGACATAGCAGGCAAATTAAGTGGTAGGGTTAAAACGGTTAGCTGTCATGCAGGCGGTGTCGGTATTGTTGATACCGATATTAGCGATTATATGGCAATGAAACTAGGCTCTGACGGTGAACACGTTATTCAAGTTGATAAAAGGCTTGTCGAACAAATAGGTATCATTAAATTTGACATTTTGGGTGTGCAAACTTTAAAAATGGTGCAGGAAATTCAAAGTGATTTGCATTTATCTGAGTACGATATAAATATCAACAACCCCAAATTTGCAAATGATAGAAGTCCATTTGAACTGTTAAACAAAGCATTAACGAATGGCGTGTTTCAGGTAGAAAGTGCAGGTATGAAAGACTTGCTACTCAGACTACAAGCAACTAATATGGAAGATTTGTCGGCTGTTTTAGCATTGTATAGACCTGATTCAATGGGAGCTTTGGAGGAGTTTATCAAATGTAAACATGACCCTTCACTTGTCACTTACATACACCCTGACATGAAGCCTATTTTGGAAAGCACTTACGGCTGCATGATCTATCAGGAACAACTTTTGGATATTGTAAGAACTTTTGGTGGCAGAAGCTATGGTGGAGCTGACTTATTCCGTAAGGCGATAGGCAAAAAGAATATTGAACTTGTTAAGCAAGAGTCAGAAAAGCTGTACCAAGAAATTATTGACAATGGATATTCTCATGAAATTGCCAAAACGATTAGTGAAGAATTGAAAACTAAAGGTGGTTATTTGTTCAATAAATCACATAGTTATAGCTACGCTGTTCTATGCTTTCAAACTGCTTATTTAAAAATAAATTACCCTGTTCATTTTTTCAAAGCCTTGTTCAATTTGAATAAGGATAAGGCAGGTATGGTGAATAAATACATTGTAGACTCTAAACAGTTTGGAGTAACTGTTTTACCACCTCATATCAATAAATCGCTAGTCGATTTTTCTATTTACGATAACAATGTGCTGTTTGGTTTTTCTGCGATTACAGGCATTGGTGAGCGAATAGCCCAAGAGATTGTTACTGAGCGTGAGAAGAACGGCAAGTATAAAAACCTTCAAGACTTGTTGTCAAGAACAACGTTGACAAAAACTCAGATTATTAACTTAATGAAGTCAGGTGCAATACCTACGAAAGATAAAAAGAGTTGTTTGTTAAAGTATTTGAAGTCGTTGTATAAATCATTAGAGTATAAAGAATTGTCTAAGTTGCCAACGTATAACAAACTTATTATCGACTATGATATTGACATTGAAAAATATCGTATCGGTAATGGTAAATATGATTATGACAAAGATCTGTTACTCACTCTCGTAAATCAGAAAAAGAAAGAAAAGTTTGACCTACAGCAAGAAGATAGGCTGAAACAATTTCTTTTAATCAATAACAAATATCTTGAAAACGCTGATTTTTGGGAGTTTGAAGCATTACAGATATTTATACACAATAACCCATTTGAAGAAGCACTTCCCTATTTAACAACGGCATTTGAAGCCGTTGAGAATGATAATGATTGCGTTATTGTAGGTGTTATTTCCAGAGTACAAAAGAAAAAGGACAGAAATAAAAAACCATTTGCTTTTGTGAATATTTACTCCACTTTCGGTATCATAGAGGGTGTTCTTTGGAATAGTCAGCTTGTGCAATATGAAGATTTGGTTAAGAAAGGTTCTCAGGTTGCTATTAAGTGCAGAAAAACAGACGAAGATAAGGTTACAATACAGGCTATGCGACCATATACTGAGTGGCTTTCAGAAAGGAAGAAAAGACATGGCAGAAAAAATCTATAAATTTAAAATCGTTCCTCAACAGGAGCGATTTTATAACGAAAATAGTAATTGGGGAGTATATACTTTTATAACAACTTCTGATGACATTCCATATTTTTATGATTGTTATGACGATCCCTTTGGCGACAAGCCAAGGCTGTTAAAAGGTAGTACATTGGCAGGTAAAATGCAACGCTTGACAATCGGTGTCGAGTACAATGCCGAAGTCACTTGCTCCTTTAATAGCAAATATAATTCGTATCAGTATACACCAATTTCTATTACTGCAAATGTGCCTAAGACAGAAGAACAACAAATAGCATATTTGAAAACTCAGGTCACAGAACTGCAAGCAAAAAACATCTTAGCTGTCTACCCAAATGTAATTGATGATGTTATTCATAACAGAGAAATTGATTTTACAAAAATCAAGGGTATAGGCGAAAAGAGTTGGAATAGGATAAAAGATAATATATTGAATAACTATGTTATTTCAGATATCCTTATTATGCTTCAGCCGTTGGGTGTAACATATGCCATGATAAGTAAATTGATTTCTAATGAACCTAATCCTCAATTATTGAAGGAAAAGTTACTTGACAATCCTTACATCATGACAGAAATTCGTGGCTTGGGCTTTAAGAGAGTCGACGATTTGGCGTTGAAGTTAAATCCAGATATCAGGATATCAACCAAAAGAGTTGTGGCATTTGTTAAGTATTATCTTGAGAGTGTTGGGAACAATGACGGTCATTCATATGTGCTAGAGTCTGTATTAGACAGTGCAATAAGAGATAATATAAACGATTGTTATGAAATGTACGAGAGCTTTAAATCCACACAAAAGCAACATGAGATATTTCTACATTTTGAAGAAAACAAGGTAGGACTATTACGCCAATATAAAACTGAAATATCTATTTTGGATATTCTAAAAAATCTCAATGAACAAGAAACAGACTATAAAATTAACATCGAAAATGGTATCTCGGAAGCAGAAAGAGAACAAGGTTTTTGCTATACAGACGAACAAAAACAAGAGATATATAAGGCTTGCAACAGCCCTGTAGTGCTTATAACAGGTAGAGCAGGAACAGGTAAAAGCTCGATTTTAAGAGGACTCACAAAGATATATAAAAGCTATTCTATATCAGCTTGTGCTTTGTCTGCCAAAGCTGCAATTAGGATAACCGAGGCAACAGGTTTATTCGCAAGTACAATCCACAGATTGCTTGGTTTTAACAAGATAGGTTTTGTTTATAACTCTGACAACAGATTGCCTAGCGATATTATCGTACTTGATGAAGCTTCAATGGTTAATTCGTCATTATTTTATAGCTTGGTTTCTGCTATAAAAGAGGGTGCAAAAGTAATTATTGTAGGTGATGACGGTCAGTTACCGCCAATAGGCTGCGGCAATATCTTTCATGATTTACTTAATTGCAATGTGTTTACTTGTTGTAAACTGACTAAGATTTTAAGACAGGCTCAAAAGTCAGGTATTATTTCGGACTCAGTTAAAATTAGAAATGGAGAAAACCCATTGCCTGAACCAAAACTAAAAGTTGTTACTGGCGAGCTACAAGACATGACCTATATGTTTAGAGAGAGCCGTGAAGGTATGCGTGAATTGGCTATTAAATTGTATACAATGGCAGCTAAGAAAGACGGCTATGATGAAACGATTATTTTGACACCTTGTAAAAAGGACAGGATAAATAGCTCTTTTGAAATTAACTCTATTTTACAAGATATGATAATTCCACCCGATACTGCACCTGAGATCAGGTATGGTAATAAGACATTTCGTCTTGGGTCGAAAGTTATTCAAAGAACGAATGACTATGATAGAAATGTTTTCAATGGAGAAATGGGTTATATTACAAAAATTGAACAGACAATTAAAGACGGTAAGAAGCAGAATGTTGTTACAATTAAATTTGCCGACAAGGAAATTGATTTCTTACAAAATGATTTAAGTAGTATTGAGTTGGCTTACTGTCTGACTTGCCATTTAACGCAAGGTAGTGGCTTTAAGAATGTTATTGTGCTGATCGACAACACTCATTACAAGTTGCTTGACCGCTGTATGCTGTATACTGCGATTACCAGAGCTAAAACCAAATGTGCATTGATTGCCGAGCCTAGTGCTTTTCAGAGGTGCTTGAAAATGCAGGCTTCACAAAGAAATACTTGGTTAAGCTTATTGGGCGGTTAATATATAATTAACAAAGTTTATCTAGCAAACTTTGTATACTTTGCCATATTGACAACTATTAAATAGTGCATTATAATATGAGTATACCATTAAACGAGTACACTTGAGTATATACCTATTATTAATTAAGTGCGTTTTATATGCACTCACTATCATTCGAGTACGCTTGTTAGAGATAGAGAGGGTGATGATATTGGCACAAAAGATAAAAGCTTTGTTTTTTAAGATAAAGAATTTTATAAAGTATAAGAGATAGGAGAAAATACTATGAAAGAAATGATATATAAAAATCATATAGAGAAAGGGTAAAATATGAACTTAATAGATGTATATTTGACAGGTGGTAAATCTATATTCGGTGGAAAAGAAAGTCCATTGGAAGCTCATGAAATTTATTGTGACAACTGTGATAACTGTTCTTTATATAAGAATAAGCAATGTTTAAATCATTGCACACCTTTTGCTTTACCACATTGTAAATTGGGAAGTGTTATAAATACTAAAGGTTATACTAGCAGAGCTAAGAAATATAGTGATTTTAAAAGTAAATACACTTCTAATGATAAATATAATTGTCTAACTTATCCGAATACTAACAATTTAGCTATTATAGGTGACACAGTTTTTATTTATTTAACATACGCTAAAGTAGCATTAAACAAAGAAACAAATAATTACTATACAATTAGGTCTAATTATATTTTTGAAAGTGACTATGTGCCTATGAATAAATTTAATACAGACCTTATTTATAACATCGCTACATTTAAGCCTAGAGCGTTACTAGGTGGAGTTATTACAGATTATAACGATAAAATAATTCCTGATTTTCTACTATCTTTAAGTAAGTTAATGCCTGCTATCTATAATGAATTTATTATTAAATATCCTGAATGGAATTTAGCTCCTAATTATATAGGAAAGGTAGCTTATGTTAATTCACTAAAATCAGGTACTAAATTTATTGAACATAATACAGAATGGCTTTACGATGGAGAATATGTAATAGCGGAGAATATGGATTTAGGATTGTCATCCCCTTGGTGGCAACATAATAATGATTCGGAAAACATTGTTAAAATAAAAGTAAATGATAAAATGACTATAACAATAACTGATAATTCCATTGTAGATGAAAATACTAAATTTAAATAATAATTATGCTTAAATAGATGAATTATGATATTTTCAATATGACACATGACATTACTGTTACAACTTTCCAGAATAATGGTTGTATTAAAGGTTACTGTTTATTCTTCGGAAATATTTGAGAAAGTTAAGGACGTTATAGAGCAACTTATAAAAAGTTGATTTTATTTGAAAGGAAGCGATAAAAATACAACCAATTTTTAAAGAACAGATTAGAATGTGGTCTGATTTGGGTTTTAATATACCAATTACAGAGGGGTTTTATTGGCTCGACCGAGGTATCATTAGAGCATTTTCGTCTGACGGAATATTACACAGACTTTATAAATACAAAGTTAATGATGATCTGACAATTAATATTACAAAACATAAAGAATATTGCGATTTTAACCCAGAGAGCTGGGAAGAAACATACAAACGTCTAAAAATGGCTTGCAGAATAAAATTGATGAAAGTCTAAATGTAATAAAATCAACTCTTGATACATATTCAAATTATGATTTTTGGTGTTTGACAAGTACTGGTAAGGATAGTACCGTTGTTCTCGATTTGGTTTACAAGGTTACATCTAATGTAAAGGTAATGTTTAATAATACAACCTGTGATGCCGCAGATACATATAGAATTGTTAAAAAGCATTCAGATTGGATAATTACAACACCTGAAGAAAGTATATATAACTATTTTAATAAAGTAAATTTCATTCCAACAAGATTTAGTAGAGCTTGCTGTAGTATCTACAAAGAAGGTCAATCTATTCAATATTTTAAAGTTCATGGTATAGATAAATTAATACAAATTATGGGTGTGAGAAATGACGAAAGTAATAAACGAGCTGATAGAGAATATATCACACATAACCCTAAATGGAATGACAAAGATTGGTATGGACTTTTGCCAATTCGCAAATGGACTAGCTTGGACGTGTGGCTTTATATATTACATAACCAACTTGAAATTAATAATAAATATCGTAAAGGATATTCAAGAGTTGGGTGTTCCATATGTTGTCCTTATTATACAAAAACAACTTGGGTATTGGACAAATATTGGTATCCGTTAGCATATGAGCGTTGGCATAAAATTCTACAAGAAGATTTTTTAAAAAATTCTCGGTGGCAACAACTTAATTGTACCGTTAAAGAATATCATTCTTGTTGGAATGGTGGTTTGTTACGAACTGCTCCTACAAATGAGGCAATAAAAGAATTGATGGAATATAAAGGTTTGTCTAATTATCATGTTGCAGAACAATTCTTTAATAAAACTTGCTGCAAATGCGGTAAAAATATACGTCAAAATAATGTGTTGGCTATGAATATGAAATATTTAGGTAGAGACACAGCAAAGTTTTATTGTAAAAAATGTTTTAAACGTGAGTTTAATTTGTCAAAAGAAAAATGGAATGAACAAGTTGATGGTTTCAAAACACAGGGTTGTGAATTGTTTTAAAATGTAGAAAGGGAGTACATTAAATGGCTGAACAAAAATCAAATTTAAAGTAGGCGACAGAGTAAAAATCACAGATTTTACAGGAACGATTATTGGCACTAAGCTTGTAGATAATTCTATTAAATATCATGTAAAAATTGACCAGAATCGAATTTATACTTGGGTATTTCAAAATGCACTTGAACACATGGACTCAGATGCTGATAATTTTAAGCAGACAATCACTATTGAGACCGAAAGAAAGACTGGTGAAACTGTCATAAGAATATCAAATCCAAGACCTACAGTCGATGAGCCTACGGTAAAAGGCACAATCATTGGCGATATAACGAATAAATCAAACGAGCCAAAAATAACAGATGAGCAGAGAACTGTTTTAGAAGGACTTTATTTGCTCGGTTATAGGTACTTGGCTTGTGATTGTATTAATAATGCTTTGATGGCTTATAACACACGCCCTTACAAATTAGAAGTAATGTGGTGCAGTGAAATGTATAAAATTAGGGTTAATAGCATTACAAAGATGTTAGATAATCTCTGTTCTTGGAAAGATGAAAAGCCGACCTCTATTGAATGGCTACTTGGTAAGAAAGCTGAAAACGAGTAATATAAAAGTTTTCTTTTATTGAGGTGAATATGAAATGCTTATAATATCACAAAGTAGAACTTACATAATAAATACAAATACGCTGATATCAATATGGATAGAACCTTCTGTAAAACACGAAACGGTTGTTATTCGAGGTATTATAGACTATGATGTAAGTTCGTTTGGAATAAATATGGGAGAGTATGTGAGCGAAAAAGCTGAATTAGTCATGACTGAAATTATGAAAGCTGTTGATGAAGGAAAAAATCTATATTTCATGCCAGAGGGAGATGATAATAATACTAGAAATAAATAATATATACAATATGGATTGTATAGAAGCTTTAAAACAAATGGATAATGATTCTGTTGATATGTTCTTTGTAGATTTACCTTATGGAGTTACTGCTAAGAATAAATGGGATAATGTTATTCCAATAGAACCTATGTGGGAACAAGTTATAAGAGTAGCTAAACCTACTACACCAATTTTATTCTTTGGACAAGATAAATTTACAGCTAAAATGATGTTATCTCAACTTAAATTACATAGATACAATATTATATGGGAGAAAACAACTCCTACCGGACACTTAAATGCAAAGAAAATGCCTTTAAGAATACATGAAGATATAATGGTGTTTTATCAAAAACTTCCTACCTACAATTCACAAAAGACAACAGGACATAAACGTAAAGTAAGCACTGCAGAAAATAAACTAAATTTTATTAAAACATCTAATTATGGCGATTTTGGTCTTACAACTTATGATAGTACCGAACGTTATCCAACAAGTATTTGGAAATTTGCTACAGATAAACAACAAATATCTCTTCACCCTACACAAAAACCTTTAGACTTATGCAGGTATGCTATTTGTACTTATTCTAATGCAGGAGATTTAGTGGTTGACTTTTGCTGTGGGTCAGGAACTATCCCTAAAGCTGCTCAACTAGAATATAGAAACTACATAGGTATAGATAATGGTGTCTGTGAAAGAAAAGGTAAATTTGAAGGTTGGTATTGGGCAGATATAGCTAAATATAGACTTAAGAACATGAATAAGTAATACATAAAAATGTTATTTTAAGGTAGATAGACAAAGGAGGAAAATAAATGAGGTATCAAGGTGGAAAAAGCAGAATAGCCAAACCGATTGCGTCAGCAATCGAGTTGCGTCAGCAATCGAGAGAGAGTAATAATACGCTAGTATCTTTGTTTTGTGGTAGTTGTTCAATAGAATCCAAACTTGCACCTAATTTTGATAGAGTTATTTGTAATGATAAGCACAAATATCTGATTGAAATGTTTAAGGCTTTACAGAATGGATATGAATTGCCTGAATATATTTCTGAAGAACAATACAAATACATAAGAGAACATAAAGATGAAGATATGGCACTTACAGGGTTTGTAGGATTTGGGTGTTCATTTGGTGGTAGATTTTTTGAAGGCTATGCAAGGAATAAAGAAAACACTAATTATGCCTTGCAAAGTAAAAAGAGTGTTTTAAAAGATATGCAAACACTGTGGAACGCAGAATTTACTTGCCTTGATTACAGAGATGTAATTATTCCTAAAGATTCGGTTGTATATGCTGACCCACCATACAATAATACAAAACCTATTAACAGAGAAAGTTTCAACACACAAGAATTTTGGGAATATATGCGTAAAATTAGCAAAGATAATATGGTTTTTATATCTGAATTAAATGCACCTGATGATTTTAAATGTATTTGGGAAAGACCATTTACAAGAACATTAGATAGAAATAAAAATAATCAATTTAAAGTGGTTGAAAAATTATTTATACACAAAGAATAAAAATTTAGTTTTATTTATAGAAAGAGGTAGAATATGATAACGAAAGAGGAGTTTGAAAAGGCGGTGAAGTGCTGTGCTAGTTATATCTCAGATTGCGACAGCTGTCCGCTTTGTGCCAGTGATAAGCACCGTATGTGCAGTGCATATCTTGCAGAGTACATAAAAAACGAGCCTGCACCTGTAATAAAAAATATACCCTCGGTAGAAAGCAACACTAACACTATTTATGAAAACGCTAAAATAACTGATGTATCACTGGGAATAGGCGACCATTGTTGCCTTACCTTTTCTATAGCACTTAAAGGCTTAGGCTGGGGAGCTAGTTTTGGCGGTTATAACTTAGCTTTTTTCAATGGAACATCATTTGAAGGTTCTGAAAAGGGACTTGAAGCACTTACAAGAATTATGGACGTTGTGGGCGTTACAAAATGGGAAGATATAAAAGGTCATTATGTTAGAGTAAAACAGAAAGATAGATTAGTTGTTGGAATAGGAAATATCATTGAAGATAAATGGTTTGAACCGAGAGAGTTTTTTAAAGGAGATTGAAAATGAGTAAAAAAAATATACATGACTTGCCAACACGCTGTATAGACCCTGTCATGAAACGCTGTCAGGATTGCATTTGGGGATACTGCCGTTATGGCGATGATATAGAATGTTATGCCGACCTAGCAGATTGTAGCGTTGAAAGCGGTTGTACTCTCGGTTTCGATCAAGGCAGATCTGAGGATGAGCCAACAGATGAAGAACTAAAAGAGTTTGAGAAGAAGTTTGAAAGTCACTGGAAGGAAAACAGCAATGGATAAAACCTGTTCAAATTGCAAACACGCAATAGGTTTCAGTCCTCTACATGACAAGGCACAATATACTTTTTGTGCAAAGCGAAGTGATGTCACAAAGGGCAAAGTTCTCGTGGTGAACAGAAAGGACAAATGCAATGCGTGGGAGAAAAGGAGTGATGAAGATAATGCGTGAAATACTTTTTAGAGGAAAACGTGTAGACAATGGCGAATGGACTCAGGGCTATTCCTGCCGCTATGGTTGGATAGGAAAAGAAAAAGACTATATCATTCCCGATTATGCAAGTGCATTATATGCAACCGAAGTTGACCCTGAGACAGTTGGACAGTACACAGGTCTGACAGACAAGAACGGCAACAAGATTTTTGAGGGTGATATAGTTTGGGATAATTGTGAGGAAGAACGAGGCGTTGTACAGTGGTATAATGATATGGCAAAATTTATCATAACCTATTCTACATTCACAGTTGATTTTGACAACGTTTATGGCGAAGAACTACAAATTGTCGGAAACGTTTATGACAATGCCGAACTAATAAAGGGCCGAACTAATAAAGGAGAAACAATAATGAATATAAATTTATTGCAAGAAACAGTAGAAACACTTGAACAGAATGGTAAATCACTTGCCGATGTAGAATGGGTAGGAATTAAGAACAACAGTTATTACACTTGGGAGGAGTTTGAGGAACAAGCTAAATGCGTTGAGTATGATGCAGATTATGGCTTTGAAGAGATTGATAGACGTTTAGTTGTTGTTGGTAAAGATTTCTGGCTTGAACGTTATGAATATGACGGTTCGGAATGGTGGGAATTTAAGACATTGCCGACAAAACCAATTTTAAAAGTTGATAAACTACCAATCCTTAACGAATGGTAAAAAAATACATTTTCTAAAACAACGTAAATACACACTTTTAGACACTTAAAATTTGAATAAAAGAGAAATTTTATTTAGGAGATGATACTGATAAAGCAAGAATACATAAAATCGCCACTCAATTATGTAGGTGGCAAATACAAGCTTCTACCGCAGATATTACCATTGTTTCCGAAAAATATTGACACTTTTATTGACTTGTTTGGCGGTGGGTTTAATGTTGGAATTAATGTTCCTGCGAAAGAGGTTGTTTATAATGATTTGAATTTGCCTGTAGTCCAAATACTCGAATACATACATAGAAATAGAACCGATAAAAGTCTTGACGAAATAGATGAGATAATCAAGCAATATGACCTATCAAAGATTAATAGGAATGGGTATTTGAGACTCCGCAGCTATTTTAACGAGTCGGAATCTAAACAGTCCGTTATTTTATATGTGTTAATTTGTTACGCCTTTAACAATCAGATGCGTTTTAATTCAAAAGGTGAATTTAATATGCCGTTTGGAGAAAGATATTTTAACCCTACATTAAGAGAAAGGTTTATAGAATTTTCGGAAGCAATCAGCAATAAAGGCTGCAAGTTCACCAATGCTGATTTTCGTGAGTTCATCGGCGTAGCGTTTGGCGAAAATGATTTTCTGTATTGCGATCCACCGTATTTTAATTCAACGGCAACCTATAATGAAAATGGCGGTTGGACTAATGCCGATGAGAAAGATTTAAGAGATATGCTTGCGACTTCAAATGTAAAATGGGCGTTATCAAATAACCTAAAAACAAACCTAACGTTAAAGGATTGGGCGGAAGGTCATGGATATAAAACCCACTATTTAAACACTACTTATGGAAACTGTAATTATCAGAAAAAAGACAAGACAAAAGATATAGAGGTCTTGATTACAAACTATTGAGGAGGACAACATTTAATGAAAACACTTACGGGGACAAGCCTAGCTGGAATGTCTCCTACAAGAGAAAGAGTGACTAATGATTTTTACGCAACACCATTCAATGCGACAGAAGCCATTTTAAAAAGAGAAAAATTATTTGGTAGCATACTCGAACCTGCTGCTGGTCAAGGGCATATATCAAAAGTCCTCAAAGAATTTTATCCATATTCAGAAATTGTATCTACTGATTTGGTTAGTAGAGATAGTCCTTTTGGAATTGATATTACTCCAAACGTTGACTTTCTTACATATAATTACAAACGCAAATTTGATAATATTATTACCAATCCACCGTTCAAATTTGCAAAAGAATTTATTCTTCGATCATTGGATTTAGCAAATGAAAAAGTTATTATGTTTGCAAAAATCCAACTTCTTGAAGGGCAAGATAGATTGAAAATGTGGGAAAACACTCCTATAAAAACAATTTATGTGTTTTCTAAAAGAGTAAACCCAATGCGTAATGGTAGTGAGGTAGATGAAAAGGGGAAGCCTTGGGCAAGCACTATGTGTTTTGCATGGTTTGTATGGGAACATAATTATGAAGGCTTGCCAACAATAGAGTGGATTTAATTTTATTTGTATGGGCATATTCACAATGGTAGAGATACAAGACCTTTTAATGAGTATGCCAAACAAATGAGAGAGCGTGGTTTCCCTTATAGGTGTGCAAATGTAGGTTGTATGTTGCATGACTACACACCTGTAACACTTGATGACTTAGGGCTGAGGTGACATAAATGATTTCAAAGAAAATTCTTAACGCTCTTACGAAAGAGCAACTAATATTCCTAATAAATCAATATCAACATATGGAATTTATTATCTCGGAGATCTGTGTCAACGAGAGTAAGTGGCATATTCCGTTTGAGCAGGCGATAGAAAAGATAAGAAAAGAACTTCGCAACTGCAATTTCCCCTTTAGTACTTCTACAGAAGAATTTATATCACTTTTAGATTATAAAATGGGCAAAATTACACTTGACGAATACAAAGAAAGAATTGGAATTGGCTGAAAGGAGACAGAATGAAACTTCTGGAAAGTATAAAACTTGCAATGCAAGTTTTCCCAAATAGCTTTATTAATCGAAATAACGAGATTATTCTTATTCCAAAATTCAATGTCTATATTCAGCTTGACGATGTGAAAACAAATGAAGATTTCAAGGTAAAACTTTGTGAGTGGCTAAGTCGAGATTGCTCTTGTGCGTTAAGATATTCACGAGACAAAAGACTTATGAGATATTGGCAAGACAATACTAATGCTTTCAATAAAATTTGTGGAACTAATTTTACAATGGAGCAAATGAGTTATATCTATACATATTTGGGTAATAGCATAAAACATGATCTTACAAAACAGTTCGTAAGAAACGGATTTGACCTTTTTGTTATAGAGAAATATGCTCAAAAGGGCAATAAAGAGGTTTATTGATGAAAGAAATTAAAGTAGTGAAATATTCTAAACAATGGTGCAAAACACGAATGACAATATATACTATTATTTGTATTATTTCTTTTTGTGCTTTTGTTTTAACAATGCCAATTATGGCACATTTCTATGACGAATACGGCTTACATCATACTAAAACTATAGTAAGTGTAATGGTGGTTTTAACCTTTTTTGTGGTATGGTTATATTGCTATGCAAAGGCTATGCAGTTTGAGCATTATGAGAACTATATATACAACCGCATAAAGAAGATTAAGCGTAAGCAAGATAGAAAATATAGAAAGTGGTTGATGTAAAAGCAGGAGACGAACAAATGGATTGTAATATTCAAAATATAAAATGTGAAATCTGTGGTCGAGTGTTCCACAAAGTCTGTCACGCAGAGCCTTTTGACGAAGTGTGTGATAGTAGCGAATGTTTCCATAAAAAGTTCTGGCTTGAAATTATAAAAGAAAAGGACGAACACGTTATTATTAATGGCATTTGTTATTACTTAGACAAAGCTCACCCAATGAGTGATAGTCCTTTTAGGGGATATGGTGGTAGAGAATTTAAAATTAAATTACATACTGGTGAAATTATCGTAACAAATAATTTATGGCACAATGGTGAAGTACCTAAAGAATTTCGAGATAGATTACCTGATAATGCAGAGTTTGTAAAGTAACGCACAAAAATACATATAAATAAAACCAACATTTTATTAAGAAAATAAGAGATAAAACAAAACGGAACGCTCAGATTAGCTACCTGAGTGAATATGATAATTGCAATTATCTTCCAATAAAGAACAAATTGGAGGATTTACAAATAGTGAAAACGGGAAAAATAACAGTAAACGAATTATTTAGTGGTATAGGCGCGCAAATTTCAGCACTAGAAAGGCTCGGAATACCTTGTGAAATTAAACACACCTCAGATATAGACCATAATGCTGTACTTTCTTATGCTTCTATTCATTGTGGACTTACGGAAGAACTAATAAATACATATACTGAATACCCTACAAGAGAAGAAATGGCTAGGCAACTTACAGAAATTAATCTTGGATATGACTTTCAGAAAAACAAGCCTTATAATTGGTACAGATTTGTAAATAGTAAATCAAAAGAGCTTGAAAAATATTGGCTTGCTAATAAACTTTCTAGGAATTTAGGTGATATTAGTAAACTCGAACATCTTGATTATGCTGATTTTTGGACATATTCATTTCCTTGTACCGATATTTCTGTGGCAGGTAAACAAGAGGGAATAAAACAGGGTCAAACACGTTCAGGTTTACTATATGAAGTACAAAGACTTCTTGAAAGAGCCAACAAAATGTTGGCTTTACCAAAATATCTAATGCTCGAAAATGTCAAAAACCTTGTGGGTAAAAAGTTTAAACCACAGTTTGATGAATGGGTGGCTTGGCTTGATGAACTTGGTTACAATACATATTGGAAAGTTTTAAATGCTAAAGATTGTGGAGTTCCTCAGAATAGAGAAAGAGTGTTTGCAATAAGTATTCGCAAAGATATTGATGATGGCAAATTTGAATTTCCGCAGCCTTTTGATAACGGAGTCAGACTTAAAGATTTTCTTGAAGATAATGTAGATGAAAAGTATTATTTGAGTGAAGAAATTCAGAACAGACTTATACTGAATAAGGAAAATTTAGATGCAAATGTTGTAGGCACTACTAAGGGTAAACACAATCATCGCATAAGAACTAAAGATTTAGTTTATTCCCCAAATGGCATTATGGGTGCATTAGTAGCTACTGATTATAAGCAACCAAAGCAAATACTTGACACCAATCGTTGCATACAAGAAGGTAGCTTACAAGGTGACAAATGGGATAAAATATATGAATCTGCGAGAAGATACTATTCTCCTGAAGGTATTTCGCCTACTTTACATACTTGTGGTGGTGGTAATACAGAACCTAAAATAGCAGAGCCAATAGCCTATGTGAAAGAAGCAACTAAGAAAGGCTACGCAGAGATTTATGAAGGTGATAGTGTAAATCTGGAACAGCCTAATTCTAAGACAAGAAGAGGTAGGGTCGGAAAGGGTTGCGCACAAACATTGACTACAAGTTGTAACCAAGCTATAGTTGAACCTAATGAACTGTCACATTCTGAATGGAAACAGCAGATGTACAAAAGGTTTATAGAGGACTCTAATAGCGAAGTTAGTGGTGTAATCACCAATCAAAGTCAATCTTTTGGATATAGACCGCCAATGAAAGGTTATTCTAAAACATTGAAGGCAAATGCTAATGATGCAGGTGTGGTTGAAAGTTTTCGTGTTCGTAAATTAACTCCTAAAGAATGTTATAGGCTTATGGGATTTACTGATGAACAATTCGATAGATCACAAACTTTTAGTTCTGACAGCCAACTTTATAAACAGGCAGGTAACTCTATTGTGGTTGATGTACTTTATTATATATTTGGAAAGCTGTTTGAGGTTGATACTGAAAATTTTATATAACCACCAGCACAATAGGTTGCAATGATAAGCCGTTGTTAGTTGGTGGAGTAGGTGAAATTAATTTTGGAAAACAGTATAGACAAGGAAACAGGATATATTCGGCAGAACATATAGCTATGTGCTTAACAGCACAACCAGTTGGCAATGCTGGTGGGTTTAGTTATCTGTATGTAGTTGCCGAAACTAGAAAGGAAACAAAATGTTAAATAATGCTTGGAATACTCTCTTGAAATGTATATGGGTGGCTTGCTTTGACACCCATAACTTTCAGGAAGGGAAAGTATACGAAGTAAAAAATGGCAGACTAATAGACGGTCATGGCAGAAAAAGCTGTAATACATATGACAATGTTTACGATATTAATGACAGCTTTTACGCTAGATTCAAAGAAGTAAAGGAGTGAATAAAAAACATGGCAAGTGAGATACGAAATGATTGTGTGGGTTGTACTGCTCTCGGACTTCCCTGCCGTCATTGCTACATGGGTCAAGATTATCGTGTTTTAATATGCGACAAGTGTGGAACTGAGGTTGATGTGCTTTATATTATTGACAATGACTCGGAAGAACTTTGCAGCGAATGTGCCAAAGAAAAGGCTATTGAATATTTGTCAAATTATAATGTGAACGTTGACGATTTGTGCGAATACAACGATATTCCTTGTGAAAAAATGAACGGAGAAGATTATTATAACAAATATTGTTATTGTGACGATGAGGAATAAATACATATGAACAAAAAGAAAGACGAGACAACAAAACAAATCATACAGCTTGTGATTGCTATTTGCGTAATAGTTATCAGTTTTGGAGTTGTAAAAGTTATTGGTATTAACGAAGACTACAGGCATAATTTTGAAAGAAACAAAGCCGATAATTCAACAGTTAATACAATTACCACTACCACAAATGCTATAACTAAAAATACAAAAGTTAGATCGGTAGAAAATAAAAAAAATACAGTAAAAACAAATACTAAATCTCCTACAACCGCTAAAGAAACAAGAACTACAAAGCCGTATAGCCATAAAATAACCGAAACTACAACGATAGTTATTAAGTCTGAAGCAGAGCCAGAAATAGAACTAATTTCTTACGATATTCCAGCAGGTGATACTTCATTTCATGGCTACATGGACTATGCTTGCATTACGGACATCAATTCTCTACAGTATCAGTTACAACTGAATTGTTGGACGGATAGTCAGGGAATACGCAGACAAGGTGACGATGTTTGTATTGCTTTGGGGAGTTATTACGGTACAGAAATAGGTACACGTTATCTAATTACAACCGACATGGGTAATTCATTCACCGCTGTTTTAGCCGATTGTAAAGCTGATATTCATACTGATTATTATAATCAGTATCGAGATACAGGCAATGGCTTTAAGAACGTGGTTGAATTTATAGTTGATACATATGCACTTGACCCTGATGTTATGAGTAGTGGTAACATTGGTACTTATAGCAATTATTCTGGTAATATTGTATCAATTCAGAAACTTAGTTAGAAAAGAGGTGAATTTAAAAATTGGCATACGACAAGAAAGCAGGAAAAAGAAAGCGTTTAGCTAGAGAGGAGGAAAACAGACAGCTAAAACGCTACAAGTCAGAGTGTAGAGAACTAGATACATATTTTATGAGTGAGAACGAACTCATTCAAGCCAAAGAAAGACAGAAGATAACAAAAGCTAGAAATAAAGCAATCGTACAAAGAGCTTATATGATTGCTATGGCAACAAATTAAACAAGCGAGAAAGGACAGATGAAAATGGTAACGGAGTATACAGCATATAAAATAAGATTTACTACAGTAAAAGAAGTACAGCAGTTTATTAGACTTGCAAATATGGTTGACTATAACATAGACCTAAAGCAGAGCCATTATTGCGTAAATGCAAGTAGTATAGTGGGTATATTTGCACTTGACCTAGAAAACGAGGTAATAATGTTTGTGCCAACAGAACACGAAAAGAACGCAGAAAAAATGTTTGCAGAATTTATTATAAAGTAGAGGAAAAGACGATGATAAAAATTGAAAACGTTGAAGTGATGGGCTGGGATACAGCCATCAGAGGAATGCGTAACCCAATGAAATCATGGGAGAAGAGTGATAGTGGTACTTGTGGCTATCCTCATCATATTGGATGTGCTAATTGTCCGGATCATAAAATATGTAATCATCCTTTTCGTAATGACGGAGTCTTTAAATTAGGTAAAGCTGATTACGAACTCGTTATGAAACTCGTTAAGGCAGGTACAGACCACCGTAAGTTTATGCGTATGATTGCGGTGTATGCTGACATTACAGCACCACTGTATTGGTGGAAAGAATATGATACTTACAAGGTTGGTACTGTTGCAAATTCTTGTAGCACCATGCACAAGATCGCAGAGAAAGAGTTTACACTGGAGGATTTTTCTTGTGAACATCTCGACATCCGAACACGCAAGATTTTAGAAGAAATAATAAAAGCATTAAACGATTATAGAACATTGTATATTAATTATAATCCAAATGACTTTGAAATTAAAGGTTGTCCGAGTAAAAAAGACCTTTGGTGGCAGATGATACAGCTTCTCCCAAGTAGCTATAATCAAAAACGCACTGTCATGCTTAATTACGAGGTACTGGCAAATATTTATAAGTCTCGTAAAAACCATAAGCTTGATGAGTGGAGAACTTTTTGTGATTGGATTAAGGCATTGCCATATTCAGAATTGATAACAGGAGGCACAGATGAATAAACCACTATTTTGTATTCTTGGAGCTTCGGCAAGTGGCAAATCAACACTTGTACAAATGCTTGAAAAAGAATTTAATATGAAGCAGATACCCTCTTACACAACTCGTTCTCCGAGATACGAGGGTGAAGCAGGTCATACATTTGTTTCAGAAAAGGAATTTAAGGCACTTAATGATATCGTGGCATATAACTACTATCTTAACAATCATTATGGAGTAACGGCAAGTCAGATTGACGATGATACATATAATCTTTACGTTGTAGACCAAACAGGGCTTAATGAACTCCGTAAAAAGTACAAAGGCAACAGAGAGATTTATTCTATTTTTATAGATTGCTCGTATATCAATCGGTACAAGCGTTTGTTTGGACGTTACCATAAAATGTACAAGAATTTTGATAAAGCACTTAAAGAAACCAGTAAACGTACAGAACAAGATAAAATAGAATTTAAAAACTGCAAATCATCTGTTGATTACGTTATCAATAATGATGAAAATATCAATACAGCTTATGAAAATCTAAAAAAATATGTGAAAAGAATTATAGCCAAGCAGGAGGGAGATAATGATACCGAAACTGAACATAATTAACAGAGAACATTATAATAGCATTGTTTACTTATCTCACCCATATGGTGGTAAACAAGAAAATTTAAGTAAAATAAATGAGTGCCAAAAACTATTAACTATAATGCACCCTGAAAATTTGTATCTCAATCCTATTGCAATGTTTGGCAACCTTTACGATTGTACCACTTATGAGCAAGGGTTGAACATGACCCTGTTGTTACTTGAAGAACTTGCAGATGAAATGCTTGTTTGTTCAAATGATTGGCAATTCTCCAAAGGTTGCTGTACGGAGATTAAATATTGTGACAACAGACATATACCGTATAAAATTTGTACTTTGGAGCAAATTAGAAATGAATACGAAAAATACAGAAAGGAACATGATAAAAATGGCTAATTTTATTATTGGTGCTTTGGTTGGACTTGTACTTGGTTTTCTAATAGCCTATAGAACAGTAACCGAAATGCTGGATGAATTAGACGAGAATGATAAAGAGGAAAATGCCAATGGAACTGAAAGCAAATCTGATAAGACCTAGACCGTGGCGTATTGGTGTGGATTGTGATAATGTCATTAACAACTTAGTAGAGAGCATTATTAATGTTTATAATAAGGACTATAATGATAATTTGTCCGTTGCCGATATAACTACCTATAATATGAGACAGTTTTTTAAAAATGTATCTCAAGACAAGTTTTATGACTATTTCACGGATAAGAGGGTATGGGACAACATAAAAGTGCTTGAAAATTGTGTTACCACATTGAAGAAATACTATGATTTAGGTTGTGAAATTTACATAATAACAGCTACAGCCCCACAGAATGTTTCTAGTAAGACAGCTTGGTTACAAGAACAACTTCCATTTTTAAATATGTATGATAGCCTAATAGTCATAAAGAACAAGCAAATGCTCGGTGGGGATATTGACATTCTAATTGATGATTGCGTAGACAATTTAGTTGGTGGCTATTATCATAAAATTTTATTTGATTATCCATGGAATAGACTTGGGTTTGAGTCATATGAAAACAACGCTCATATGCTACACCAAAGATACCGTTGTAGGAATTGGAATGATATTGATGAGGCAATTAACATAATTATGAAAACTGATATGGATACAGAAATAGAATTAGACTTAAAGCCAGAGAATATAGAGAATACAGAAAACGAACAAAGAATAGAGTTTGTTGTGAACGATGATAAGGAGCAATAAAATGAAAGTAATAAAAAAAGACGGAACATTAGAAGATTTTGATTATCAAAAAATAATCAATGCCTGTAGCAAATCGGCTAACAGGGCATTAGAAAATCTTTCGGATAAAGATTATGAAAAAATTTGCTCTGCTGTTATGGACTACATAATGGAAGAAGATTTAGAAAATGATTGCATTTCAGTTGAGGCAATACACGCAATAGTCGAACGAACTTTGCTTGACCTTTACCCAAAATCAGGTGAATGTTATAGGCAGTATAGAAATTACAAAAAAGATTTTGTTCACATGATGGACGATGTATATACTAAATCTCAAGGTATTCGTTATATTGGTGACGTTTCAAATGCCAATACCGACTCTACTATGAATAGCACACAGCGTAGTTTGATTTATGGCGAGTTAAATAAAAATCTGTATGATAAATTTTTCTTAAATGTCGAAGAAAGACAGGCAGCGAGAGAGGGCTACATCTATATTCATGACAAGAAAGACAGACTTGATGGTATAAACTGTTGCATTTTCGATATGGCAAATGTTTTATCTGGTGGCTTTGAAATGGGTAACATTCATTACAACGAACCTAAGACACTTGATGTAGCTTTCGATGTCATAAGCGATGTAACAATGTCAGCAGCTAGTCAACAATACGGAGGATTTACGATACCTAGAGTTGATACTCTTTTAGCTCCATATGCCGAAAAAAGTTATCAGAAATATGTTGATGAATACCTAAGCATATGTGATAACGGCAATAAGAATAAAGCTGACGAATATGCAACCAAAAAAGTCTATAGAGATTTTGAACAGGGTTTTCAATCATGGGAAATGGCATTTAACTCTGTAGGATCGTCAAGAGGTGATTATCCTTTCATTGCTATTAGTTTTGGCATAGGTACAAGTAGGTGGGAAACCATGGCAAGCGAGGTAGCATTAAAAACACGAATGGGCGGACAAGGAAAAGAGGGCTTTAAAAGACCTGTACTATTTCCAAAGCTGACGTTTTTGTACGATGAGAATTTACATGGTAAAGGCAAAAAGTTAGAATGGCTTTTTGATGTTGCCATTGATTGTAGCAGTAAAGCGATGTACCCAGATTTTTTATCCTTGACAGGGGATGGTTATATTCCTGAAATGTATAAGAAGTACGGAAAAGTTGTCAGTTTGATGGGTTAAAAAATTACACTACGGCTCATCTAAAACTTCGTAAACCTACAAATGTAGGGTGTACAATTCACGTTTAGGAATTATAGGAAATGATAATTAGGAATTGTGCTAACAGGGGACTAAAAAAATCCTGTGCGAAATTCAAAATAACTAAATAATTTACATAAACCGACAAAAAGGAGAGGACAAAACGAAGGAATATAAAGAATATGACGGTTTCTTAATAGACGAAGAACTAAACATATACAGCAAAAGAACTATGCGTAAATTAAAACCATATCTCGGTACAGATGGATATTTGCAAGTTCAATATAGAATGGAAAATCATAAACAACATCATAATAGAGTTCATGTGATTATAGCACATTGTTTTATTCCAAACCCTAATAATTATAAATACATAAATCATATTGATAGCAATAAAACCAACAACAATATTGATAATTTGGAATGGTGTACTAATTCATATAATGTTATGCATGGTTGGCACAGTGGAAACAGAATCCACAAAAATAGAACAAAGGTGTTTGTATTTGATTTTGACGACAATATTGTTGATAGTTTTTCATCAATTAGAGAATGTGGTAGAGTATTGAACTTAGATAGACATAAAATAGCAAGAGTTTTAAAAGGGGAACTTCCCAAAAATTATTTAGGTTATTATTTTAGTTATTTTGATAATCGTCAAGAGACTATCGAAAACATAGCATAAGTGAAAGACTTATGTGAAGAAGTGAATAGAGTACACATAAGGTGCGACTCCTTATGTGAAACAGCGAAGTACACAGCATTTGGTAACAGAATGTTGTGTAAAGATATAGTCCAATGGCATAATGCCATTGTGTAGAGCTTCGTTGTCACCTTGGTTTGTAAAAGGTGGCATGAAACCAAAAGACGAAAATGATTACCCTGTCTTTGAGGGTAGATTTAATCTTGGTGCAATATCATTACATTTGCCGATGATATTAGCAAAGGCAAGGCAGGAGAATAAAGATTTTTATGAAGTTCTTGATTATTACCTCGAACTTATAAGAAACCTGCACAAAAGAACGTATGAATTTTTAGGAGAAAAAAAGGCATCGACGAATCCAATGGGATTTACTCAAGGTGGTTTTCTTGGTGGCAATCTCAACCCTAATGATAAAATAAAACCAATACTTCCAGCTATGACTATGAGTTTTGGTATCACCGCTTTAAACGAATTACAGCATTTGTATAATGGTAAGTCACTTGTAGAAGATAGTGATTTTGCCTATGAAGTAATGCAATACATAAATGACAAGACAAATGAATTTAAAGAACAAGACCATATACTATACGCAATTTACGGCACTCCTGCTGAGAGCCTGTGTGGGCTTCAAGTTGAACAATTCCGCAAGAAGTATGGTATCATAGAGGGCGTATCAGACAGACCATACGTTTCCAACTCATTCCATTGTGGCGTATGGGAACATATTACCCCAGTTCAGAAACAAGATACTGAAAAGCGTTTTTGGAATTTGTTCAATGGTGGAAAGATACAGTATTGTCGTTATCCTATATCGTATAATAAGGAAGCTATAAAAACACTTGTAAGACGTGCTATGGATTACGGATTTTATGAGGGTATAAATTTAGCACTATCATATTGTGAGGATTGCGGTTATGAGCAACTAGAAATGGATAAATGCCCGAAGTGTGGGTCGGAAAATATAACTCAGATTGATCGAATGAATGGCTATTTAGGCTTTACTAGAATACATGGTAAAAGTAGATATAATGCCGCAAAGGTTGCAGAGATAAAGGATAGGGTGAGTATGTAATGAACTATCATAATATAACCAAAGATGATATGTTAAATGGTGACGGGCTTAGAACTGTCCTTTGGGTATCAGGCTGTAATCATCATTGTAAAAAGTGTCAAAACCCTCAGACATGGAATAAAGATAGTGGTATACCATTTGATCTTGATACTATCTTTGAAATATGTAACCAGTTAGACAAGTCGTATATTTCAGGTATAACATTTTCAGGCGGCGATCCTTTGTTTCCTGATAATCGTGAAATAGTATGGGCAATATCTGCGGTAATAAAAGAATATTATCCTACCAAAACACAATGGCTGTACACAGGATATAAGTGGGAAGAAATTAAAGACTTGCCCATTATGGACTACCTTGATGTAGTCATTGACGGTCAATATGAAGATGATAAACGTGACATAACATTAAAATGGCGAGGGTCAAGCAATCAGAGAGTTATTGATGTACAGGAAAGCCTAAAGCAAAACAAAGTAGTATTGTGGTGCGATTAGCAACACAAAAAAATAAAGGGTTTACATATAAGCAAACCCTTTGACATCAAATAAGTCATTAGCCACCATAGTTATAATGTGTTCAATATTATGTTTCTGAATGGTGGCGACTAATGACTCTGTTAATTATAACATAAACCAAAAGAAAAGTAAAGGAGATAAAAAATGATAACAGCAGTAAAATTTGCAAAGACAAAACTAAATGCGATCATTCCAACCAAAAGACTAGAAGATGCAGGCTATGACGTTTATCCTTGTTTTGACGAAGATTACATAATAATAAAACCACATACTACAGTTATAATACCGACAGGCATAGCTTCAGCTTGTGATACAGATTACTGCTTCGTATTACACGAGAGAAGTTCAACAGGCACTAAGGGCATGGCACAGAGGTGTGGAATAATTGACAGTGGCTATCGTGGCGAGTGGGGTGTTCCAATTACTAACACAAATGACGTACCGATAGTTATTTGCAAGAAAGAGTTTGTTGCTACCTTTAGCGATTTTGCTAGTGTTTTGTTGCTCCCATATGGAAAATCTGATTACATTGTATATCCATATGAAAAAGCCATTTGTCAAGTTCTTGTGCTTCCTGTCCCAGAAGTTGAGATAGAAGAATATACATACGAGGAACTTAAAGCTATTCCGTCAGAAAGGGGTACAGGTCGCCTTGGTAGTAGTGGAAAGTAAGATTGTGAGTAAAAAATGAAAAAAAGCAAAACAGCTCTGGTAACAAAGGGCAAAAAGAAAATACCAATAAATATCATTATACATAATCCAAACAACATGGATAAATTCAATAGTTATTATTCATCTGTCATTATTGATACAATAAAAAGAATAGCATAAATATAAAGGTGTCCGACAATGGCAAATATTGTCGGACGCCTTTATATTTATTGACTTTTTTTAGAAAATATGCTATAATAAAAGACTATCTACAAAAAGGAGACATATAAATGAGAATAGCAATATATTCAAGAAAATCAAAATTTACAGGCAAAGGCGAAAGTATTGGAAATCAAATTGAAATGTGTCGAGATTATATCGCTACAAATTATAATGGTGAAGAACATTTTATACAAGTATTTGAAGATGAAGGCTTTAGCGGTAAAAATCTTGACCGACCACAATTTAAAAAAATGATGGAAATAGAAAATGTCATACCATTTGATTTAATAGTTGTGTATAGATTAGACAGAATTAGCCGAAACGTAGGCGACTTTGCTTCTTTAATTGAAAAACTAAATAAAAAGAATACGTCATTTGTATGCGTAAAAGAACATTTTGATACAGGTAATTCTATGGGACGTGCAATGATGAACATAGCTGCGGTTTTTGCACAGTTAGAAAGAGAAACTATAGCAGAGCGTATTAAAGATAATATGTATCTTTTAGCGAAAGAAGGTCATTGGCTCGGAGGAACAACACCATTAGGCTATAAATCCATTGAAGTTACAAATGGTAAAAGGACACATTTTGAACTTATCATTGATGAAAGTCAAATAGATTTGGTAAATATAATTTTCAGTAAATATAAACAGCTTGGTAGCATTAACGGAGTAGAAACATATTTGTTTGTGAATGGTTATAAAACTCAAAAAAATAACTATTGGCATAAATCTAATGTAAAACGCATTTTAACCAATCCAATCTACTGCATTGCGGATATTGATAGCCTAAATTATTTCACTGAGTTAGGCTGTAATGTTTGTTTCACACTTGACGATTGCAATGGCAAGAAAGGCATTTATCCGTATAATAGGTTTTCAGGACAAAAAAGAGAAATGCAATCATATGATCGATGGATTATTACTATATCAGAACACCAAGGAATTTTGGCGGGCAAAGAATGGGTGGCTATTCAGCAACAATTAAAGGCAAATTCAAAAGATGGTTTCGGTGGGAAGGTAAACGAAAGACGTTCCACTAACAACACTTCACTTCTATCGGGCGTACTGTTCTGTTCATGCGGAGCTTATATGCGACCAAAAAAATATCCATCGGGAAATACCTTTTATATTTGTGAAAACAAAATGGATAAAAAAATAACTAAGTGCAATAATTCTAACATCAATGCAGACGAATTAGATAAAATAGTCTTGAACGAGTTATTTTCTTTCGATATAAAAGACGGAGTTGTTGATTCACAAATTCAAAATTTAAAAGAACAAATTATAAATATTGACAATGATTTGCAGAAACAAATTGGACGTTTAAAAAAGCAAATAGAAACTAATAAGAACACGGTGAATAAATTTATGAATATCGTGGCTCTATCTATTGAAAATGATACGCCAGAACAAGTGGTTGAAGTTTACAATCAGAAAATAAATGAGTTATTAAATCAAAATAAAATAACTCAAAAAAGAATTGACGAATTGCAAGATACAAATATCGTTCAAGCAAAGATGAATGATAGGTTAAACAGCTTAACAGATGCTATGACATATCTTAAAGAAAACTTTGACAAATTAACTATTGTAGAAAAAAGAGGGTTTGTTAAAGAGATAGTTGATAGGATAGTTTGGGACGGCAAGAATATCAATATTTTTATTAAAGGTATTTCAGAATTATCAGAATAAGCCAATTGAAATACCTAAGAAAATCATTTCCGCCATGTGTCAACAGCAGTTGCAGTTGAAGAGGCTATGAAGTAAGGTTTTAAACCACTTCACAAGTCTT
>ERZ1673702.794-NODE-794-length-39594-cov-68.542351_pt1 | contig 39594 bp, 42 predicted proteins | sample MGYA00580232_ERZ1673702 | MGnify/ENA primary metagenome ERZ1673702 (study PRJEB41218, sample SAMN15661792) | gut metagenome | host: Homo sapiens | place: Canada: London | collected 2015-08-20/2019-03-30 | study: EMG produced TPA metagenomics assembly of... | reverse complement strand
GTTTTGTGGAACTTTTTACACAAAAAGTTCCCGCCGTCTGCGCAAGACAAAAAAACAATCCTTCCACCGCAAGCGGTCCCCCTTCCTTTGCAAGGAAGGTTAAATGTTTCCCTACAGGATAGCACCAATTCGCATTAATTAATGTATATTTTAACCTTAAAGCGCTTCCAATGCTGCAATTTTCATATCTTTGAAATCAGGAGTTTGACCAAACCATATTTCTTGCGCAGCAACAGCCTGATAAATCAACATATCCAAACCTGTTATAGTTCTTAATCTTAATTTGTCCGCTTCTTTTATTAAAATCGTTTTTTTCGGGTTGTAAATAACATCATAAACAATCGCATCGTGCCTCAAACTCTCCAACGCACGCATGTCCACTGGCATCATATCTCCTGCTTTCCCTAACATTCCAATAGGGGTTGTGTTTACCAACATTGCAAACTCACTCAAATCCCTGATATTTTCAATTTGATAAACATTAAAATCTATTGACGGAAATTTTCGTCTGACATAATTCATCAAATCAATAGAATTAGGAATGTTTCTTGTAAAAAAAGCAATCTCTTTAACCCTACATTCTGTCAAAGCAACACACGCAGCATGAGCAGCTCCACCTGTTCCTAATAGCGCAACCTTTTTACCTCTTAAATCAATATCATTCGGAATAGCTCTTTTAAAACCGATAACATCAGTATTAAACGCCTTTAAAGATTTATCCTTCTCAATATAAATTGTATTGACCGCCCTTGCCAAATCAGCATATTTATCAACCTCATTAACAAACAAAGAAATCGGTAATTTCAACGGAATTGTTACATTAAAACCTTTATACCCACTACCTTTTAAAAACTTTACCCTGTCAACCAAAGTATCCGGCGGAGTTTCCAAAATATCATAAGTTGCTTTAATTCCCAAGCTCTTAAAACCTGCTTCATGAATAACCTTCGACAAAGAATGTCCTAAAGGATAACCTATCAATCCAAACTTATTTTCTCGATTATCATTAATAACAGGATCATCTGCCGTTTTCGGCTGAATAATAGGATTATTACTATATTTTGGAGGCTCTGTCATTTTTGAAGGACCAAAAATATATGAAGGGACTTCCGTTTTAACTGTTTCTTGTTGCATACCAGAATATGGTTGATATTTTGGTGGTTCAGGTTGTTGAGAAAATACAGACGAAATTGGCTCATTTTGTTGTTCCAACTGTTGTTGAATAGTTTGCTGAACATATTGCGAAGGAGCTTGTTTTACTTCCGGTTGACCATAAGTCGGCTGAACAGGTTGAGAATAAGTCGGTGCATTACTTTGAGGTTGCGAATATTGTTGAGTATATTGAGATGAAGTTTGAACCGTTGATTGAGAAATTGTAGTTTGTGATGGGACAGAAGTCGACGTTGTTTGAACAGTAGAAGTCGGTTCAGTTGTATTTATAGCAGTTTCTTTTACAGGAGAAGATGTTCCCTGCTTCTTTAATTCTTCTACTGATATTCCTAATTTTTTAGCTTTTTTTGCTAAATAACGTTCATACAATTCCGGATTCATTTTTATAAATTCCTTTTAATAATTTTGACGTTGGACCAGAAAGCCCAACCTACAATCACAATTACCTCATCGACTTATTGCTCTGTATTTTCTGCCGGTTGTTCATCTGCATCTCGTTTGTAGTTACATTTCATACTTGAGCAAGAAATCACTGTTCCTTTTCTCAAGACTTTTTTAACTAACAAAGAACCACACTCTGGGCATTTTTCCCCAGTAGGTTCATTCCATAATGTAAAATCACAGTTCGGATACTTATCACAACCATAGAAAACTGTTCCACGCTTTGATTTTCTCTCGACAATCATACCCTCGCCACATTTTGGGCATTTTACCCCTGTTGACTTTCTATATGGCTTTCTGTGTTTGCATTCAGCATTTGTACACTCCATATACCTGCCATACGGTCCTGTTTTGAAAATCATATCAGAACCGCATTTTTCACATTTTTCTTCACAAACTTGCGGTTCATTTGACTGTTCATCTTCAGAACTTTCTTCTGACAACGCATTCAAAGACATCATTGTTTTACAATCAGGATAACCTGAACAGCCCAAAAATTGAGTTCCGAACTTGCTTGTTCTCAAAACCATTGGTTTCCCGCAATTTGGACATTTAATTTTACTTTCAATCCTCACTCTCTCGCCTGTTTGAAGAGCTTTATTAACTTCTTCTATAAAAGGAGTGTAAAACTCTTGTAAAACATTGTCCCAAACGGCTTTTTTCTCTGCAATTTCATCAAGTTTTGTTTCCATGCCTGCCGTAAATTTGTAATCCATAATATCAGCGAATTGCGCACACAACTGTTTTGAAACAGTTCTACCCAAAAGTGTCGGACGAAGTGCCTTATCTTTTTTTTCAACATACTTACGAGTTTGAATTACCGTAATAATAGTTGCATAAGTAGACGGACGACCAATTCCGTGTTCTTCCAAAGCCTTAACCAACGACGCTTCATTATATCTAGGAGGAGGTTGAGTGAAGTGTTGTTTTGGTTCAACTTTTTGGCATTTGACCTTGTCACCTTGTTCTAAATCTGGGATTTTTGCCTCATCTTTTTGTTCTTCTTCATCTGCATCATTATAAACTTTCAAGAAACCGTCAAAAGTAACCTTACTCGTTCCGGCTTTTAGGGTATAATCTCCTGCCGAAATTTCAATTGTTTTATTCGCAACTTCTGCAGATGTCATTTGAGATGACATAAATTTTTCCCAAATAAGTTTATACAATTTATACTGATCATTATCAAGATATTTTTTTATACTGTCAGGAGTTCTTTCAGGATAAGACGGTCTAATAGCTTCGTGCGCATCTTGCACGTTTTGCTTACCTTTTACATAAACATTCGGTTTGGCTGGATAATATTTTTCACCATAATTATTCAAAATATAATCCTTTGCCATAGCCTGCGCATCATCAGAAACTCTGACACTGTCGGTTCTCATATATGTAATCAAACCAACCGGAGTACCATCAATTTCCATACCTTCATAAAGTTTTTGCGCAACTTGCATTGTTTTTTGCACCCCAAACCCTAGTTTAGAACTTGCTGCACGCTGCATAGTTGATGTAATAAAAGGAGCTGTAGGCTTACGTTTTGTCGACTTTTTAGTAACCTTACTTACATCAAATTCATCAGGATAATTTGATAAAAAATCAACAATTTTTTGTGCTTCATCCTTATTCTTGATACTTTTTTCTATTGCTTTTCCTTTAATTTTTGAAAGTTCAGCATCAAAAATTTTTCCATCTTTATCAAGCACAGTATGAATTGACCAATATTCTTGCGGAATAAAAGCCTCTATTTCATCTTCTCTTTCACAAATCATTCTCAATGCAACAGACTGAACACGACCTGCTGACAAATTTCTATTTCCGATTTGTTTCCACAGAACCGGACTAAGCTTGTAACCCACCAATTTATCTAAAATTTGACGAGTTTGTTGAGCTTTAACCATATCCATATCAATACTTCTTGGATTTTCAACAGAATGTTTTACAGCTTTTGGCGTAATTTCGTTAAACACAATCCTAGAAATCTTTTCATCTGGCACTTTTAAAATCTGGCGAACATGCCATGCAATAGCTTCTCCCTCACGATCGGGGTCGGATGCAAGGTAAACACGATCAACTTTTTTTGCCATATCATTTAATTTTTTTACAACATTTTGTTTTCCGGGAATTACCTCAAACTTAGGTGTAAAATGGTTTTCCACATCAAATCCCAAATTCTGCGTTGACGGATCTTTCGTTGGCAAATTCCTAACATGTCCGTAACTTGCCTCAATCTGATATCCGTCACCCAATATCTTTCTAATAGTCTTAGATTTAGCAGGAGACTCAACTATTACCAATGATTTTTCTTTTTTTTCAGCCGTTTTTGCCATTTTTTATACCACCTATCCTCTTACCGCTTTTAACTGCGATTAACAGGATTAACTCTCTTATATCTATCCCCGTCGACTTGTTTAATTATCCCTTTAAGCTCCATCGTTGTCAAGTACATAAGCAAATTATCAATACTTAACTTTGTAAAAGCTTGCAACTCATCGACAGATTTTTCCTCAATCTCTAATGTATCATAAATAACTTTTTCGTCCTCGCTCAAATCAGGAAGACTAAACAAACTCTTTTGCTCAACCTTAATTTCCCACCCCAATGCTTCTAAAATATCATCTGCACAAGTAACTAAAGTTGCACCATTTTTCAATAACTTATAAATTCCTTGAGTATTTGGATTGGTAATCAATCCAGGAATACACATTAATTCTCTGCCTTGTTCAAGTGTTAAATTGGCTGTAATCAATGCACCGCTTTTTAACGATGCCTCAGCGACCAAAGTTCCATAAGACAAACCTGAAACAATCCGATTTCTTTGCGGAAATCTAAATTTTAACGGTTCAAAAGTCGGATAATATTCTGACAAAACCGCCCCACAACCGTTTTCAATTCTCTTATACAACTCTTTATTAGCCGCAGGATAAGTATAATCAAAACCACTTGCAATAACACCAACAGTTTTTAAATTATTATCCAAAGCCGAAACATGTGCAGTTGTATCAATTCCAGATGCTAACCCAGAAACTATACAAATATCAGTACCATTTAATTCTGCAATAATTTGAGCTAAAGCCTCTCTAGCATATCCAGTTGCCCTTCTTGAACCTACAACCGCCAAAGTCTTATCTAAATTGCAACCAAACAAATCTCCTTTATAATAAATAACAGATGGAGGATCATCAATATTTTTAAGCATTCTCGGATATTTTTCATCATCAAATGTTAGGTAATTTATCCCTCTATTCTCAACCTCTGCAACAATTTTATCCACATCCAATTTATCCCGTAATCGCAAATACTTTTCAGCTTTTTTAATATTCAAGCCCTCAATTTGAGATAAATCAGTTGCATTAAAAGCACTCTCAATATCGCCAAAATAATGGTACAGTCTTTGAATAAAAGAACTGCCAATTTCTTCTATTGATGATAAAGCAACCCAATATTTACGCATTTTGTTTTTTCTTTATTCTTTCTACCAATTCTTTAATTTTAGCTTTTTCTTCTTGTGCAATATCTAAATTCATATAGTCTTCAAAATATTCAATTGCATCTTCATAATCTCCCCTTGCAAAGAACAAAATGCCTGCTTTTTTATACGCGGGAGAAAATGAATCATTTCTTGCAATAGCTTTAAGAAAGTTTGAAAGAGCCTTATCTATCTCATCATTAGCCTCATAAGCTTCCCCAAGATAGTAATAAATCCAAGGGTTTTCACTCTTATATTCTAATACATTTTCAAAGTTTTCAATTGCACTAGCATAATTTCCTAATTCAAAATGCACTCTACCTAAATCATAGTAAACATCAAAATTATCAGGTTGTTTTTCAAGAATATTTTCCAATTCGTCAATAGCTAAGTCCAACTTTGCATCTTCCATATAAAATCTTGCAAGATAATGACGTAAAACAAGATTATCTGGTAATTCTACCAAACCAGTCGTAACCAGCCCTATTCCACTTGCCATATCTTTTCTTCTATAATAAATATCTGCAAGGTTTATATAAACTTGTGCCAATTTCGGGTTTAACTCTTGTGCTTTCAAATAATACTTTTCTGCTTTTTCATATTCACCTAAATTGGCATAACAAAGAGCAATATTATTATACAACTCAGCATTATCCTGACAAACTTCTAATACAGAACTAAAAGTATCAATTGCCTCTTGATATTTCCCGTCATTATATAGTTTTATAGCCTTATCAACTTTTTCTTTTTCACTCATCTTACAAACCTAATCCTATTCCACCATCACTATTTCCATTGTCGCCTGAACCGATATTTTTGATAACCGTTCTTGTATTTCCATCAGCATGAAAACCTTTTGGTTTCATCGTCATCTTAATTTTATCCGCATAAATAGTCCTTACACCTTGAGTAATACTAGAACGCCCTGTAAAATATGCCTCATTTGGTTTCCCCTCTTTGTTCGGATAAAGAGTTAGTTTCGGTCCTACCGCATGGTAATCTTGATACCAAACACGGACATTTCCTGATGCGTTGAAAATATTTCTATCTTGCGCATATTCTTGACGATTAGCCTTCAAAACCAAAGTTGCACCGTCATCCATAATCGCCTTTGACGTAGTGTTTCCGGTCGCAGTTAATACTTTAGTACCAGCACTATAATAAAATCTATCCGCATAAGAATCATTGCTTTCTTGTTTAATTCTTGCATTTCCAATTAATTCAATATCTTTTAAATCGCCATTTTTGTCGGTTCTAACTTTTGCCTTATCTGAAAATGTATCCAAATCCTTATATTTAATTGTAACAGTACCCGTTGCAGTCATAATCCCTGTTTTTGTATCATATTCTTGTTCGTTTGCGTTAATGACAACAACAGGAGTTTTGCCATCAAAAACAATAGATTGGGTATCACCTTGAGCCTTTACAACTTTTGTAATTAATGACATTTTCAAAATATTCGCTTTTACTTCTCTTTTTTTATTCTTTTTAACCTCATAAGCATAAGGTTTGTCGTAAAAAGTCGCAGTATCAAGCTTTTGATCTTCATTCATTGTAACATCCGCTCTATCTCCAACGACTCTCAAATCATCAACAGAAACCTTCACATTTCCATTAAATTTCAATTTATTTTCTTGCTCGCTATAGCTTTGTGTTTTTGATTCAATAATCAAATCAGAGGCTTGAACTACAATTCCAGCTGCAACTAACAATATCATTAAAGTTAAAATTAATTTTTTCACTTAATCTCCTTATCACTGTAAACTTTTGATACAGCATTTCCAATAATTTTAAAAGTTTCGTAATCAGGGCTAATCTCAACTTTCTCTGCGGTTGATAATAATTCATTTTTTCTTGTAATACGAACATTCCCTTCTGCGATAGTCGGAATATCTTTTCCAGACCAAATAAGCCTGTTAGCCCTTAATGTAGTTAAATCTTTTAGAACAATAAATGTATCTTCGTAAAGAATAATTTGCTCTTTTTTTTCATTATAAGTGCCTTTAGATGACTCAAAACTCATAGAAACCTGATTTTCATCATCATAGAAATTACCTATAACATTATCAAGCATGGCAACCCCGTTTTTACTATCATAATTACCGGTTTCACCATAAATCTCCCAATATTTCTTTTCATTTTTTGTTTCAGTAAGAATAATGCCGTCAATAGAAGCTTCCTGCCTATCCTGATCAGTTTGAAGCTGGCTTCTGTTAAAGTTGTGCGTGATAACTCCGGCAGAAATAAAAGCCCACGCTAAAAGAGCTATAATTGCACAAAATGCACCAACATAAGCTTTCTGTTTCTTACTTAAATTTTTAATTTTTTCCAACAAGTCCATATATATTAATGTTAGCATAAATTAGGAATTTGCACAAAAAAAGATTTACGTTCTTAATATTTCCGACAGAGAGAAATATTTTTACTTAACACTTCCATTCATAATTTATTCAATTATTGCACCAGTACTCATAATCAATTTAATCTTTTCTGTATTTCCAAAAATAACAGGCGAATCATATCGTCTGGAAGGAAATGCGCCATAGTCTAACTTTATATCTAATCCGTTATCTGCAATAAAACTTTCAACAACATCTTTTATTGGTTTCGGTTCTCCGGAACATAAATTTATTATTCCACTAACTTTATCTTGAATACTTGCTTGGACTACCATTTTAGATAATTCGTTTAACTCTATAAAATCAAACTGATTTGTGCCATCCGTAAACGGAAATACTTTTTCTCCTTTTTGAGCAGCTTCAAGAATTTTAGTTAATACTGAGTTGTTAAATTTATCATCTCCGGTGATATAAAATGCTCGCAACCATTTTAGACTAATATTTTTATCTTTAGTATATGTAAATAATAATTGCCTAAGCATATTTTTCGCCATTCCGTAGTAAGAAAGCGGGTTGCAAGGAGTTTCGTCATTAACTTCTCCTTCGTAATAACCAATTTCGTGAGCCGTTCCCATAACAGAAATAGATTTAACACCAGAATTAATCATATTTTTAAGAAAATTAAAATGATAGCTAAGTTCTTGAATATGGCTTTCTGCAAAATGATTAAATCCATCTTTCCAAGCAAGATGAATTATTTTATCAGGAGAACCTAGTATTTCAAATAAGTTTGGATTGTTAGCTTCTTTTAAAATATCCAAATTAATAAAATTAATAGATTTTGGGAGATTTGAATTACTAATATCAGATGCAATAACTTCAATATTTGGAATACTTGCTAATAATTGAACAACATTTCTTCCAATATAACCGTTAGCACCTGTAACAAGTACTTTCATAACCCCTCCTTATAACTCATTAATCCCACTATCTTGCGTTTCAAGGTAACATAAAATTATCGGAGTTTAAATAGAATTTTGTAGATTTTGTTATAATTTGTTACATTTAATGCTAAGAATAGGGTTTATGTGTTGTTTGATTTTATCGGAAAACTTTAAACTTTCTTTTAGGATAAAACGTATTTTTAGCCGGGATAAAATTCGGCTTTTTTTATGCAAAAATCAAAACTTCCCCACTTGCTACTTTTAAATTCTTGTAAGTTCTTATAATCTCGAGTGGGGATGTAACGTAACACATGAAATGATTTCTTGTAACAGATGGTTTGATTATTTTGGGTATAATTGTATAAAATTTTAAAAATTGTAAGTTTATAATTAATTATAAACTTACAATTAATTCAATAAAAACGTTATAAACAAACTATCGCTAGTAAAAGGTTCTATTTTAAGACAATTTTTCTTATAAATATTTATTTTATTTTCTAAAAACCCATCTGTTTGCATTTTTTTATAAATATCAGCATATTTAGGGTTTTTATAGGTTTTACATTTTAAAATAAAAATGAAAAAATAAACAGGATTTATTAGAACTTCACATGGAATTCTTATTTCTTTTATACTATCAATTTAAACTTCGCATATATCATGACTAGTTACATTTTTATCATAATCAATTTTAATATGAGAAGTATTTGTCAGTAATGAGTTTTGTTCTAACAATTCATAAGCTTCAGATTCATCGTATTCATAATTTTCAATATAATCTAACAAATCCTGCTGGCAGGTTTCATTACAAATACTTGGAATTGGGAAATATGCAAGTTTTGCCTTTTGTAAAATATTATTATTAAATTCATAATAATATTGTATCATTGAACTGTCACTAAATTGGTAAGTATATTGACGAGTTGAAACCAAATCTCTAAAAATTTGTAAATAATTTCTTTTAAAAATACCACTTTTATAATTATGCCAACTTATAACAGATAATTTGGATGTTGAATATTCTGTTAACCTACAATCACTAAAAATTTTATATTTTTTACAATCATTATATATTGACTGTATTTTACAATAAATCTCAGAAAAACAAATCATCTATATTCAATTTTCCAATCTTTGTTTTAATTTTTTCCATAAATCAGGATCATTTTTTAATTTATCAATAACCAGTTCTTCATTTTCAATGAAGAAGTTGTTTATTTCTTCTTCTTTTTGGTGATTTGGTTGCTGAATTTTTCGACGATTTCTTTCCAAAATATTTGAATCTGGATATATAAAATCAAATTTCATTTTATTACTTATTATATGTCCAGCTTCATCTGCTAATTTTTGTATAGCAAGACCGGTCCCTGAAATATAACACCATCCTCTAGAACGAGTTATTGCAACAAAAAGAGCATTCCTATTGCGATATGAGGTATCGGTATAAGCGAATTGGGCATTTAAAACGAATACAATATTGGCTTCATTGCCTTTTGCTTTCCACGGAGTTGTTAGTGTTACATACCCCTCTTCTCTAAATAATTGTCCTGTGTCATAGTTAAAACCTGGCATAATTGATGAAATATCATAATTAACTAACAATTCTTCTTTTAAAGATTGAAGAGATGATAATTGGTTTGGTGAATTAGATTGCAAAATTCCATTCTTAAACGGTGGCTTGTTTGAACGATACCACGATTACGATTGGGTTAATACAGACATTGTTTTTGATAACACTATTTTTTCAAATAATAAGAAAACTAAAAGTGGCGATACCGGAACAGGTATTTTAGACGTATTTGATAGATATAACTTTACTGTAAAAGAAGATGAACCACTTGAAAAAGAAGTTGCTGTTGACCCAGAGATGTTGGGTAAGGTTTTTGAAAACTTACTTGAAGTTCAAGATAGAAAATCAAAAGGTGCTTTTTATACCCCTCGTGAAATCGTACATTATATGTGCCAAGAAAGTTTGATTAACTACTTGTGTACAGAACTTGGTGTTAATGAAGATAACAATAATATTTCAGATTCTACAAACCTTACAAAACAAGATATAGAAGATTTTATACATCATTCTGATAAAATTTCTCAACTTGAAAATATCGCAACTGATAAAGAAAATGAAAATTCTAAATATAAACATATTTTTTCAGATTCTATAAAGAATAATGCAAAAGCGATAGATAAGGCATTGGAAGATATTAAAATCTGCGACCCTGCGATAGGTTCAGGTGCATTTCCCGTTGGAATGTTGAATGAAATTGTAAGAGCAAGAATTGCTCTTGTTGAATCAGGATTTTTGTCTGAAGCAAAGAAAAGAACAACTTATGAATATAAACGACAAGCAATCCAAAATTCTATCTATGGTGTAGATATAGAATCAGGTGCAGTAGAAATTGCTAAACTAAGACTTTGGTTAGCAAAATATTTTTCATTTCACTATCCAAAATCGTATTATACTCACCCTGTCTAGTCGATTTATATTTTGGAATGAGACAATCCGCATTTTCATGTTTTCTGTATGCTTGAATCCATCTGCGAAGTGTTCCGATTGAAATGGATCCCAGAAAATTATATGCTTTAGGTAAAAACAGTCCCGTGTTGTATAAGTCTAAAAAATCTGAATCCGACTCTTTTATTGTTTTGTAATTTTTTCGTTTTTCAAGAGTGGCTTTTACAATATTCATTCTATGATTTCGAGTAAGTTTGGCTTTATCTGTTACAAGTATTTCAGATTTGTAATTCAAAGGAACAAGTTCTGTTGATTTGTTTTCCGCTTCTCTAAGTTTTTGTTGAAGTTCTGGTTCTAAACTAGAAAACAGGATTTCATAAGAAGTTCTACCATTGACTTTAACATCACGAGAGATATATTTGCTTTCAGGTTTATTAATCTCTAATCGTAAAGAACGAGTGCTTTTTTAACCTTTTGCCTCTGCTATTTCTTTTATATTTATATAACTATCTTTCATCAAGGAACACATTAGCTCCGAAGATGATAAATTGGAACACCACTTCCGAGCATTGTGTCTGTTTCGTATCAATTAAAAAAATTTTCAAAAAACTAAAATTCTCAAAATGGACTTTGCCGAAATAATCATTTTATCCGTACAACTCCCACACAGGGCTAAAATGCAATAATAATCTAGTAGAATACCCAACTTTTCTAAATAATCATTCTAACCGTTCAACCTAAAAATGTTTAATTTGACCGTTTTGATGTACGGATAGATTGATTATTTCCTACCCCTCAAATGCCGATATATTGCTAACTTTTCCAAATAATACTTCTATCCGTTCAAACCAAACTGGTCGTTAAAATACAACATGTAAACAAAAACTTAATATTTTGCATACAAAGCAATTAGTCTTGTTGTCTAGCTTCAAGAGAGTCTTTTAACAAATCATTTCTGTCCATGTAGTCTAATATTCTGAAATTAAGTAAATTTCTGAAATCTCGCATTGCCGGAGTGTAATTTATGGTTAATTTTTTAGGTCTGCCTTCTCTTAGTTCTTTTACTTTGCTTTCTTTAAGCATACCTGTTCTGAATTTGTTTGGAGAATACAAAGTCCATGTGTAAGGAGGGTAGTATGTAGATCTACACTCATTTGTATTTGTATTAATCAACATATCATTAAACACATCTAATGGCATATCATAATATTCTTGTTCAATAATATTGTCGTAAGGTTTTAGTCTTGCAGGCATTTGAACTCTTGGTGCCGGAATGTCGTCGTCATCATAAAACATTCTTTCTCGATATTCCTCACAACCAATTCCAAAAATACGAATTGAATGTGCAAATTCATCTAATAAGTCTTCCTCTTCAGCGAATTCAGACATTATATCTAAGAAGGAAGTAACACCTTTTCCGGTGCTAATATAATCTGTAATAACATATTTTCTGCCAGTTTTTCTACATTCTTTAATAATGCTTTCTGGATCGGCCTGAATACGTTTTAAGTATATTTTATATGCTTTCTTTTGCTCTGGTGTCGGAGCCCATTTATCTTTTCTTATCAAACTGCCGTCACGATGTTCATAATCGAATTCATACCAACGGTTTGAAAATGCAACACCTTTATAAGGTGGTTTTTTATATAGTCCATCTCGCATCCAGTATGCACCGCTTAAAAACCATTTAGGGCTTCTTCCTAAACATAGGATTGGGTCATTTTTAAACTCGGTATATTTTTTACAAACATCAATATAATGTTTCATTGCGACATCACTTTTAAGCGGAAGTTTAGGGTTTTTAGGATCCGCAAGTTCTTCTACATTAACCAGGTTTTCAAAATTATTATATTGTTTTCTTAGAATTTGCCTTTGTCCTAAACGTAAATTTCTATAAGAATAAAAATCAACATCAATAATCCTTTGTCTTGTATTAGCTTCCCCAGTGAATAAAACACTGTTTGGAATTCTAAAATATCTAGGTTCCGAGACATTGGCAAGAGAATTGTTTTTGTTATAATTCTCTTTTGGTTTTGTCGGTAATGCTTTTGAAGTGTAATTAAACGCAGATATTGAATTGATTTTCATAAAATCTCCTTTTGATGGATAAAATCTCCTAAAAAAATTTTTGCTATAAATGTGAAGAAAGATTTACAATTCAAAAAGAAATTATTTTGATTTCCTTTAACAAATTTACCTTTAAAATAGTATATTGTTCCCTTCTTGATTAATCTCATCAGTTTTTCTTGGAGAGAAGAGCTACATATTTGTAATTGCGTTTAAGTTTTTTTCAATCTGTAAAGCAGAGTTATTTAGTAGATTTTTTTCAGTTTCTGATAATTCAGAAGGTAAAATTAATTTAACCCCATTATAATTAATAAGACTTGGTAAACTTATTGAAATATCTTTATTTAAAACATTTCCAGCCATATTACTTGAAACACTGGCTGTAATATTTCGGCGATTTAGTATTGCGTCAGCTATATGGCAAACGCAAGTAGCAATTCCATAATATGTTTTCCCTTTCCCTTTAATAATTTCGGTCCCCATATTTAGAACTTTTTGTGCCATTTTTTGTTTGATTTCTTCATTAAATTCTAAATTTTCTATTTTGCAAAATTCTTCAATAGGAATATTTGAAATTTTTACTTCGTCCCAAAGCGGAGTTTGAGAATTTCCATGCTCTCCAACAACAGTTGCAGAAATGAATTCTGGCGATAATTCAATATAGTCAGAGATGATATTTATCAATCTAGAACTGTCTAAAATACAGCCTGTTCCAAAAATTCTTCCTTTGGGTAAATTGAGATTTTTGGTGTAATAATGAGTTAAAATATCTACCGGGTTAGCTACAACTAAAATTACCCCTTGATTATAATGTTTTTTTATTTCTTTGACTATTTCGGCAGAAATTTTAATATTATCATTTGCTAAATCTAGTCTGGTTTCATTTGCTTTTCTGTTTCTTCCTGCTGTAATGATGATTAAATCGCAGTCTTCAATGTTTTTATATTCGCCACAATAGATTTTAGAACTTCCCATATTGGGAATACCATGTCGAATATCAAGCATTTCTGCATTAGAGACTTCTTTTTTAGAATCAATTAAAACGATTTCTCTGGCGATATCTTTTAGCATTAATGAATAAGCTATGCCTGCACCTACATAACCAGTACCAATAATTGCAATTTTTTTATTGTAATTTCTTCTACTTTGTTTCAATTTATCTTTTAACATAAATTAACCTCTCTTGATAATTCTTTTATTAAGTCGTGACCGTCCCAGTTAGAGTTGATGTCCATTGCTTTACCAATTGGAACTATTCTATCAATTCCTCTTAAATTATGGTTAATTATATTATCTCGCAACTCTTTGGCATCAATTCCAAAATATGTAATAGTTTGATATTTATCAGTTATAACTTTAAATAGTTCTCCATAATTATCTAAGGCAAATTCATAAAAATAGCCACCTTTGCCTCGAATATTTTCAACATTTTCTAGTGAATTTAATTCACTTCTATACAATAAATTCGAGCGACATGAAGTTGTTCCAACATTGTCAAACATAATTGCATCTTCACACAATTTTGTATATTTATCTACACAAACAGCATCTTGCAGAGGATATTTTTTTTGTGCATAATCATATATATAATTCCAAAATTTATCACGAGCTTCTTTATTGTCGTTTATCCAATAAATTAATTGTGGAGAAGAACAAGCATTCTGATCCATTAAATAAGTATCAACATAAAATTTTTCTGCTAGCGTTTTCATTTCATCTTTTGAAGCTTCATTAATTTTTTTTGCGTCAATGATACAAATTGAATACCTATCAGGAAACGTAATATCAATACATCTGGGCTTTGTTTCAAAAGTTTTAAACAATTTAATTGTTTTATCGCCACCCCAAATCATTCTGCAATCAGCTTTTTTAGAAAATTCTTCACTTATTTCATTTGAATGTTCGTATTTTACAAATGCAGTTCTTTTTTTTATCTCCGGATGATTTTTTAATACATCATTTATTAAATCGCAGACAAAATCAACTTGCGGAAAATCTTTACTGGACAGTCTTACAATATTTGAGTTACCTGCAAGTATTCCAAAAAAATAAGAAAAAATTGAATTAATTGGAATGTTTGATGGGGCAATATGAAAACATAATCCTCTACCTAGTCTATTTTTTTGCGAACAATATTCTTGCAGTTTTTGAATATTTGCTTTTCGACACCAAAAAGCGAGTGCAGATAAATCTGTAAATTCTCGAATTTTTGGAGATTTCATTAATCTTGTCGATACTTCATTTAGAAAATTGCAAACATCTTCGCAACAAGGTTGCATTGGAATATTAAGGATATTTTTATCACCGATTATATAATTAACGCTTTTCATAAGTATCTGAACACCCCCTAATTTCTGCATTTTTTATTCTTCCTAAAATAGTGAAGTATTTACCTTTTCTTCCACAAGGACAGTCATCTTCTCCTAAAATTATCCCCTCATCTTCCGTTAAAAGCGAATGCCCGGGATATGATTCTGGAAGTAAAGAACAAACTTGAATTAAACCTTTTTCTCCAGTTTTTGTGATTGAAAAATCTTTTGGATTTCTAATAATAACATCAGAAAATATGCTTGCATGCAAATGTCCATATTCACATTCCATATAAACGCAACCAGTTTGCTCAACCATACCGTAATAATCGTGAACAGATTTAATTCCACAAACATCATTCAAGGATTGTTTATATTCTTCTTTGGAAACAGCTTCATTAACCAATTTTTTCCAACCACCACCATGGATTAAAATCCCATTTGATAAATCTAATTTTATATTTAACTCTTTTAACTTTTTATAAAAAAATTGCCAAATCATGAAGGTAAAGCCAAATAATAATATCTTTTGTCCTTTATGCTTTTCCAAGAATGCTTCAATAACAGGTATATTGATATTCATATCGTCATCAAGAGCATAAGTTCTATCCGCTCCAAATATTGAAAAGCCTAAAATTCCGGCACCTCTAGCTGAGAACATATTTCTATTTTTTATTACAGATGGACTGTCGATTATTAGCATTGGCATACGACTTGCACCGGTAAAATCAGAAACAATTTTAACAAGTGTCTTTTGTTGGTTTGCTGCTGTTGTTTTATCTAAATAAATTTTAGAAACAGCTTGACCAGATGTTCCAGAAGAAGTCATTGTTTTGAAAACTTCTTCTGTTGGAATACTCTTTAAATCAAATTCTTTAAATAACCTGACAGGTAAAAAAGGTATTTCTGTATAATTTTTAATTTCTGATAAATTACAATTTAATTTATCTACAATTTTTCTATAATTTTCACATTTTTGATAGTGTTTTAGGGATAATTCTTTTAAATATTCAGTAAAAAGTTTTGACTTTTCTTCTTTATTTAAAGAAAACGGCGATATTTCCAACACATCATTATAGTTCATTCTATACCTCTAATTCTTTATACAATGTTTTCCCTGCTTCATTTTTAGGAATTTCATCAATATTTCTAATCTTAAATGCGGCTTTATTAATACCTGTTTTAGAGGTTACAAAAGCCATTATATTGTAGTTTTCGATAGGGTTCGTTGTATAAATTATCATTGAATCATCTACCCCTGTGCAAGCACATTCCAAGTTTTTAAACTCAGTTTTTATAAGCCTTTCTGTTTCATCAAGATTTACCCTATTTCCATAAATTTTAAGAAATCGTTTTTTTCTTCCGACTATATAATAAAACCCGTCAGCATCAAATTTAGCCATATCACCGGTAATTAGTTTTCCATTCCTTTCATCGCTTTTTGCTAAGTCAAGACCACATTCGGCGTAACCTAATGTTACGTTAGCCCCTTCATAAACGAGTTCCCCAACAGTTTCGGGAGTTATAATTTCTTCTCCATTTACATCTATTAAAGAAAATTTCCCATTTGGAATAGCGATACCCATTGAGCCGTATTTTTCTAATGATTTTTCCGCAGGTAAGTATGACATTCTGGCAGTTGCTTCAGTTTGACCATACATTACAATAAATTTTTTGTTATTATCACTTGCCCATTGTGCGAATTTATGGTGTAATTCTGGAGATAATTTACCACCAGCTTGTGTCATATAACGTAAACTTGGTAAATTCATTCTGAAAAATCTTAATTTATCTAACATTTCATAAGTATAAGGTACGCCAGCAAAAGATGTTGCTTCAAAGTCCTTCATTTGTTGCCAAAATTCTTTTTGCATTAAGCCCTTTTCTGTCAGAATAATAGAAGCTCCTACCCAAAGGTGAGTATTTATAATTGAAATGCCATAAGTATAATTCATTGGTAATGTTGTAATAGCACGTTCAGTTTCGTTTAATTGCAAATATTCAACAATAGATTTTGTATTTGCTTCTATATTTTTATAACTTTGTCTAACTAATTTAGGACTGCCTGTAGAACCAGAAGTCGTTAACAATAGAGCTAAATCTTCATTTAGTTCAAATTCTTCAATAAAATTTGTTTTTAAAAGAGTGTAGCCAATATTTGAATAAACTTTTTCAAATTTATCAAACCTATCAGCCAAAATACTTGGCAAATGTAGATAAGCAGGTTTATAGGTTTCAATCATGTTTGTTAAAAGAATTTCATCTAAGTCTGCTTTTAACATAACAGGAACTATTTTGGCATTTAAAAAACCGATATACCCGACAAGTGAGCCTATTTCATTCGCACATAGATTAAAAACTAAACATCTTTTTTTTATATTTGAAGTTAACTCAATGCAATAGTTATTTAATTTTTCGTAAGTTATGTGTTCGTTGTTTTCTGTAATAACTGCTATATTATTTTTAAATTTATTTAAGTTCCACATGTAATTTACCCTCACTGAATATGTCTTTTAACTTAAATATTTTTCCATGCCCAGGAAAAACTTCCAAATCCATATTTAATGTTTCTAAATACGGAATTGTTTCATTTTTAAATATTTTATTATTACCCCTTGGAAATCGTGTTATAATTGGATAATCTTTCATTAAAGAATCTCCTGAAAAAACGATTTTGTTATCCAAAAATATTAAACAGCTACCCTTAGAGTGTCCTAAAACTTTTTTAAACTTTAAACTATGACTGTTCCATTTGTATTCAAAGTCATCTTCAAAAGTAATGTCAGCCTTTATCGCAAATGGTTCATAATTTTGTTTAAATTTTTCTAACAAATTTGTCCCATTCTGCTTATCTTTTTCTTCGAGAACGAATGTGATAAGTATAGGTCTTGTATTTTTGATATCAGAAATGTAATCAGAAGTTTCTTTCGTAGAAATAATAGTAGTATTAAAATTATCTTTGAGCCATTTTAGTCCGGAAATGTGATCAGGGTGTTCGTGAGTCAAAAGAACTGTAATTTCAATAATGCCATTCATACGCAACAAATTATAGACCTCATTATTTTGATGAGGATCTATAATAAGAGCTTTATTGTTTTCAATTATAATGTACATATTTGAATCAATATATTCAAATACGGAATTATAAATTAAAGTTTTTTTTATTATTACTTTATTCATTTATTTTTCAATATAATCCTCTAATATTAATGTATCGCCCAATACATCTTGATTTAGTTTACATCCTATAATTTCTTCAATTTTATCTGCGGTTATTCCAGTTCCAGGACGCTTTAAAACTAAATCCTTTCTGCTTATTACAGAGCCTTTTTTTAAATCTTTTGCGGCAACAATACTTCTACGCATGTTTTCTCTTTGTTTATATTCGATATCTAAAACAATTCTTTCAGGAGACCCAAGAGCAATAAAAACATTTTTACAAGCACTTGTTAACGCTTTCATTTCGGAAGGTTCAATTGCCATATTGTTATCCATCCCCATTTTTGACTTGTCTAATGTAAAGTGTTTTTCAATGACTGTTGCTCCTAGAGCAATTGCACCGCATGCAACTTCAAAGCCTAATGTATGATCAGAAAAACCTATTGGATATTGTTTAAATTCATCTTTTAACCAAGAAATATTTTTTAAATTAATCGTTTCTGGCGGGGCAGGATATATAGAAATACAATGTAATATGATTAACTGATTATTTCCAGTTTCTTCTATTACTTTTACTGCCTTTTCAACTTCTTGTTTTTCTGCCATTCCTGTCGATAATATCATTGGTATTTTTTTGTTTGCAATATATCTAAGGAAATCATAATTATTTATTTCCATTGAAGCAATTTTTATAAAAGGTACATTGCATTTATCAACCAAAAAATCAACTTCTTCTTCTGAATATGGTGTAGAAGAAAAATCTATACCAATACTTTGACAATAATCCGAAATCTCCCTTAAATCATCTGGTTTTATAGAAAACTTTTGAACAATTCTTTTGGCAATTGGATTTTTATCATAATAAGATTTTGAGTATAGAGATTCTGGAGACCAAGATTGAAATTTTACACAATCACAACCAGCTTCTTTTGCTTTTAAACACATCTCTTTTGCCACTTCAATGTTTCCATTATGGCTAGAATTAACTTCTGCTATAAAATAAGGAGTTTGTGTATTTCCAATAATTCTTTGATTGTTTAATTTTATTTTCGCCATTTTTCTTTTTATTCCTCCATTGGGTTTATTATCATTTCTTTTTCAAATAAATCTCTATTTAAGAAAGGTGACTGATCTTCTATCGGTGGTTGAATAAATTTACCGCTTTTGCCTCGTCTGTATGAAGAATGAATGTATGTCTGATTCTCTTTTGTGAAGATTTCACAAATTAATGGTTCGTCTGCGTTTATAATATTGTTTAAACGCTTTAATTCCGATGTAGAAGCAATCTTTTCATACCTAAAACCAAAACAATCTGCTACTTTTTTAAAATCTGGGCATGATATTCCATTTTCGAAATCTGTTCCAATAGTCCTAGTTCTAAACAAGTCTTGTTGCCTTTTTCTAATAACAGCATAGCAATTATTATTTATGACAAGAATCTTTATAGGCAGTTTATTGTAGGTAATTGTTTGTAGTTCTTGCAAATTCATCATTATTGAACCATCACCAATTATAGCAACAATTTGTTTGTTATTTGCTAAATATGCACCAATAGCAGCGGGTAAAGCATATCCCATTGCACCTTGTGATACAGGATGGAGGCAACGTTGCTTTTCTGAAAAATTAATAGTTGTAGGTACAATAATTTCTTCTAACCCAGCATCAGTTATACAAATTGCATCTTCTCTTAAACAGCCCTCCAGAGTTTCTGCCAACTGATATAGATCTATTTTTGTGTCATTCTTAAACGAACTTTCACATTTTGGAAAGATAGTTTTCCAATGTTTACATTTTTCTTTCCAAACTTGTGCTATATTTAGGCTTTCTGTATTTAAAAATTTATTAAGAAAATCTTTAGCATCTGCGACTATTTGTTTTGTAATTTTATTTTCAAATTTTTGGTGCTCATATTTGTCTATATCTACAGTAATAATTTCGGCTTCTCTAGCAAATGTATCAATATTGCTACCAGTAATCATAGAGTTCATTCTACAACCCAACACTAATATTAAATCTGCATTTTGAATTGCAAAATTTGCTGCACGATTAGTAGCCATAGCACCTGTACATCCGATTATTAAATCGTCTTTACTATCTAAAATATCAACAGCAGAACTTGAATATACTGCGGGGATTTGAAACTTTTTGATTGCTTGTTGTAATTCAGTAACTGCCTTTGCAGAGCGAATTCCACTGCCATATAAGAGAATTGGGCGCTTTGCTTTGCTAATTTTTTCTATAACAAACTGCAAATCTTCTAAACTAACTGTCTCATTTGTTACAGTAGGCTCAAAATGTCTAAGTTCTTCTACTTCTATTCTCGCATTTTGAATATCTAAAGGTATATCTATCCAGACAGGTCCTTTCCTGCCTGCATTGGCTAAATAAATCGCTTTTTCTAGCTCAAAAACAATATCTTCAGGGTTAACAATCATTGTTGCATATTTTGTAATAGGTCTTACTAATTCAATAATATTGACCTCTTGTTGTCCATAAGTTCTAATGGGTAATCCGGTGTAAGTAGTTGTTTCATTTAATTTATTTTGTCCAGAAATTATTATCATTGGAATATCATCCTGCCAAGCACAAAGTACGGGTGTAATTGCATTAGTCGAAGCACAACCTGTAGAAACTAAACAAGCACCTATATTATCTGAGGCTTGTGAATATGCCATTGCAGCATAAGCGCCAGCTTGTTCATGGTGAACCGATACTCCATCAATTCCATCACATTTAGCTAAAGCATCAGAAAGATATAAAACACCTCTTCCTGTAACTAAAAAGAGCTTATGAATACCTATCTCTACAAGTTTTTGCATTACATAATCAGCAACCCTAATCATACATTAATCCTCTTTTACCTTTGGCTTAAATGCTAACATTATATCTGGAATAGATACAACTAGTTCAATTGAATTTGCTAGTTCCCCATTTATATACCCACAAACTTTGCCCTTTGCTAAACCTCTGCGATAAGAGTCCAATTCTGCTACCATATCTAATCTATCGCCTGGAACTATCTTTTTCTTAAATTTTGCATCTTTTACCGATACAAAACCCGTTTTTTTGCCTTTATTTTCAGGTATTGTTAAAAAAGTCATCAAAAAAACTTGAGTTAAGGTTTCAATTTGTACAAATCCCGGAACATTTGGCTCGTCTTCAAAATGAGCTGGCATAAACCACTCATTGTAAGTAAAATTTTTGTAACCTTTTGCATATTTACCCGGGACAGCTTCTTCTATACAATCAACAAAAAAACAAGGATAACGATTTTGTTGATATTTTTGTATTTCAGCTGGATTAAGATTTTTTAAAATTATATTATCCATCATATACCTACATTTCAATATTGTATTTTTTTAGAATTTCTTGACCTTTTTCGAAAGAACTTAAATCAACAATATCATCCGGATCTAACATAATATTAAAGCTATCTTCAATAGCTGCAACAAGTCCCATATGTCCCACTGAATCCCAAGCTTCAATGTCTTGATACTTCAAACCTTTAGTTTGATCTTCGGTAATATCAAAAGTATCAGTAAACGCTTTTGTGTAAGTTTCTAAATTTGTCATATTATTCTCCTTTTATATAATTTGTCCATTCTTCTATTAAATCTTTTCTTGTTTTTACGTTTTGTGGAGTTTTAAAAAATCTTACTCCCAGATTTTCCGCATTTTCAAAATTTAAGATAGCGCTACCAACAGATAACCCCACCCCGAAAGAAACGAATGCTATGCTCTTCGATTGTTTCTTATACATTTGGTCGCAAAAATTTACTAAGACAGATGTTCCACCACAATTACCATACTTAGAAAAGGTTTCAGCTGAAGCTTTTTCTTTTGGTAAGCCCGCATGCATAATAACAGTTCTAACTATTTGACTATTTGCTTGGTGAATTGCAAAAAAATCAATATCATCTCTAGTCTTATTTGCAAAATTTAAAACTTTTTCTACCGTATCAGGAGCTTGCTCCATTGCAAATTTAAAAATATCACCACCACTCATAATGGAATCCCATAGGTGCAAAATATTCCCATCTGGATCTGTAATCTCAATATTAGTAATATCATCTCTTACCGGAAATTTAAAACCACCAGCTGGAGTAACAATTTTTTTCCAATCTTTACCTATACTTTTGAGATGAAAAAATGCAGGGCGAACTTCTTCGGTTCTTTCTAGTAGTATAGCAGATCCAGCATCTCCAAAAAGCATATTTGAATTTCGATTTCTAATATCGGTTATTCTGCTACTTAAAGACCCTTCCAGAAATAAACATTTTTTAGAAGCGCCACTCTGTATTAGAGAATGAGCTAACCATAAACCATATATTGAATCTGTACACCCTAATCCGCAAGTATCAAAACAAGCACATTCTTCTGATAAACCCAAATTTCCTTGTATAATGCAAGCATCTGAGTTTCCGTTATAATCATGATTGATTGATGTCATTATTAGAGTATCAATCTCATCTATATTAATATTTGTTTCATTTATTAGTATTTTTGCAGCTTCTTCGCATAAATCAGAGGTTGACACACCATCTGGCACAACATGTCTTGTTCCTAATCCTAATATTTTTTTATTTCTAGCAAGTTTCTTACTGCTATTTTCATAAAATTTAATTTCATCATCTATATCAATTTTATTTTCTGGAACTACACAAACAATACTAGAAATTTTTACATTATTAAATTTTGATAAAGTCATTATTCAACTTCTCCTATTTTTAATGCAGGATTTCCTTGCATATAGCAATTATTCTTACACCCCTTATATACTGCACTCAAAGGAGCTATATCATTATTATTTCCAACCTTAGAATTTGGTAACAATATAACATTTGCACCTGTTTTATTGTTATTGCCTATTTTTACATTCCCTAAGATTTGAGAACGAGGTCCAAAGAAATTGAAGTCACCTATTGTACTATCGTGTCCAATGATAACATCACTATTAAACACATTTCCAATCCCTACATTTATATTTACAGAAGATAAAAAAGGATAGATAAAAATATTTGCTTCGCCATATTCAAAGCTTTGAGATAAATAGACTCCTCTGCAAATTAAAGTATAAAATTTTGCATTCATCAATTTCAAATCTTCATAGATTTTTCTTCTAAGTTTTGGATATCCTGCACCAATAATACAGTATTCATCATCTTTAAATTTGTGTTCTGAAACTTCGCCAAGATATAAATGTTGATAAGTCTTATAATCCACGGTGTGTCCATAACCACCATGGCCTAAAAAGCCCCCAAATATAACCTCTTTGCCATATTCTTCAAGATTTATAAGATTGTTATAACATTCTCTGGCAAATCCATTACCACCTACAATAAAGATTTTTTTCATTAAAGAACTCCTCCACTGTCAATAACGTAGTTTTGACCAGAAATGAATTTTGCCTTATCTGATAACAAATATACAATCATATTAGCAACATCATTTGGTTGCCCCCAACCAAATGGATAAAGACCTGATTCAATATCGGCTTTGTTGGCATCTAAATTTTCAAGCGATATCGTCATTGGTGTTTTTATTATTGATGGCAATACCGCATTTATACGTACGCCATTTTGTTGAGTCAATTCCCTTGATAAAGCTTTTACTGATGCTGACAAGGCTGCTTTTGAAGCACTATAAACCGATTGCCCTTTTGAGTTAAGTATCGCATCAATTGACGAAATTGTAACTATAGAAGTGCCTAAACCAATATTATTTCTTTTGTCGCCAACGCTCTTTATCATCATTATTGGTGCAAAATAATTTATATCAAAAATATTTGTAAGATATTCATAAGTTATTGTACGAAGTGGATTTATTGCTGATACCCCAGCACAATATGCCATACCTGAGAATTTACCGTATTTTTCTTTTAAAGATTTTACATACTTGGGCAAACCTTCTATATCTTCGGTTAAATCTTTTTGTTCTAAAAACATATTCTCAGGATATTTACATTTAGTCTTCATTGCCTCTAAACGTTCTTGATTTCTACCAATGCCAACAACCGTTGCGCCAAGTTCGTTTAACAAAATTGCAGTAGCTTCTCCAATACCTGATGAAGCACCTGTTACGATATAAATTTGTTCTTTATTAAATTTAATCATTATTATAATCCTGCTTTTCTAGCGATATCTCCAATAGTAGTCATATTTTTGTAGTCAGCCATATTGGTTTTGACTCCAAAGTTTTTATCTAAAAATGCCATAGTTGACATAATTGACAATGAATCCCATTCTTCTAAATCTTCTAAAACAGTATCCATTGTGATTTCGTCTTCTGTTTGTAATACTTCTACCATTTCTTCTAAAAATTGTTCTTTATTCATTATTCTTCTCCTTTTATTTTATTTCTCCAGTAGTTAATATATTCATCTCTTGATAAAATGTAAGACGGTTTATTAAAAGTTTTTATCTCATTAATTTTAGTTTCTGATAAATCCAGAATTGAGGCTATTGAAACTAATCCGTTTCCAAATGCGCAACAACAAGTTTTTGCCATATCTGTTTCTTTCGGTAACATTGCTAATGTAGTTGGAATTGAACACATAGTATTATTTCCATAAGTTTCAAACGCCGAATACGGAACTTTTTCAATAGGAAATCCGGAAGCACTACCAACGGTTTGGACAATTTGCTTGTTTGCTTGGTGTAAGCATAAATAAGGAACATCATCAGGTGTTAAATTATTATATTCTAATATTTGTTTAATAGTTTTAGGAGCGTAATTCATCGTAAAATCGAAAACTGCGACTCCGTCCATATATCCACCCATCAAAGGAACTTCCATACCTGTTGGCATAACAACTTTTTCTTTGCGAAGTTTATTTATTAATTCATAATCTTCGTCAGAATGTGTATATCTAAATCTTGTCCCGCTAAAAGGACCTACTAGAGCTTCAAAACCATTACTAACTGTTTCAACGCAGTATGATGATTTTACTTCTTTCTCTGTATATTCTAATAATGTTGCACTTCCTCCATCGCCAAATATTGGTGCTGCGTTTCTGTTAGAAGGATCTATACCAACTGATGGTGTATCACCATTTAACAATAAAACTTTTTTAAATGCACCCGATTGAATCATTTGTGAAACCATAAATAATCCAAATACCCAACCAACACAACCTTGATTTATATCTGTTGCAATACAATCTTTTGACAAACCTAATTTATCGTGTATAAAATATGCCGTTGACGGATTCATTACATCTGGTTGTTGAACAACAAAAACAAGTGCATCTATAGAATTTTTATCAATATTATTGTCTTTAATTAAGTTCAATGCAGCATCATAAGCCAAATCTGCTGCGGTTGTCGTATCATCAGCAACTCTTCTTTTATAAAAGCCAACCATTTTACGCATTCTATCAATCTTTTTTACTGAATTATTATAATATTCGGCTTCGTCATAAATGTTAATTTCTTTTTCAGGTATAACTACACTAATTCCAGAAATTTTGACATTTTTAAATTCGAATAAACTCATTTACGATTACTCCTTAATTTGTTACTTGTTATAAAGTCATATTCTTTTTTATAAAATCTCTTTAAATTATCATAAAATTTTGAAATTTGATAAAGTTTCGAATTTTCATTAATAAAGTCTTTGATGATTTTTTCATATTTTTCTTTATTTTGTGAATATTTTTTTACATCAGCTACAATATTTTCATACATTTCATCGTATGACGTATAAACATTCTCAAAATTTTTCCAATTATTATTTGGAAAGAATTCATCATTATATACCGCAAAACCAACTGAATTTACATATTGAGGTTGACCAAAATACCCGTCCATACCTTCACCAAAAGTAATAGTGAAAAATGCACGTGAAATTAAATCCATATACTCTGTAAAAGTCATGTTATTTACAGTAATTAATTTCCAATCAGGTAATTCTTTTTCTAATTTTTTTACAATTTTTTCTTTGTTTTCATTACAATCAGGAGAAAGTACTATAATTTCTTCCTTTTCTTCAAAAGAATATGATTTATATTTGCCTAAATCAATATTAACTGAAAATAAATGCGTAGGAATTTGCCACTTATCACAAACCTCTTGTGTTGCATATCGATCATGTGCAAGGGTTTGAGTGATATTATTGGTTAGTTTATATAAATCCCTTAATTTTTCAGGTTCTGGCATTAACTCAATATTTTGGTTCATTATATTGATATGCAAATTTTTAATTGATTTTAAGTACTCAATATCTCTTTCAGTTAAATCATTATAAAAATCATCTGCATAATATTCAGGAATATGTAAAATCATTTCTTCTAAGTTTTTTGCATTATCTACTATTTGTGAAAATCTGTAGATACTTTCATTATTCAAAAACTTGTCATTCTTTGCATAGGTATACTTCTTGTTCGGAAATGTTGATATAATACAAGTGGCATCCGGATTAATTTCTCTCGATGTTTCGCATAATGAAAATATTGACATAATTCCACCGTTAATTACACATTCGTCAGGAGATGGGATTAGGAATAATATTAATTTCTTTGCATTATTTAAATTCGTCAAATCGTAAGCATCTTGAATTTTTACAGCGTCAATAAACTGTTTATAATATTTTAAGTTTCTGAATTTAAATTTTAAACCCAAAATTTTATAAATAATGTGTTTATTTTTTTCTTCTTTTGAAAATATTTTATTTATCATTACTTTGTAATCATATCCTCATTTTTTATGTAGCCATATTTGGCTCCGTTAGCGTCCCAGTCAACATTTTCTTTAATAATTCTAGCAGGATTGCCTGCAAAGGCGCAGTATGGCTGGCATTGCCCCCCCCCCGAAAACACGGAGTTACAACCTACTATTGAGTTAGAGGGGATAATTGAATTCTTCAAGATGGTAACATTCATACCAATCCAAGAATGTTTTCCTATTGTTATGCCTTTTACTTTGTTAATTACTTCATCAGTTCCTTTTTTGAATATAGGGTGAGCATCGGTGTTGTATATTGTTATTCCGTAAGAAAGCATACAATTTTCTTCAATAGTACAAAAAGTATTTGAATTATACGTAGTATAAGTCAAAGAATCAATACTAGAATTTTTATTTATTATAAAACTGGAATTGTTAACATCGCCAAAATATGGGTGATGTTGCCCAAGGACTACTGTTAACGAACCTACATGTAAATTCTCGTCAAAAATAACTTTATTGTTATTTCCACAAATATAAATATTAACATTTTTTAAGATATTGCAGGTTTCGGGAATTGTAATTTTGTTATTTACACCTTTGATAGTAAAATGAATCTTGTTTTTGCAGGATTTAGCAATATTGATTTCATTTTTTTTGAAAGCTTGTTTTCGTTCTTTCGCTTTTTGAAATTCCTTGCCTCGAATGATGTCTATAATTTTTTGAATAATAGCTACATGCATTTGATTACCTCGCAAATATGTGCCGCGATTTTTTTATCTAGACTTCCATAAAATGGCAAACAAAGAACTCTATGCTTTAAATCGTCTGTTGTTCTTAGCCTTGCTGTTTTTACGGTAATATCGTTTTTGTAGCAGTCGTAATCGTGACATGCTGGATAAAAATATTTTCTTGTATAAATATTTTGTTTTTTGAACATGTCATAAATTTCATCGCGGCTTTTCCCAAATTCATCTTCTATTACGAGAGGGTAATATTGATATGAATTTGTTACATTAAGGGGCATTTTAGGGATTCTTATCCCTTTTACATTTTCTAGACCATTGTCATAAATTGCTTTTATTTCTTTTCTTCGTTCTTGTTCTTTTTTATATTGTTTTAAATTTAATAATCCCCAAGCAGCTTGAAACTCGTTCATTTTTCCGTTGATACCGATATCTTCAACGACTTCTTCGTTTTGAATCCCAAAGTTTCTTAGATTGTAAATTTTTTTAATTAAAGTTTCATCTTTATATGTCAAGCAACCGCCTTCAATAGTGTTAAATAGCTTTGTTGCATGAAACGAAAACATTGTTATGTCGCCAAAATTACCAATACCAACTCCATCAATTTCTGTTGAAAAAGCGTGAGCTGCATCATAAATAACTTTCAAATTGTGCTTCTTTGCAATTTCATCAATTTTCTTTACATTACATGGAAAACCATAAACATGTACACCTAATATTGCAGATGTATTTGGGGTAATAAGATCTTCAATTTTGTTTACATCTATTGTCATTGTATCGGGTTCAATATCGCAAAAAATTGGTTTACAACCGTTCCAAGAAATGCAATGTGGAGTTGCTGCAAAGGTAAAAGGTGTTGTTATTATTTCACTACCGTACGGTAAGTCAAGAGCTTTAATTGCAGTTAAAAGAGCAATGGTTCCGTTATTAAACAATTGAGCATGTGGCACCTTCAATTCGATAGTCAAGGCATCCTCAAGGGCTTTGTGTTTGCTGCCCATATTAGTAAGCCATTTTGAATCATATATTTCTTTCACTTGTTCTGTAAAATCTTCAATGCTTGGTAGCAAAGGAGAAGTTACAAAAATTTTATCATTCACTAAACACCTCGTGATTTGTTTTTTGCGGAATTAAGTTCCTGTTTACAAGTTATAATACTCTTCTAACTTCCTTGCGTGTCTAGTGCCATGTTAACACAGAAAAAATAAATATCAAACGATACAATAGTATAATTTTTTTAAGTATGTAGCTGGCAAAGTTCTTATACTAGTGGAGCTTTGCGTTTTTTGCGTTTAATAGGGTTGTTATTTTAAAATTCTTGTATATTATTATGAGTAAAGGGGGTTAGTAGTTTGTAAAAAAAAGTAATATTTAATATAAAGTCAAAGCTTTTGAAGAAGAGTTTTTGAAGTTTCAAAAATTATTTATGGGGTTATTGTAACGTAACACATGAAATGATTTCTTGTAACAGATGATTTGATTATTTTGGGTATAATTGTATAAAATTTTAAAAATTGTAAGTTTATAATTAATTATAAACTTACAATTAATTCAATAAAAACGTTATAAACAAACTATCGCTAGTAAAAGGTTCTATTTTAAGACAATTTTTCTTATAAATATTTTATTGATTTATCTAATATGGTTTTTATTCCATTGATTAACTTGAATGCTTCAGCGGGTAATGGGTGTTTGATTCCTGAATTAGGTATGACAAAAGATTTTAAATCTTGGCTAACAAACATCACTGTAACTAATCCTGCGAATTTATTAGTTTTTACTGTTGTTGGTGATTCTATGGTCGGAGAAATAAACGATGGCGATATGGTTGTTATAAATAAAACAATGACAGAACTGCAAAATAATGGTACTTATGTTGTTTGCATAGATAATCAATTATATGTAAAAGTTCTTCAACGCATTCCGGGAAACAAAGTCCAAGTAATCAGCAAAAATGCCAAATATGCTCCATTTGAAGTGGATTTAAGTAGTGAATTCTTTCAAATTATAGGCAGAGTTATTTGGGCTGGTGGCAGGTCTGATACTTATTAATTTGATAATGTTTTTGCCAATATAAAAGGAAGGAACTAATTTGTGTTATGGATTTAGAACGATTATTGTGTGCAGTTGGAAAGCAATCTTTTGTCAAATACTATAATTATTTTAAAGATGAAAACTATACATCTTCCGATATTTTAAAAATAATCACAGAAGATTATACTGACAAATCAAAGCGTTCTCGCTTAGGGCATGCAAGAATGATATTTAACAATAAATTAAATCTGGAAGCATTGAAGATTATTATCAACTCAAAAGTTTCAGAAGAAACGATAATAAAAGCAAAAGAAATACTAAATAAAGAAACTTCAAATGTTTTAAATTTATCAAATGAACAGAAATGGTTAGCTATAGAAATGTTGCAATTTGCTATCAAAGGAATTGTGCGAATTGAATATGGAGAATTGTCTAAAATTATTGAGCAAAAATACGGAGCTTATCTTAATCCCCACACTATTATCCCTAATATAATTGGTTCTATTTCTGAATTATGTTACGATTTGGAACTTCCACTTTTATCTGCGGTTGTTGTAAATAAAGAGACTCAAAAGCCTGGCTCAGGATTCTATGATGTGTACGATAAAAAACATCATACACAAATCAAAGGCAATAGTTTTCAAGAAGAGAAAATTTTAAAACAAACTAAACGTGAAATTTTAGAATGTAAAAATTGGGGAAAACTTGCTGAATATTTAAATATAAAATTAGACAACGAGAAAGAACAAATACTCACCCCCAAAAAAGAAATTGATAACGATGAAATTATAAAAATAATTGATCCAGATAATATTAATGAAGTAGAACGTTCTATTATCTCAAAATTTAGAGTTGGTCAATCGGACTTAAGAGATATTTTATTAAATAATAAAATATGTTGCGAAATTTGTGGCATTAGAAATAAGGAACTATTAATTACAAGTCATATCAAGCCTTGGGCGAAATCTAATAAATTTGAAAAACTTGATAGCGAAAATGTTCTTTTATTATGTTCTATTCATGATGCTTTATTTGACAAAGGGTTAATATCTTTTAGTGATGATGGCTCTATTATTATTTCAACATTGTTGGATAGTAGTGATAGAGTTTTATTGCATTTAACAGGAGAAGAGAAAATATTAGTTGATTCAAAAAACAAGAAAGAATATCTAAAATTTCACAGAGAAAACATCTTAAAGTGATAGCATAAAGTAATACTATGAAGATTGATAGTTTTTATCTTTCAATTTGATAGCCAATTATAATAAAATTAAAAACTTATTTGTCGGACATATAAGTTTAGAACAACGAGAAATGTCCGACATTTAGTTTGAGAAATTTTCCTATAAAAAACGACAAAATTAAAATTTCTCGTTTTATGTGTCAGACATTCTCAATTTATGTGTCTAGTTATAAATATTGTTCTAACTTTTTAATTCAAATTATTTTATTGTGTTGCTAAATGTGTTGTTTATACTAAAAAAGCGAGTTTTAGAAAACCTTTAAAACTCACTTTAACCAAATGGTTGCGGGAGCTGGATTTGAACCAACGACCTTCGGGTTATGAGCCCGACGAGCTACCAGACTGCTCCATCCCGCGATATTTAATTTTCATGTCGAGCAAGTACACTCAACATCTATATTATGCTCCGTAAAAAATAAAAATCAAGTACCTAGAATTTTTATGTAAAATTTATTTATACCTACAATTATTGTAGGTATGTTTGTAGGAGCGGTGTTGAGCGAAATTTTTATATTAAAATAATATTATGGAATATGTAAAAGTTCTCAACTTAAATAATTTAATAGAAGCTTGTTTTAATGTTTATCAAGAAATTGGTTATCAAATCGGGGAACCGCGTACGATATTATTACGAAAAACAATTTCTCATTTAGAGTGTATAAATGTTTTATTAGCAAAACAGTTCCCACATGAAATATTGATTATTCTTAGAAGTGCTTTAGAAAGCACATTATTATTCTGTTACTTAACTGTATATCCAGAAAAACAAGCGGAATATATTTCTGATTGCCAACTTATTGAACTAAAAAATACTTTTATATCTTTGAAAAATTTAAAAAAAGATATGGAAATTGGTACAGGATATGAGGTTGAGTGGGATAGACTTACTGCTGAATTTGAAAAAGGATTTAAACAAAACTTATCAAAAGAAAATCAAGACTATTTAATTAAAAAATCAAAAATAAATGAATGTAAATTAACAAATGATAACTTTGATAAGATTGATAAATTTTTTAAAACTGATAAAAGAATAAGAAAACCATTTTTTATGGATATGGAAAAAATGTATTCTGAACTTCCGCCACTTAAAGAAATTAAAGCAGAATATAGGGACTTAGTTTTTAGCGATTATAATTTAAATTCACAAGTTACACATGGACATTATTTTAGGTGGACAAGTGGATTATATACAGATGATAAGTTTTTAAATAATGTAAAATGGCAATTAACCAAAATCGTTATGTATCCATTACTGTATTTGAAAGGACAAGTACAAATTAGTCAAGAGTATATTAGAAAACTTAAACAAGCAACAGACCCTTTAGTTATAAAGTAATAATATAAATACCAATAACACTTATTATGTCAAGCAAGGAAGTAAAACTAAAAAGCATCTTATGAGTCGACGAGCTACCAATATTTGTGATACAATGAAATAAACAAGAGGTTATTATGACAAGAAAAGCTCCAAAATTAGATACATTAAGAGCCTTATTTGCAAAATCCGGGAATTGTTGTGCATTCCCTGGATGTAAAAATAAAATTATTAACAATAAAAATAAATTAATTGGAGAAATTTGTCATATTGAGGCAGCGGAAGAAGGTGGCGAAAGATACAATCCAAAACAGACTGATGAAGAAAGACATCATTAGAAAAGTTAAAAGCAGAACAACAAACAATAGAAAAATAAAACAACTGGCACAAGATTATGTAAAAATTTTTATAGAGCAAGGTAAATCAGAATTTACATACGACGACTTAAAAGACTTTACGGTTATTGTAAAATTTAAAAATGGAATAACCATTCCAAAATTAGAAAGATATTCTTATAAAGAACATGCTCTGTTATTGAATATATTAGAGGAAACTTATAATCAGTTAATAAATAAGTTTGAGTTTAAGGAATAACAATTAAAAATTTTAGGTGGGGCGGAAAGAAAAAGAATAAAATAAGATTGTTATAAAAATTACTCTTATAAGAGTATAGAAAGTAGTAATACATATAAAATCATTAGTAAATATATTGAGAGTATTATCATGACAATGTTTAAACCAAATTAAGGCTAAAGTTGAGCTCAAGGGAAAAAGATTTACAAAAGAAGATGAAATTTTGACTTATGCAACAATGGGAATGGAAGAATATAGAGGTTTTCCTGAATTTATAAAAACAGTAGAACAATTACAAAAAATCCGACCAAATATGCAAGTGATTATTGGTGGAGAGGATAGAGTTTGTTATGGTTGTCATTTGAATAATATTTTTATTAACTTTAGGCACATGGCTAATAGACAAATTTTATATTTTAAGTATTATAGGAATGAAAATGTGGAAAAAGATCTTTTAAGATAAAAATTTCAATAGGGTTAATGGAAGTGATGAGAAAAATATCAAAAAAGATAAGATATATTTTAATATTATTTGTTATCATTATTTGTGGAGTTGTACTTTTTTATAAAGATAAAGAAATAGACGATATATTTCCTTTTTTAGATAAAGGTGTTGGACATTGGGAAAAAACTAGTAAAATGGTTATTCCACGAGATAGTACTGCCTCTGCAGTATTATTAGCAGATGGGAATGTGTTAATTTCTGGAGGTTATGGAAATAAACAATACCAAAATACCGCAGAGATATATTATCCAAAAGAAAATGTTTTTAGGCTAACTGGAAATTTAAATCACAGGCGAGCTGGGCATTCTTCATTTTTATTAAAAGATGGAAGAGTTGTTATTCTTGGGGGGATTAGTACTAATAAAGAACGTTATACAAATGATGTTGAAATGTATTTCCCCAAAGATCATAAATTTGTTATTACTGATACACTACCTGAAAAAATTGAACATAGTGCCTTATTAGATAATGATTATATTGTTTCACAAAAAGCTATATATAATCCAATTACTAAAAATTATAAAAAAATAGAAGTTAATTATGCTCGCGGTACTGCTCCTATACAAGTTGACAAATCTACATATTTAATAAATGGCATTGTTTTAAATGATTATCCATATGGCAAGCTCAATAATACAATTATTCCTGAAGATGATTGTGGGTTTATATATACAAATATTGCAGAGAAATATAACTTTAATCAAGATAGTTATATTATTACCGGAAAAAGCACAACTCCAAAAACAGCATCAGGATTAATTGTTCTTCCTAATAGAAAAATTTTAATTGTTGGAGGTCGTATTTTTAAAAAATCAGGATCAGGTTCTGCCAATGGAGTATTGGATTACAATGTTTATAAACATAATATACTGCCACTTTATAAAAGTGACTTTAAAAAGACTTACTGGTGGTGGAAAGATTGCGATCAAAATTTAGAGGTATACGATACAAATAGCAATGTCTCAAAAATTATTGGACAAAAATTAAAATATGCTTTTGGAAATCATTCAAATTCAGATTTGATTTTACTTCAAAATAGATATGTATTTGTTGCAAATGGTTTAGGAAGACGAGCAGAACTCATTGATACACAAACTTGGGTAAATTATCCTGTAAAAAAGATGCCAAAACCCATATTAACTTCTAGTATACCAATAAAAATAGATGAAAATACAATTTTGTTTATTGGAACACATATATATAAGAATTTGTCTTATGGATATGTTTTTAGGTTAGATAATATAAAGGAGTAAATTATGAGTACAAATTCTTATGCCACATTAACAACAGAACAAACTTATGCTAAGAAAAATTGAGAAGTGCTGAAAACAAATCAACAGAACTTGTTCCTTTGAATTATAAACCAACAAATCTTGTTTCGGATAAAACTAGACTTACGGCAAATTATAGAGCAAATATTGTTATTATCCCTAATTTTTTTGTAATATTTGTTTTTACTAAATCACTAATTTGAAAATCCTCATAAAAACTTTCAATATTCCTATTTATGCGTTTGTATTTATCGTTTGATAAACCATGGCTAGAATTAAAAATAGATAAAATATTAATAAAAATAAAACTTATAAAATTAATATTTTTTAAATTAACATTACTCAAAATAATCAAACTATGTGTTACAAATAATCATTTCATATGTTCTTTTATAAAGAACTTACAAGAATTTAAAAGTAGCAAGCCGGTAGGGTGGGAAAAGCCGGTAGCGGTTCCCACCTTCACAAGTTTTCATCTTATAAATGTTATATATTTAAATCATCTATTCTAAATTTAAATCATTAATATTATTAACATCATCTAAATTACACCAATTGATATCATACCAACCTTTTTCAACAAATTTCAAAAATGTTGAATATTTCCAATTTTTTGGTAAAATTTGATAATGTTTCATAGAATTGTAATGAATATAATCAAGATGTGTATATAAATCCTTTTCATCTCTTATTGTATGTTCCCAATATCGTCTTTGCCAAATTCCTTTTTCACCTTTTTTTAATTTGCTCTCAGAAATTTTATTATGTTTATTTAATCTATGCGAAAAATAGAATTTTATAAAATAAATGATCTTAGGATATTCTTTTATGTTTTTTAATTTTAAAATCATATGTAAATGATTTTGCATAACACAAATTGCAATTATATTGAATGCAAAATTTTCAAGTGCATTTTTGAAGGATTTACGTAATAAATCAATATTTTCAATTAAAATATTTTCTCGCTTATTAGTAACAATCGTAAAAAATACGTAGTTATATCCTTGTAGATAAATTCGTTTGTAATTTGACATAAATTTATTATATCATCTTTTTATTAATTAGATTATGAAGGTGGGAACCGCTTCCTACAAATATTAACCTGCAAAAATCCTATGAAGAAGTAAAAGCCTTAATGGAGGCTCAAAAACAAAAAGCAATAGAAGAAAACAGGCATGAGATACCCCTAATTGACTATAAAGAGGTTTAAACCTCCCCCCCGACCATTAAAAAGTAGAAAAATTAAGCCTCTATATATGGATAGTACCCCTAAAAAATTTTTGGATTTTTAAGGCACTATTTTTCATCTATCCATCTATAACCGATTTTTTGCAATAATGAACTATAAAATAATAAATCATGCATACCTATTTCCGGCACATGATAACCTCCTACGAAAGAGTTTAGCATAGGATATATTTTTGTTTCGCACGTTAACTTATTTTCGCATTGTAATTCGTGTTTATAACCTAACAAACGCTTTGTAGATATGACATTACATGAATTAAATATTTTTCTTAATTTTTCAAGGTCTTTTCCTGCAAATCTTCCATGTACTCTGTTATTCATTGTAAAATTATCATACATAGAGTTATAAGTATTTGCCTCAATATTATAATTGTTTTCTAATGGAACTGTCATTATAACATCATTAAATTTAACACCTAATTCGCTAAATGTTACTAAATTACTTGCTCTATATATTACATTGTTATAAATGCTCATATACATAGTTTTATCATCGGGAAAATAGAATAAAACTAAATGTATATATGAACTATGTTCATAATCTACTACGCAATTTCTTTGAAATTCATCACAAGCGAATTTTGTTCTTGAGGCTACACCTGAATATTTTGCTTTTTCATTGTCATTCATTAATTTATCAATAGCAGTTAAATGTTGCTTTGTAAGTTCAAGGAAAGTGGCTTTTTCTTGTGCAAAAGCACAACTATTTATAACAAAATATATTATTATAAGGGTTAAAAACTTTTTCATAAAACCTCCTTGATTTGTTTTAATTGCTTATTACCTAAAACAAGGACTATTTATAAAATAATCAATGTTTATTATTTATTAAATTACATCAAAAAACGATTATTTGCAAATCGTATAACCTTTAGCAATGTTTATGAGCGAGTAGTAGCAAATAACATGTATAAAGGGGTTGAAAATGGAATTAAAAAAGCGATTAGGAAAAAGAATACAGGAATTGCGACTTAAAAACGGTTTAAAGCAGTCTGAACTTGCCGAAAAGGTCGGAATTGCAACAAAACATCAAAGTTGTATTGAAACAGGCAAAAATTATCCCTCTGCCGAACTGGTTGAAAATTATGCTAAAGTATTTAATATTGATGTAGCCGAAGTTTTAGCAATAGAACATATAAAAACTCGTAAAGAACTGGCATGCGAAGTAAATAAACTTATTAAAAATGCTAATGATAATGAAATGATTACAATATATAGGGTATTAAATGGAATTTTAAATCATTAGACTAATTTTCAATATTTGTATTTTCAACATAGTTCTTCAAATATTCAGAATAATTTTCTAATTTAGTTATTTCTTCTAATCTCTGCATTGTTTCTCTTGAATATTTCATTGAATTATTTTTAATTAGAAAAGTTACAAAAATTGCACAAGTCAATATTGTAGAAGTTGCTACAAATACCCCTTTTATTGTAAGAAAATTTTCTAATAATATTTGCGGAAATGCTTGAATTGTAATATATGTATCAGTAGGTAATACCAATAATGGAATGGATATACAAGTTATAATCAAAAACAAAGAAATATAAATAGAATTTGCAATTATTTTTGATGATTGTGGATTACTTGAAAGTCTGTTGTATAAATGTGCTACTTTTTCTTGGTGTAAGTAAACTTCTGCTAATATTTCGTTAATTTTTTCTTTTTCTTCTATTATGTTCTCTTCTAATTTTGCATTATATATTCGTAAAGGTTTCATTTTAGGAATAGAAATATATGTTTTTGCTTTAGCTAATTCTGGAGTTATACCTGCAATTTGTTGTAATGATTTGGAAAGTGAACCTAAAGGGTTATTACTTAATAAAGAATTTATACGATTTATCCCTAAATTTTTTAATGAATTATTTATATCATTCATTTTCATGGCTGCCTCCTAATAATTTTTCTTGTTGTTCTTTTATGGCAACTAAAACTTCTGATTTTTGGTCAAATTCTGAAAACTTATACTCATTATATATAATTTCAGGTGATTTGTACAAAATATTTTTATCATCATAAGAGTTATCTTCCATTTTTTCAAATGCCTTTTCTCTTATTCTTGTATTATACCAATTAAAATACCTATCTTTTAACCTCATTTTTAAATTATTAGCAGTTACAATACAATCTTCAATTAAAATTTTATTTTCATTAAATTGTTGTTCATTATTTATAATTTTGGTAATAATAAATGCACCCAATAACCCAACAAATGCAGCCGTTGATTGTGCCAATGAACTATAAAAAACATTCCAGTCTGACATGCAAGCCTCCTAATACAATAATATCATAAAAATTTAGCTTTATAGTTCTGAGTTCAACAAAAATTCAACAAAAATCATTAAAAATTACAAAAAGTAAAATAGTTAAAATATTGATTATATTTAAGGTAATAAGAAATTGTAAAAGTTATAAAAAGTAAATTTCACAACTCATAACCCGAAGGTCGTTGGTTCAAATCCAGCTCCCGCAACCAATTATAACAAGGCTTTTGAAGATTTTTCAAAAGCCTTGTTTAATGCAATTTTTTAATTCTTCCCCACTATTTCCCCACTCGAGATTATAAGAACTTACAAGAATTTAAAAGTAGCAAGTGGGGAAGTTTTGATTTTTGCATAAAAAAAGCCGAATTTTATCCCGGCTAAAAATACGTTTTATCCTAAAAGAAAGTTTAAAGTTTTCCGATAAAATCAAACAACACATAAACCCTATTCTTAGCATTAAATGTAACAAATTATAACAAAATCTACAAAATTCTATTTAAACTCCGATAATTTTATGTTACCTTGAAACGCAAGATAGTGGGATTAATGAGTTATAAGGAGGGGTTATGAAAGTACTTGTTACAGGTGCTAACGGTTATATTGGAAGAAATGTTGTTCAATTATTAGCAAGTATTCCAAATATTGAAGTTATTGCATCTGATATTAGTAATTCAAATCTCCCAAAATCTATTAATTTTATTAATTTGGATATTTTAAAAGAAGCTAACAATCCAAACTTATTTGAAATACTAGGTTCTCCTGATAAAATAATTCATCTTGCTTGGAAAGATGGATTTAATCATTTTGCAGAAAGCCATATTCAAGAACTTAGCTATCATTTTAATTTTCTTAAAAATATGATTAATTCTGGTGTTAAATCTATTTCTGTTATGGGAACGGCTCACGAAATTGGTTATTACGAAGGAGAAGTTAATGACGAAACTCCTTGCAACCCGCTTTCTTACTACGGAATGGCGAAAAATATGCTTAGGCAATTATTATTTACATATACTAAAGATAAAAATATTAGTCTAAAATGGTTGCGAGCATTTTATATCACCGGAGATGATAAATTTAACAACTCAGTATTAACTAAAATTCTTGAAGCTGCTCAAAAAGGAGAAAAAGTATTTCCGTTTACGGATGGCACAAATCAGTTTGATTTTATAGAGTTAAACGAATTATCTAAAATGGTAGTCCAAGCAAGTATTCAAGATAAAGTTAGTGGAATAATAAATTTATGTTCCGGAGAACCGAAACCAATAAAAGATGTTGTTGAAAGTTTTATTGCAGATAACGGATTAGATATAAAGTTAGACTATGGCGCATTTCCTTCCAGACGATATGATTCGCCTGTTATTTTTGGAAATACAGAAAAGATTAAATT